>ERZ808041.572-NODE-572-length-25633-cov-23.488457_pt1 | contig 25633 bp, 24 predicted proteins | sample MGYA00380192_ERZ808041 | MGnify/ENA primary metagenome ERZ808041 (study PRJEB31490, sample SAMN06133412) | mouse gut metagenome | isolation source: Z1_1 | host: mice | place: China: Chengdu | collected 2015-05 ...
GATCCCTAAAAATTCCGATTTTATCTGAAATATTCAATTCTCAGAAGCTTTGACAATGGAGGTTTTGCAACACCCTCTGGGCATTTTTCAGCCCATGCGTGAGGAGGCGTAGCCGACGAGCCATGGGATGCGGGGTATAAATACCTGCGCAGCAAGCTCCGGCAGGATGCGTAGCTGCGCTTCTCCGGACGTTAGTCCGTGGAACCGTTATGGTGAGCCGGGACCAAGGTCCGCAAGTACGCTCTGTCGCTTCCTGCCGGAGCTCGGCGCGTGGAGGATGGTGGTTTCCTATCCCATGGCTCGTCAGCTACGCCTCCTTACACATGGGCTGAAAACTGCCCGCCGCGCTCCGCGGGCTCTCATTTCTTTTACATTAATAGGTTGCATAATAATTCCCTCTTTCAGAACGAGATGCCGAGGAAGAACTCGAAGTTGATGCCCGGCATGGGACGCGACAGCACGGAGAGGTAGTCCTCGTCGAATAGATTGTTCACGGCGAGTTTCAGCTGGAGGTCTACGGGATTGATGCGCAGACTTTTCTCAAGCGTTACGTTGCTCATGAAGTAGGGCGGCAGGTGGCCGCTGATGCTGTAATCGTTGCTCGACATTGTGAATCGCTCCGAGTAGTAGGCCCACTTGTAGAGGAAGCTCCAGCGGCGCCACGACAGACGGCCGCTGACGGATGCCGAATGGCGCGGCACGTAGGGCAGCTGCTTGCCGACTGACTGGTCGGCGGGCGACATGGGTTCGCCGCGGTTCACCGAGGGAGTCCAGGAGTAGGAGCCGTGCACGTCGAGCAGCCAGCCGCTGAAAGGCTCGGCCGTCACGTTGGCCTTGGCCTCGATGCCGTAGGCATGCACTTTCTTGACGTTGCGGGGCGAGAAGAAGCCTTTGGGGGTGGGGAGCCAGATTATCCAGTCGTCGATGCGGGAGTCGAACCACGTAAGGCTGCCCCCGAGGCCAACTTTGCCCGAACGGCTCACCCGCGTGGAGAAAGATGCCCCGGCGTCGTAACTCCAGCCTTTCTCGCTGCGCAGGTTCGGGTTGCCGCCGGGCAGAAAGTATAGGTCGTTCAGCGTCGGAAACTTGTGGTTGCGCGACACCGATGCCTTCAGCATCACGTTGTGGCGCCGCAACAGCAGACCGTCCACGAACAGCGCGGGAATGACGGGCGCCCAGCGGGTGCCGAACATCTCCTGCCGCAGCATCAGCGAGATGCCCACGGGCTCCACGGGCTGCCACTTTGCCGACGCCGATGCGCTCAGCTCTATGCGGCCCTTGTCGTAGCCCACGATGGCACGGTCGCCGTCCTGGAGTATTATGTTCTTGTCCTCGGAGCGCACGAAATGCTGGTGGGCAGACACTCCGGCGGTGAAGAACCAGCGGCGCGACGGGTTCCAGTCGCCGTCCACCTGCCCGTAGAAGGTGTTGACGCGCGAGCGCGAACGGGTCATTGACGCCCAGTGGTCCGGCGCCACCTCGCGCCGGTAGTCGTAGGCCATCCGGGTGTGGATGTAGCCGCCGCGGGCCGTCAGGCGCCAGCGGTCGCGCAGCAGGTCCCAGCTCGCCACGGTGCGCAGGGTGCGCTCGCGCTGGCGGTTCTCGAACTGGCTCTCCTCGCCGTAGTCGGTGGTGAGCATCGGCAGCTCGCGGTTGCTGTGAATGTACCATATGTTCAGGCCGAAGCGCGAGCCTTTCTTCGTGTCGTAGTATATCTCCTGGAGGGCGTGCAGGTCGTGGAAGGCGCCGCTGCGGTTGCGCTCCACGGGGTGGTAGCTGCCGATGATGTTGTGGTCGTCGTCGTAGATGTTGACCTTCTTGTCGTGGTTGACGTACTTGTAGTCGTTGGGCGACGAGGAGTATACCACGCGCGTGGAGCTGCTCCAGTGCTCGCCGCCGTAGCTGAAGCGGGCGAACTCGTCGAACGTGCTGAACGACCCCACACCCTGCACGTACTGCGCATGCGCGCCCTCCGCCACGCGCGGTGTCGTGGAGAGGCGCACCAGGCCGCCGAGGCCGCCTCCGGTCTCGTTGACGCTGGAGCTGCCGTGCAGCAGCGACGCCTTGTCGATGAAGAAGGAGGGTATGGTGGAGAAGTCGGTCATGCCCAGCATGGGGTTGTTGATGCGCATGCCGTTCCATGTCACCTGCGTGTGGCTCGGCGATGTGCCGCGGAAGGCTACGGTCGAGAGCGTGGCGCGCCCGTAGCTCTTGACGAACACCGAGCTGTTGTAGGTGAGTATTTCGGCCATCGAGAGGGCCACGTTATCGCGCAGCGCCGCCGAGTCTATCGCCGTCTGCTGCACGCCTATCTCTTTCATCGGGCGCCGTGCCCACACGTCGATATTGGCAAGTTCTTCCGGGGCGGGTGCCTCCTGCGCCGTAGCGGCGGCCGGGGCGCACAACGCCGCCGGCAGCAACGTCAGCAGCCGCGCCGCGCGCGAGATACGCGATATATGTGTAAGGGTAGTGTTCATGGCCTGTACCAGCAATATGCGCCCGGAATTACGCCCACGTAGAACTGCGCCTTGAGTCTGCCGTCGCCGCTGTACCGGTAGATGATGCCCTGCTGCTGGTAGTCTATGGCGTCGGCCACGTAGATGTCGCCGTCGGCGGGGCTGACCGTAAGTCCGTAGTATTTTGTGTCGCGGCTTTCTATCACCGGCCGGGCCGGCAGGCGCCGGGAGTCGACGTCCATCTCCCAGATGTCGTCGTTGATCCAGTACAGCTTGTCGTGTGTGCCGTTGAGTTGAAGCTCGCTCAGCGAGTCGCCGAGACGCAGACGGAACTCCCGCACGACGGAGAACGATTCTGTGGAGATGCAGAACAGTCCGGGTGCCTCGTAGCCGTAGGGCGAGCCTTCGTAGCCGCCGTCCGTACCGGTCCATAGGTTGCCGTTGCGGTCGAGTACGAGCGATGTGGGCTGGATGCCCACCTCCAGGCGGTCGACCACACGGTCTGTCTCGGTGTCTATTTTTATGATGCTGTTCTGGTAGCTCCAGCAGTTGCAGTATACGTAGCGTCCCTTCTGTACCATCTGCTCGGTGGAGCCTGTCCCCATCTCCATCCCCGGTACTTCTATGTATCCGGTGACGCTGTAGGTCTTCGGGTTGACAATGAATATGCGGTTGTCCCAGAGCTGCGTCACGTAGGCTTTATCCTCGCTCAGGAAGTGGATGTAGCGCGGCGAGGTGAGGTTCTCGATGCGCCCCGTCTCCCGGAAGGTGCGCGGGTCTATGGCGAAAACCACATGGCTGTTGTTTACTACTATCCATCCCTTGCCGCCGTATATTGTCATCGACTGGGCCACATCGCCGAGGCGCATGCCGTTGGCCCGCTGGAACACCTCGTTCTCCACATGGTCAGTGGACGGATCGTAATACGACAGGGAAGCGTTGCCGTACTGGAAATTGCCTTCGCAGACGACGAACAGTCCGCCTCCGGATGTATTGAATTCCTCGTCCTCCCGGCCGTAATCCCACCGCATGCATGAGGCAGTCATCATGGCTGTCACGCCCATGACGACGGCAAGGAGGCTATGGAAACTGTTGCGCATATTCGTTTTTCAGTATGCAAAGTTAGCAAATAATCCCCGACGGCGGAAACTTTGGTTCCCGTACGCCGGGGATCGACAGAAAAGAATCTATTTTTTCAGATGAAGGTCTTCGAAGAAAAACACTTCGGTGGATACTTCGCCGAGCCATCCGGCCTTGGAGTTGACGCCGGTCTGTACCTTGACGAAGTCGATATGCTTCAGTCCGGCCGGACTGCCGTCGGGCAGCATGGCGTCGGAGATGCGGAAGCCGTTGCGCATGGGGTCGCCGGGCAGCACGTCGTCGCCCATGTTGTCGGCGTAGCCGAAGCCGAAGGCGCTGTTGTCCCAGAGGCCGGTGTTGGGGTCCTGCGTGGTGCGTGCTTCAAGGCGTGTGCCGCGCAGAGTGTACGACTCAAGGTCAATCCACGCCGGATAGTAGCTGTCCTGTGGATGGAAGGCCTTGAGATAGTCCACGGTGCCCTCCCGGCCCTCGCTGTCTGTCCAGCGTATGTCGCTGCCTGCCGTCTTGGGCCGGTAGTAGGTGACGGCGTAATCGCGGAGGCAGGCAGGGGTGCCTGTCTCGCTGCCCCTCAGTTCGTACCATGTGTCGTCGGGGAGTCCGTTGCCGTTGCTGTCCTGCATCACGTAGACTATGCCGGGCTCGTTGCTGCCGCCTTCGCCTGTGCCTGCGTTGAAAAACGCATTGCCGCCGATAGCGAAGTCGTAGCCCGAGGCGTCGGCCGTGATGCTGTGGTCGAAGCCCACGACGATGTAGCCGCCGAACGCGCCGAGCGAGACGTACTGTCCGGCGTCGAGCCGTTGCTGAGCCCGGTCGCAGGCCTGCTCCATCGTGGTGATGGCACCCGCGCTCGGCTCATTGATGAACTGGCCGGGGGCCGGCATCCACTCGAAGACGCGCGTGCTGCGCGCCGATCCGGATGCCGAAGGAGGGCGCACGGGGCTGTCGGTTCCGGGATCCGGCTCCGGGGCGTCTATGACGCCGTCCTTGTTGCAGGCGCCGGTGGCGGCCAGCAATAGCAGCCCGAGGGGTATTAATGGTAATTGCTTCATTCTTCAAATCTTACGGCCACGTCGTCGTATGCGAAATATGCGGGCTGGCTGAACCCGTAGCCGTTGTCCGTGTCGCCCGCCACGTTGAACTGCACCTTGGCCACCGCGCCCAGAGGCGACAGGTCCCACTTGGTCCAGTCGGTGATGTTGCCGTTCTTGCCGGCGATGAAAAGTTCCGCTTTGCCCGTCAGATTGTCCTGAGCGTCGTAGCCCGCGGCTACAAGTTTGACATAGTTTTCGGGGCCGAGGGCTGTCGTGAGTCCGTTGCCGTTGAGGAGGCAGTTGGCAAGGTAGGTGCTCCACATCACGTACATATGGTCGATGACGCGCGCCTTGCCGTCGCCGAACTGCAGGGCAGGCAGGATGGCGTCGGAATGGTACTGCGAGTCGTCGGCATATCCGAAGTGCATGACGAACTGTGCCGAACCGTTGTGGCCGCCCGTGGCGCTGTAGACCGACAGCTGGTGCATGAAGTCGCCGTGGCTCAGGTCCGTGTCCTTGTAGTTCGATACGGCGTGCCCTCCTCCCCAGAAGCAGTAACTGCCGTATGCTTCGGGCATCACGTGCATCAGCTCCGTGTTGTTCTGGTCGTACCACCAGTAGGGCTCGTCCATTCCGTAACCGCTGCCGTAGAGCATCTGGCCTCCGTATTGTTTGTCGTCTATGAGGTCGCTCCAGGTCTTTATCGTCTTGCCGCAGTAGTCGAGCGTGAAGGTGTCGAAGCGGGCGTCAGCGTCCTCGAAGGTGAGCACGCGCAGCAGGTAAGGCACTGCCTTGACGTGTATTTTCACAATGAGGCTGCGTCCGGATGCCGATACGGCGGTGACGGCTACGGTGCCTTCGGTCTCGGCGAAGGTGTTTGCCGCGGTGGGAGCCGTTACTGTCAGCTTTCCGTCGGCGTAGGCCACGCGCCATCCGTCGGGCTTGGCGATGGTGTAGTCGGCGATATTTTCAGCCGTGACGTCGTACGTGCGCTCCTTCCCTGCAAGTATCTCCTGCACGCCGTCGCATCCCTGTACTTCAAAGCGGGGCGCCGAGGCGTCGTAGCGGGCCAGTCGGAACTGAGTGCCGTCGGCGAGGGTGAACAGCACGTAGCCCGGGTCGGAAGCGTCAATGGCGCTGAAGAGGCTGTCGCCGTCGCTGCCCTGCGCCTTTACGCCTGTCGATGTCCATGTCTTGCCGCCGTCGGTCGATATTTCCCATTCGCCGGTGGCGGTGCTGATGCGTAGCTGGGGAGCTATGCCCGGCGCGCCGCCGTCCTTGCCGTCTTCGCCGTCGATGCCGTTGGCGCGTACTTTGTGGCCGTCCACTATGAGCCATTCGCCGTCGAGAGTCCAGTAATAGTTGCCGTCTTCGTCCTGACGCACGCTCACCAGGGGCGCGCTCGTGCCGTCTGTGCCGTTCGATATGGTGGCTTTGCGGCCGTCGGAGAAGATGATTTCGTAACCGTTGGCCGTCGGGGTGACTGATGTGATTGTCACCTGATTGCTTAGGGCGTCGATGATGGTGTGCAGGGCCTTTAGGTCATTGTTGGCGTCGGCCATCTGCTCCTCCAGCTTTGCAACGCGTTGGCCGAGGTTGTCGACGTTTTCCCAGAGTTTGTCATCGTCGTAACCGCACGATGTAAACAGTTGGCCTGCTCCGAAGAAGGCCACAGCCAGGCCTCCTGCGATGATAATGTTTTTTCTCATCAGATTGAAATGTGTTGATGTGTTTAAAAAGAAAAATCCAGCGTCTTTTCATTGACTCATACCGTGCGGACGCGACGGTGGGATGAAAAGCAGCTGGGTGGCTCGATAAACATCTGTGCAGACAATCTGATGTTTGGGTGGACCACGTCTGTAAACTCCCGCAGACGGCGGCAATACGGTATGCGAAGCGGCAGGTCTTCTGACTTATTCCTGATTCGGCGCGCCTTCTCACCCTCACAGGGGGCAATGGCGTTGGCGCCGGATGTGGACGGAAAATACAGCAGCGGGTACTGTCGGGGATTCTCACCCCGTTCCCTCTTAGTGCTCCTTATGCTGCGACTCTTCGCGGCGGAGCAACCGTTTCGGCCGCAAAGATACAAACTTTTGTTTACACGGCAAAGCGCGTTGCAAAAAAAGAAAAAATGCCGCCTCCGGCCTCACGCCCGCGCCTCACGCCCGTAACGACAGAATTTATAAGACTTATAGGACTTATAAGACTTATAAGATTTATAAGACTTATTGGGCCTGTCCCCCGAAACTAAAGATTTTTCTGGCAAAAATGCAATTTTTTTCTCCCTGACCCACAGTGAGTTACCCTCGATTTTAACATTTATTAGCTATGAAATGAACCGGGGGGTGGTTCATTTCATAGTTCCAAGGGGTATTTCGTGTTGTAACTTTGCAGCATCATGAAACATTCAAGCACATACCCCTTCCGCCGCTGGTACCGCAGGCCCCTCACCCCGCGCGAATCCGCCGTCATCGGCCTCCTCGAGCGCCGTCGCCGCCACACAGGCCGCGTCTGCATCGTCCTCACCGTATCAGCCGCCGAGCACGCCGCCATCAGCCGCCTGCTCCTCCACTACGCCCTGTTCCTCAACAACCGTTGCTCCCTCTCCTGCACCATCCGGATTGCCGCCGTAGGCACAACTCCTAACTCCTCACTCCCAACTCCACACTGCACGCAGCGCCAGCAAGTCCTCGAAGAGGACGTATCTGTGGTTAACCCCATGATAAGCAGCGCTTTGCGCTGTGTTCATGGGGTGGGGGGCTCCCCGCTACATGGCAAGCTCGGAGAGCTTGCGTCCGTGCGGCCGCCCCCCCCTTAAACCCTTAAACCCTAAACCCTAAACCGCGGGCAAAGCCCGCACACCGAGAACATTGACATTCTGATACAACCTCGCCTTGCGCTCCGCACCCGCGGAGCTGCACCGCCCAGTGCAGGCAGGGGGCAACACAACGGGAAACGGAGAGAAGCCGGCTCTCTCCGTAAGGATGCGCACACCCGTTGTGTTAGGTGATAGTCCCCGACGTCAGGGTTGCCTTGTGATCCGCATCGAGCCAAGCTCGGCCAGCACGCACTGCGCACAAACACATACAGCCGCATGCCCTGGTACCGGTATGCGGCTGTTTTTGTAAAATCGACCACCGAAGAGAGCGCGGGACGCGCGGCAGAGAGTGTCATACGGGGTAGAGCCCGGGACGGGAAAACTCCTAACTCCTAACTCCCCACTATACACTACTCCTGCGGTATCGTCAATGCCCGCGTCGATTCCAGTATAGGCAGATTCGTCTCCGTCGGTACGTAGATTACCGTCTTGTTGCTCAGGTCGGACTGCTGGCGCACCCAGAGATACTGGATGTAGGTCGGCGTGATGCTGCCGTTTTCGATACGGATAGCCTCCGCGGCGCCTTTCGCTCTCTCCACCTCGGCCTGCGCGTTCAGCTTCTCTGCCTCGAGATTGGCCTTTGCCTCCTCGATCTTGATCTTGCGGTTCTGTTCGGCCTTGGCAAATTCGGCTTTACCCTCCATTTCCTGCGACCATACGTTGTACCACGGGCGGATGAAAGCCATGGCTACGATAAACAGAATCAGGACGCCCACACTCCACAGAATGAGCCTGGCGATTTTCGGCGTGAAATTGATGTCGTTGATGTCGTTTCTCATATTTGTAAATGATTTGGTTTTCCGCAAAGGTCGTGAAAAGCCGCGACATATGCAAAAAAATCCCGGCAGGCCGGCCTGTCGGGATTTCGGGAGGGGAGGAGATTCGATTACTTCTTGTCCTTGAGCCAGCGGTCGAACCAGCGGAAGAACAGGCGCTGCCACATCACGGCGTTCTGTGGCTTCAGAATCCAGTGGTTCTCGTCGGGATAGATCACCATCTCGGCGGGTATGCCGCGGAGCTTGGCGGCATTGAATGCGGCCATGCCCTGCGACGCGAGGATGCGGTAGTCGTACTCGCCGTGCGAGATCATTATCGGGGCGGTCCAGCGGTCGACGAAGCGGTGGGGAGAGTTGGCGAATGTGCGCTGTGCTGCTGCATTGTCCTTCTCCCAATAGGCGCCGCCCATGTCCCAGTTGGCGAACCACATTTCTTCGGTCTCGAGATACTGTGCCTCCATGTTGAAGATGCCGGCATGGGCGAGCAGGGCGGCGAAGCGGCCCTCGTGGTTGCCGGCGAGCCAGTACACGGAGAAGCCGCCGTAGCTGGCGCCGGTGGCGCCTATGTGGTCGGCGTCGACATAAGGCTCCTTCTTGAGGTCGTCCACGGCCGAGAGGTAATCCTTCATGTTTTGGCCGGGGTAGTCCTTGGAGATCTGCTCGTTCCATTCTGTGCCGAAGCCCGGCAGGCCGCGGCGGTTGGGGGCGATGACGATGTAGCCGTTGGCTCCCATCAGCGCCAGGTTCCAGCGGTAGCTCCAGAACTGGCTTACGGCCTGCTGCGGGCCGCCCTGGCAGTAGAGTATGGCGGGATACTTCTTGGTGGCGTCGAAGCGTGGGGGATATACCACCCACGTTGTCATCTGCTTGCCGTCGGTGGTGGGCACGAGGCGTTTCTCCACGGTAGGCATCTCCACCTGGGCGAAGATGTAGCCGTTGACGTCGGTCAGGGGCTTCAGCTCCGGTGCCTTTTTGCCGCGCAGCGTTATCAGTTGCAGCTCGTTGGGCCGCAGCATGCTGTGGTTCATGGTGACGAGGCGTCCATTGCCTGCCGGGGCGAGCGAAGTGAAGTCGGCCCGCACGTCGGTGAGCTGGCGGATGGCGTGGCTGTTTACGTCGATGCTGAACACGGGCACGACGCCGTCCTTGGGCGCTATGAAGAAGATGTTGCGCCCGTCGGGAGCCCATGCGAATTCGTCGATGGTGTAGTCCCACTCGGCGGTGATGTCCTGTTTCTCGGCAGTGAAGCAGTTGAGCAGGAAGAGGCGGTTGCGGTCGCTCTCATAGCCGTCGTGCTCCATCGAGAGCCATGCCAGGTAAGTGCCGTCGGGCGAGAAGGCCGGCATGGTGTCGTAGCCCTGCATGCCCTCGGTGAGGTTGCGGGTGCCGCCGGATTCGAGGTCATAGAGGTATAGGTCGGAATTGGTGGAGAGGGCGTAGTCCATGCCCGTCTTCTTGCGGGATACGTACACGAGCATCTTGCCGTTGGGGTGCCAGGTGAAGCTCTCCGTGCCGCCGAAGGGCTTCATGGGAGCCTCGTAGGGCTCGTCCTGCATGATGTCGCGCAGGTCCTTGACGGCGGTGCCGTCGAAGGTGCCGACGAAGGGGTGGGGTATTTCCGTCACCCATTCGTCCCAGTGCTTGTACATGAGGTCGTCCACCACGCGGCCGGTGGCTTTGGGCAGGTCGGGGTATATGTCGGCGGCGTTGCGCGCGTACTTGACGTTGCCGATAACCACTACGTGCTTCTCGTCGGGCGAGAGCAGGAAGCCGCTGATGCCGCCTTCGTGCGTTGTGGCCTGCACGCGGTCCGTTCCGTCGGCTTCCATGGTCCACATCTGCATCTTGCCGTCGGCGTCGGGATAGAGGAATGCTATGCGGCCGTCGGCCATCCACACGGCGCCGGCCTCGCTCTTGGGAGTGCGGGTGATGCGCACGGGCTGTGCGTCGCGTGAGTCAAGAGCCAGGGTGTAGAGGTCGTTGTTCGATGCGTTCTGCTCAAGGCTCTCGTAGGAGATGCCGAAAAGGACGGTCTTGCCGTCGGGGCTTACGCGGGGGTCGCTGACGCGCCCGAGTGCTTCCAGAGCGTCGATGTCGAAGACGCCTGTGGCTGTCTTGAAGTCGGTGCGGTCGATGAACGGCGCTTCTTCGGCGGCAGCCGGTGCGGCGGCCGTCAGGGCTGAGACACTCATTAGAATAGCGTTCAAGGTTTTGTTCATGTTGTTATGCTGTATGGTGTGATATGTTTGGTTTTATGTGTTCAGTCGGCGATGGTGGCTCCGTCTATGCTGTCGATGCGTGCGCGCAGCCTCGGAGCCGTGTCGGCGTCGATGTCGAGGGTCATGCGGCAGGTGTTGTCGAACTGTCGGTCGACGACGGTGACGTCGAAGTCGCGCGTCAGCTTCATGGCGTCGTTCATCGCCGCGTAGGGGAAGTGGAAGGTGAGGCGCGCCATGTCGTGGCGCACCACCGCGGGCGCGGCTTCGAGAGCCATTCTGGCTGCCGTGCGGTAGGCCACAATGAGGCCCGACGTTCCGAGCTTGATGCCGCCGAAGTAGCGCACCACGGCCACGAGCACGTCGGTGAGCCCCAGCGAGTTGATCTGGCCGAGTATCGGCTTGCCGGCCGTGCCGGACGGCTCGCCGTTGTCGTTGCTCAGGAAGTCGGTGCGGGCGCTTCCCAGCATGTAGGCCCAGCACACATGGCGCGCGTCGTGGTAGCGCCGTTGCAGGTCGGCTACGGCGGCGCGCGCCTCGGCGGCGTCGCGCACCGGCATCGCGAAGGCCAGGAAGCGGCTGCGCTTGTCGGTGTACTGCGCTTCGGCAGGTGCGGCTATGGTGAGGTACTCGGCCATCTGTATCAGTACTGATGGTGTTCGCGCTGGAGCTCGGCGGGAGTCAGGGGATGGGCGTTCATCTTGCGCCACACGTAGGCTATGTAGGCCAGGACGAAGGGCACAAGCACCGATACGTAGCTCATGACGCGCAGGGTGAAGAGCGACGACGACGAGTTGGCTATCGACAGGGAGTCCTGCGGGTCGGTCAGCGAGGGATAGTAGGCTGTGCCGGCATATCCTGCGAGGCAGAAGAGCACGAGCACCACCAGCACCGTGCCGGCGCCTCCGTACCAGATGCCGCGGCGCCAGTGCGAGTCGGCGGCGGTGCGGATAATGGCGTAGAGGGCGCACACTACGCCGACGAGCAGCATCGCTGCGAGCCACCACATGCCCAGAAGGTTGTGCAGATAGATGTACGGCTCGGCTACGAAGCTGCCGTCGGGCTGCTCGCGGTAGCCGGTGGTGAACATCAGCACTGCCAGGAAGGCCACTATGAGGACGGCGAAGACGGCCCCGTTGACGGCCGTGGCCTTGCGCATGCGCTGCTCGAAGGAGAGGTCGCCGCTGATGCTGTTGATGAAGTACATTGCGGCGAGCGTGCGGGCCAGGAAGAACACGGCGAAGCCCAGCAGCAGGTTGCGCCAGCAGGCTATGGCCTCAAGTCCGTGGCTGCCGGACCACTGCGAGATCACGGGGTCACCCGGGTCGAGCAGGTTGGCCTTGGTGACGGTGAACTCTCCGCCGAAGAACATCATTGCCACGGCCACGCCCAGCAGCACGCAGCCGAAAAGGCCGTTGAAGCGCAGCAGCCAGTCGTAGGCGCTGCGGCCGTAGATGTTGCCCGGCTTGCGGCGGTACTCGTAGCTCACGGCCTGCGCCACGAAGCTGACGAGTATGAGCATCCACAGCCAGTAGGCGCCTCCGAAGCTTGTGCTGTAGAACAGGGGGAAGGACGCGAAGAAAGCTCCGCCGAAGGTCACGAGAGTGGTGAATGTCAGCTCCCATTTGCGGCCGAGAGTGTTCACCATCAGCTGGCGCTCGGTGTCGTTGTGCGCCGCGCCCAGCAGTGACTGGCCGCCCTGGACGAAAAGCAGGAATACGAGGGCTGCGCCGAGCACAGCGATAAGCAGCCACCAATAGGCTTGAAGTGTCTGGAGTTCAGTCATGGCCGTCAGAGTGAAGTAGTTTCGATGTTTGTATTGGCGCTGCGGCGCAGGAAGCGGATCATGATGCTTACCTCAGCTGCGAGCAGCAGGGTGAATACGGCTGCGAAGAGCCAGAATGTGGTCTGTACGCCCGAGGCGGGTATGTCGCTGATGGCGGCGCCCACGGGCAGCAGGTCCTGTATGGTCCAGGGCTGGCGGCCCACCTCGGCCACCACCCATCCGGCCTGGCTGCAGCACCACACCAGCGGGATGCTGAGCATGCCGAGCATCAGGAGCCAGCGCTGTTCGAGCCAGCGGAGACGGAACTGCGACGCATAGGCCATAATCAGGAGCACGAGCAGCAGGGCCGAGCCGAGAATCACCATCACGCGGAAGGCGTAGAAAGTGAGGGCCACGGGAGGCACGGCGTCCTCGGGGCTGTCAAGATAGCCGTAGCCGAAGTAGCGGAAATCGCGTGCCACGGCAGCGCGCGCGGCGTCGGCAGCGGCCTTGTCGCCGGCCTTGTGGGCCGCGTCGTAGTCGCGCAGAGCCTGCTGCGCGCGGCGTCCTATGGCGATGCGCTCGGCGTAGCTCTCGGTGCGCAGGGTGTCGCCTTCCGGAGTGAGCGCCACGCCGTCTATGAGGTCATTGATGCCGGGCACGAAGCTGTGCGCGTCGTGGTTGGCAAGTATGCTCAGGCCGTAGGGAATGTCGATGGAGAAGTGCATCTCCGGCTGTGTGTCGCCGGGCTTTTTCGAGGCGTTGAGAATGCCGAAGCCCACGAGGTCCTGGCCGATATGGCCGTCGTAGAGGCCTTCCATCGCGGCGAGCTTCATGGGCTGCACGCGGGCCACCTGCACGGCCGAACCGTCGCCGGTCATGAATGTCAGCAGCATGCCGGCGAGGCCGAACCATGCGCCCACGCGCATGCTGCTGCGGGCTGCGGCCACGTTGCTGCGGCGCCACAGCAGCCAGCTGCTGACGCCCACCACGAAGACGCCTGCCAGCGCCCAGCCCGAGAATACGGCGTGGAAGAACTTGTTCATAGCCACGGCGTTGAACGCTACGGCGGTGAAGTCGGTCATCACGTTGCGCATCTGCCCGGGGTCGAATTCCATGCCCACGGGGTTCTGCATCCATGCGTTCGCCACGAGAATCCACAGCGACGACAGGCACACGCCCAGGGCCGTAAGCCATGTGGCCGCAAGGTGGAAGCCGCGGCTCACCTTGTTCCAGCCGAAGAACATCACGGCCACGAACGTGGCCTCCATGAAGAACGCGAGCAAGCCCTCGATAGCCAGGGGCGCGCCGAAGATGTCGCCCACGAACCAGCTGTAGTTCGACCAGTTGGTGCCGAACTCAAATTCCAGGATTATGCCCGTGGCTACGCCTATGGCGAAGTTGATGCCGAAGAGCGTCATCCAGAACTTGGTGATGTTGCGCCAGCGCTCCTTGCCGGTGCGGTAGTAGATGGTTTCCATGATGCCTACTATCACCGAGAGGCCGATGGTAAGCGGCACGAAGAGCCAGTGGTACATGGCCGTCAGCGCGAACTGCGCCCGCGACCAATCCACAACTGAGAGTAAATCGTTCATGACTGTGATGATTGTGTGTTGTTGTTCATGGTTGGTTACGCCCCGTCAGGGCGCTGCGCACGGCGTCGGCGCGGCCGGCGTCGCTGTCGTAGCGCGTGGAGAGGATGTCGGGGAAAAAGAAAAGTTTGATTACGGCGAAGATTATCACCAGTTTGACGATTATGAGCAGCCACAGCGAGCGCCCGACGGTCATCCTGCGGAAGCCGTCGGCGTAGAATCGCCATATGCGTGTCAGCAAGTCTGCCATAATCTGTATCTACTGCAAAATTAACGATTATTTCGGTATTAGCCCGAAATAATCGTTAATTTTTGGTCCGGATTTTGGTCTAAGGTCCCGGGTCTAAGGTTTAGAGAAGACCGGCTCAGTCGTCGTCGGGACGGAGGGCGTCGGGGGAGGCGATGCTAACTGCTTCTCTATTTCAGCAGCGATGGAATTCAATAATCGTTAGACGAGTTCTTCGGAGACGTTGAAATCGTTATAGAATTCTTCTCTGGCGCAGAGTAACGAATCGATACCGGCGCATAAGAAGGCGCAGTTGAAGTCGTAGATCGGCTGAAGGGCAGACATTGTCATCTCTTCGCGGAACCCCATCATGCTCTTGTAATGATTTACCAGGTGACGGTCGGGAGTCGCGTCGGCCGCAAAGAGATAAAGGTATTCACAACCGGTGAGATTTCTTATCTTTTCAACAATGCCGACAATCACATGCCAGAACATAGTGGAACCTATTCTGTTTCTTGCAGAGAAACCATACGTCTGCCACTTTTCCCGATATGCTTCATTGACGCAAAAGTGGGTCAGCTCTACAGAGGGGAAAGACTTGGCAACCTGTTTGTTGGGAGGCATAGAGTCAAATCTGCCAATTAACCTTTCGATGTCGTCTTTCGCTTCTATGAGTTTCTTCCTGATGTCTTCAATATACTCCCGGACCTCAGGGTCGGCGCTCCTCTGTTCAAGTTCCATAAGTTTTATCTTATGGTTCTTGAATTTCTCAAATTTCTTCAGTTCCTCGAATTCAGAATAGAGTAGTCCGCATTTGATTGAAAAATAACAAAGGATCTCGCCGTCACCATCCCGTACAACATAGCAGGCACACCGATTCCTGTTATCGTCATCAAATGCATCTCCGGCAAGATACTCGACCAAGTTCTCGTTCTTTGGGTTTTCAAATGCACCGACGCCCCTAAGTAATGATTCGTCTTCTTTTAACCGCGTGACGCTAAAAGAATCCAGAATGGCTAATTGATTAGAAGTGATTCTCATTTGGAGCACATGAATCTCCGGTACTTGATGAGCTTGGCATCATATTCTATATCCGAAGTCTCGATTTCAACCGGGGATGAGCCAACCTCTTTGTCTTTGGCTTTTTGCCAACTGGTTTCGCCGTGAGAAATGTTGCTTAACGACCAGGAATCCATTGCGGCATATCTTCTCAATGTGTCTTCAAGAACCGGAATATACTCCGAGTCTACAGGTAAAACCGATGAAGCCTGACATTCCCAGTGCGCTTTTCTGAGACAGCGCATGACGGGCCCATATTTCCATGCTTCAAATTTATCAGGAAACATAGGTTTTCCCAACAGGACAAAGCTTTCTCTTTGGGTGAAGTAAAGCAATTTGTGGAGCTTCATTTCATCCATGACGCTACCTGATTCCTGCTCATATCGCTGAATCAGATATTTTGCTGCTGTCCTGACGTCAATCATTCATGAAAAGGTTCGGATGTTTTCGTTTGCAAAGATAACGAATTTTCTCGGACTATTGTGTTATCGGCCTGAATTTTAACTTTTTCTCGGATTCTGATGCTCCGGGACTCAGTCGTCGTCGGGATGGAGGGCGTCGGGGGAGGCGGTGCGGGGGAGGGTGAAGTGCATGGCTATGAAGCCGAGGAGGCCGGCGAGGAGCGAGCCGCACACGATGCCGAGCTTGGCGTGCGACAGCAGGTCCTGGGCGTGAGCGTCGCCGCCGCCGAAGGTGAGGGTGGCGATGAAGAGCGACACCGTGAAGCCTATGCCGCCGAGCATGGCTATGCTGGCCATCATCTTCCAGTTGCTGTGGGCGGGCATGGGGGCGAGACCGAGCTTGACGGTGAGCCATGAGAAGGTGAATATTCCCAGGAATTTGCCGGCTACAAGACCGACGATGACTGCGAGCGAGATGCCCTCGAGGATGCTGGCGGGGTCGGTGTCGAGCAGGAAGATGCCGGCGTTGGCGAAGGCGAACAGCGGGACGATGAAGAGGTTGACGATGTGGTGCAGTGAGTCCTCGAGGTCCTGGAGGGGAGAGATAACCTTATCGGACGCGGATTCTATCTCCTTGAGCCAGTCGAGCTGCTCCTTGTTGAGGATGCTTTTGCGGGTGAGCAGGTCGTCGTCCTCGCCGCGGAAGTGGGAGATGGCGTTGCGTATCTGCTTTATGTATTTCTTGGGCGCGAAGACCGGAGTGGCGGGCACGCAGAAGGCCACGAGGACGCCGGCGATGGTGGGATGGATACCGCTGTTGAGAAACAGGAACCAGATGACGCCGCCGATGCCGATGTAGAAGATTTTGCTCTTGATGCGCATGGCCGAGCCGAAGAGCAGGAGCATGAACAGGGCGGCGGCGATGCCGAGGAGGTCGAGCTGGATGGTGTCGCTGTAGAAGATGGCTATGACTATGATACCGCCGATATCGTCTACAACGGCCAGAGTGGTGAGGAAAATCTTCAGCGACACGGGCACGCGCTTGCCGAGCATGGCGAGCACGCCGAGCGAGAAGGCGATGTCGGTAGCCATGGGTATGGCAGCTCCGCCGGCGAAGTCGGTGCCCTTGCTGAGGGCGTAGAATAGGCACACGGGCACTATCATGCCGCCTATGGCCGCCACAATGGGCAGGAGCGCCTGCTTGAACGACGCAAGCTCGCCCACCAGGACTTCACGCTTGATTTCCAGACCTATGGAGAAGAAGAATACGGCCATCAGGGCGTCGTTGATGAAAGCAAGCAGCGTCATGGGGTGGCCGTCGTGGCTGAATATGTTGAAGCCGCCGAGCTGGAGGCGCACCTCGCGCGTCCAGAATTCGAAATAGTAGCCGTTGATGGCGGGGATATTGGCAATGACGAGGGCCAGCACCGTGGCTGCTATCAGCACGTTGCCGCCGGAGGCGTGACGCCGTATGGCCTGGCGCGCGGCAAAGAAGATATGTGCCGCGAAGTCGGGGGCGTCGGCGTTCGGTCTTGAATTTTTCATTTTGGTCATACTGTGATGTTACGATTGTATAACAAACAAAGTGCGGGAATTGTTATGCACTGTGCGCCGAAGGGCTCCCCCGCAGGGAAGCCCTTCGTAACGGCGTGAGTATCAGTCGAGTTTGAGGACGGCGAGGAACGCTTTCTGGGGCACCTCCACGGAGCCTATCTGCTTCATGCGCTTCTTGCCTTTTTTCTGCTTCTCAAGCAGCTTGCGCTTACGCGAGATGTCGCCGCCGTAGCACTTGGCCGTCACGTCCTTGCGCACGGCCTTGATGGTCTCGCGGGCGATGATTTTGGCGCCGATGGCGGCCTGAATGGCGATGTCGAACTGCTGGCGCGGAATCAGCTCCTTGAGCTTCTCGCACATGCGGCGGCCGAAAGTGAGGGCGTTGTCGGCATGAGTGAGGGTGCTGAGGGCGTCGACGCTCTCGCCGTTGAGCAGGATGTCGAGCTTGACGAGGCGGCTCTCGCGGTAGTCCTGGATGTGGTAGTCGAAGGAGGCGTAGCCCTTGCTGATGCTCTTGAGCTTGTCGTAGAAGTCGATGACTATCTCGCCCAGAGGCATGTCGAAGGTCAGCTCCATGCGGTTGCCGCTGATGTACTCCTGGCGCACGAGCTCGCCGCGCTTGCCAAGGCAGAGCGTCATGATGGGGCCGATGAACTCGGCCGTGGTGATGATGGTGGCGCGGATGTAGGGCTCCTCGATGAAGTCGATGAGCGTGGCTTCGGGCAGGCCGGAGGGATTGTGAACCTCCGTTACGTTGCCTTTCTTGTCGTGTACGCGGTAGGAGACGTTCGGCACGGTGGTGATGACGTCCATGTCGAATTCGCGGCCGAGGCGTTCCTGGATGATCTCCATGTGGAGCAGGCCGAGGAATCCGCAGCGGAATCCGAATCCGAGAGCCGCCGACGACTCGGGCGTGAACGTGAGCGACGCGTCGTTGAGCTGAAGCTTCTCAAGCGAGGCGCGCAGGTTCTCGAAGTCTTCCGTCTCGATGGGGTACACGCCGGCGAAGACCATCGGCTTCACTTCCTCGAAGCCGTCGATGGCCGCGTCGCAGGGCTGAGCCGTGTGGGTGATGGTGTCGCCCACCTTCACCTCGCGCGAGGTCTTGATGCCGGAGATGATGTAGCCCACATTGCCGGCCGAGAGCTCGGCGCGCGGCGAGAGGTCGAGCTTGAGCACACCGATCTCGTCGGCGTCGTATTCCTTGCCGGTGGCTACGAATTTCACGTCGTCGCCGGTGCGGATGGTGCCGTTGACAATCTTGAAGTAGGCGATGATGCCGCGGAAGGGATTGAAGACCGAGTCGAAGATAAGGGCTTGAAGCGGAGCGTCGGGGTCGCCCTGCGGGGCGGGAATCTTCTCCACGATGGCGCGGAGTATCTCGTCCACGCCCATTCCGGTCTTGCCGCTGGCGCGGATGATGTCGGCACGGTCGCATCCGAGCAGGTCGACTATCTGGTCCTCGACCTCGTCTGGGTTGGCCGAATCGAGGTCGCACTTGTTGATGACGGGTATTATCTCCAGATTGTTGTCGATAGCCATGTACAGGTTGGAGATGGTCTGCGCCTGTATGCCCTGTGAGGCGTCGACTATGAGCAGCGCGCCCTCGCAGGCGGCGATGCTGCGCGACACCTCGTAGGAGAAGTCGACGTGTCCCGGAGTGTCGATAAGGTTGAGCGTGTAGTCTTGGCCGTCAAGCCTGTAGGCCATCTGTATGGCGTGGCTCTTGATGGTGATTCCTCGCTCGCGCTCGAGGTCCATGTCGTCGAGCACCTGCGCCTCCATGTCCTTGCCTGTGACGGTGTCGGTGTATTCGAGGAGACGGTCGGCGAGGGTGCTTTTGCCGTGGTCGATATGTGCTATTATGCAGAAATTGCGGATATTCTTCATTACCTATTGCGTTTCAGAATGCAAAATTACGGAATTTTCGTCACATTACCGCAAAAACTTCACATCACCTGCTTTCCGAAAGGCATCAGGGCGAGACTCATGAGCTTGAAGTGCTGCAGGCCGAAGGGTATTCCCACGATCGTGAGGCAGAACAGAACGCCCCATGCCAGATGGGTGAGAGCGATGGGGATGCCTCCTACGAACCACCATATCACGTTCATCAGCATAGCCAGGCAGCCCGAGGGCCAGCCGGTGCTGTATGCCCGGGAGCCGAAAGGCCATAGGGCCATGGCTGCCAGCTTCAGAGTCTGGAGGCCGAAGGGTATGCCTATGACCGTCAGCATCATCAGCACGCTGGAAATGATGTATTCGACGGCTATCATGAAGCCGCCGAATACAATCCATATTATATTGAGGAGCGTGTTCATCGTCCGAAGCTCAGCGTGGTGTAGTAGCGCAGGCCGCCGGCCGAGGCGTAGTTGCCGGCGAAGGTGAGGGTGATGTACTGTCCGTCGGTGCCCCACCATGTGGCGCGCCGGCCGCCTCCTGCAAGCATCTGCACCTGGTAGGGCGCTCCGTAGACGCCGCTGAGGCTGGAGAATACGGCGTTGTAGCGTCCCATGTTGCATCCGGGCGTGGAGTAGACGAATTCCGAGCCGTAGAGGCCTCCGTTGCCGTAGTAGAGGTTGGCGGCAGGCCAGGAGAAGTTCAGCATGGGGACATCGCTCAGATACACTATGTCATTGTCGTAGCCGCTGACGGTATAGCCGCTGTTTAGCAGGGCGTTGATGCTGATGTTGATGGCCGAGCCGAGGGTGACGCCGAGTATGGTGCGGAACGGACGCCATACGTGCGGATGCCAGTGACGGGGAGGAGGCACGGGGCGGTAGTAGGGGCATGGCGGCGGCATGTGGGGGCGGTGCGGACGTCCGTAGTGTACGTGGTGGTGTCCGTAACTGTAACCTCCGCCGTGGTGCGGACGGTGGTCGTAGCCGTGCGGGGGACGGGGAGCGTGGCCGTGCCTGTTGTCGTGGTGCGGTTTCTGTCCGAAGTGCTCCGGATTCCTCTGATTGCCGTGCTTTCCGGGCCTGCCGTAGTTGCCGGGATTGCCGTGTCGGCCGGGTGTGGCCGGCCTGTCGGGCCTGCGTTGATCCTGACGCCCATGTTTGCCGGGCGTGCGTGGCTTATCGAGCGTTTTTGGCGCTCTGTGCTCGCTCTGCCGGGGCTCGCGGTCGTGACGTCCGCGTGCATCAATAGGAGAAGTGCAGAGTGCTCCGCACAGAAGAACTAATGCGATGGTGCGTAGAATCGTTGGCATGACCTTTGTTTTTATAGGTTAAACAATCTCGTTTGGTAATAAGATTGCGATATTGGCATAAAGTTTAAAAATCCGGTGCAAGATACGAAAAAAGGTTTAATAATGTGGTGTATGTAGCCAATATGTTTCCCGATACCTGCAAAAAAATGTTATTAAGGGTTATTAGTCATTACTTTTTTGTACTTTTGTAGCTCAAATAACTGAATTCGAGAAACTATGGAACATGTTGCACGTCTTTTTGCCGGCAAGCTTCTGCAAATCAGTGCTGTAAATCTCCAGCCCGACAACTGCTTCATCTGGGCCAACGGCTGGAATGCTCCTCTGTATACCGATATGCGCAAGCTGCTTTCGTATCCGGCGCTGCGTACTTTTGTCAAGCTGGAGCTGTCTCGCCTGATTATGGAGCATTTTCCGGAGGTGGAGGCTATAGCCGGAGTGGCTACGGGAGCCATAGCCGTGTCGGCACTTGTGGCCGACGAACTGGGCATGCCTTACGCCTATGTGCGCACAAAACCAAAGGATCATGGCCTTGAAAATCTGATAGAAGGCAATCTCAAGCCGGGCCTGAAAGTGATGGTGGTCAACGATCTGCTCACCAACGCATCGCGTTCGCGGCGTGTGGCGGAGACTCTCCGCGATGCCGGCTGCGAGGTAGTGGGCATGGTGGCTTTGCTTGACTTCGATTTCGAGGCCGGAGAGGAAGCCCTGGCCGAAATGGAGATACCGGTGAAGTCGCTCTGCCATTACGGCGACCTTCTGGACGTGGCTCTCTCGCAGGGCGTGATACTCCCCGGCGATATGGCCGTGTTCCAGGCATGGCATGACGACCCCGAAACCTGGGCTCCCGACAACATCGATAACGAATAAAACGATTTATGGCTGTATATAAAGCAAACCCTCTGACGGTGGGCCGTCCCGCCGAGTACATTGCGGACCAGTTCGCCGACCTCACGCGCCTGCAGGGCGCCCTCGACAAACTTCCCGCCGAGGAGCGCGCCAAGGTGGGCGACGTCACGTTCACTCCCGATGCGATAGTCATGCAGACGGCACAGGTGGGCGAGATTCGCTTCCAGGTGAAGGAGCGCACGCCGCGCCGCGTATCGTTCGTAGCCGGCGGTCTGCCCATGCCGGTTGTGATGGCCGTGGATATGGAACCGATTGACGCCGCCAGTACAAAGGTGGAGGCGTCGCTTGATATCGATATCCCCGCCGTGCTGCGCCCGATGGTGGGCGGCACAATGCAGAAGGCCGTCAATCAGTTCTCCGACCTTATCTCAAAGCTGGCGCAGTGAGGCTTCGGGCGGTAGCGTGTGCGCTGGCTCTGTTGCTGCCTGCGGTGGCGTGCCATCATCTCGACGATGACCGCGTGCCGCTTATGCCCGTGTGGCTCAGCTTCAACTCGCAGGCCGAGTGGCAACTGTATGGCGTCACGGCCGCCATGGACGCGCAGCTTTTTGTCAAGCAGGGCGAGCGCCACGAGTGGGTTCCTCCGCAGTATCAGTACTCGGCCATTAGCGAGACCGGCTACGGCGGTCTGCTCCTCGTCTGCGACGTGATGGGTACGCCCAAGGCTTACGACGCCGCCTGCCCGGTGGAGATAAAGCGCACGGTGCGCGTGTTCATCAACGACGACAATAAGGCCGAGTGCCCTCAGTGCCACAGCACCTACGACGTGTTCTCGCTTGACGGCCATCCTCTTTCGGGACGCGCCGCGGACGAGGGGTGGGGCCTACGCCGTTTCAGCGTCGGACCCGGCTCCCGCGGCGAATACATGGTCGTCCGCCGCTGATTTTATACGATTAGAGCATTGTGTGATTTACTTCGGTGCCTTTTCAGGCTCTATGTACTTCTTCTCCCATTCGGCTACCGTTTCGGGCGTTGCCTTTACAAGGCGTACAAAGTTGTATTCGTATGGTTCCTTGTTCTCGCCGCGACCGAGCCAAAGTTCATTGTCCGTGGATTCTATGACATGAAACCATCCTAATATCGAGCAGTTCAGTGTGCCGGTTTTGGCGTCGTAGGAGTATTTCAGGTCTTTTTGGCTGTAATGTGTATCTGTGTCCTGCAAATCTCCGTTTTCGCCGGGTAAGTACCACCATTTGAAATATTCCACAGCCGAAGTCTTGTCCTTAAAGAAGAAGCGCGGACTCATGTCTCCTCCTGTTACATACATTATAGCACCGTCATACTCGTTAAGGGCATAAGTCCATTTCCCGGGAGCGAGAGTTGTCTTTACGTCGTAAGTATAGCACTTGTCGACCTCCCAGCCGTTGCCTGCAAGATTGCCGAGCACCACGTCCTCTGACGGATACGACGCACTTTCTCCGAAGTTTACGTCGAAATGCATAATGCCGCCCTTATCTGTCCATACTTTGAACGGGAACCGACTGTCATACGACTCCGTTGATTTGGAGCCCGAATCGTCAGCGCCTTTCAATGTTTCCGTATCATTGTCGGTGCATCCACCAACAAGTATAATCAGCATCGTGATGATTATTATGGGAATTGTTGATTTGATGTACATGATTGTCAAGGTTTAGTTATGAAGTATGTGGCTTTTACGTTATAATTAAATTTGTACATATCGGGGGAATTATCACCTAACGGATAGAAAGCATTACTTAAAAAATATCCGTCATAGTCGCCATCCCATCCCCAGTTGCAATGATATAAGAATCTAATTTGAGAGGAACCATCAATTTCTTTTCTTTGAGCCAATGCGCCATCGATGACCCACTCATGACCTGAAAGAAAAGCTCCTGTATTAGAATCGGTTGAGGCTCCATACATAATAGCTGGTCCATATTCATATAAATTATGAATCATTTTTATCTGTTCGGAATAAGATGGATTTAAAAATGGAGTGAAGTCGAATGTATAGCCTAAATTTTTCAAGACTGCATTTAAGTCGGATACGTATGCCCAAGTTGATGAAGTTCCGTATTGCGCTTTCATTAAAACTCCAACTTCGTGGATTAGTCGTGCAACTTTCATGGTTGTAAGATTATTTTTCGCAAATATAAGAAATACCACATTCTATTCCAAATATAATTAAAGTAAATTAATAAAAGTTAACATTGGACGTTCGATGTGGACGTTCGAAGAAGTAACTGCTCAACTATAGGTAGGTGCGAGACCTGCACCGCATCAACTACCCGCAGTGTCAGGTCATGTTCGTCAGCTGCAACCGCCATCCCGCATCATACGAGAAGCGCTTTCGCCGCGACAAGAACATCCTCTTCCGCGTAGCCAACCGCGGCGGTGCCACCCGAGGCTTCGGCACCTTCCACAACGTGCTTGCCATACGCATGCACCAGTACGGCCGAAGTTTCCCCGGCGACCCGCGCACCTAGGACGTCATCAGCAACCTCCTCGCGATGGTTCCCGACGTCCCCGGCACGTCCGTCATCATGGTAGGACGCTACATGGCGCACTCCACGCGCGCCTTCGCCTCCTTCTACCGCCACCACCGCGCCGCCGCCGCATCCCCCTACGTCACCTACGACGCCGCCCGGCTCCCCGCCATGCCCCTGCTGCGAGTCATCACCCGCGACGGCTGGCGCCTGCTTGGCCATCTCCGCCCGCCCGCCCCTCCGCCTCCCGAGAGGAAGACGAAGGCGCCCCCGGGCCTCCTGTTCACCTTTCACCCTTCACCCTTCACTTTTCACCGCGCCCATAAAGATGGGTGCATAAGCGGTAGCTGCCACCGCGGCCCAAAGCCAAAAGCAGCAAAGCGAAAATTGACATTTTGGAAAAGCCACAGGGGAATCTCCGATAGCTCCGAATTTTTAGCGGTCGCTCATTTCGCTGATGTGCATCGAGTGACCTTCGTGCAGCATCAGATCCGACATGTAGCGGTTCTCGCGGTCGATGAGCGTTGCCAGCCAGCGGCGGTATGCGCCGTAGTCGGTGATGGGCCGGCGGGCCACTCCGCTGCGTTCGGCGGCTTCGGCCACGGCACTCGACACAACGGGGAGCAGACGCTTGTCGAAAGGCTTCGGCAGTATGTATTTCGGTCCGAATTCAAGCTGCTTGTCGGGGTACATGCGGTGCAGCTCTTCCGTGGCGGGCACACGTGCGAGGCCGGCCACGGCGCGTGCGGCCGCCAGTTTCATCTCCTCGTTGATCTGCGAGGCGTCGCAGTCGAGCGCGCCGCGGAAGATGTAGGGGAAGCCCAGCACATTGTTTATCTGGTTGGAGAAGTCGCTGCGTCCGGTGGCGAATATGAGGTCCTTGCGTGTGGCGAGGGCAAGGTCGTGGTCTATCTCGGGATTGGGATTGGCGAGTGCGAAGACGATGGGCTTCGGCGCCATGCTCAGCAGCATCTCGGGCGTCATGACGTCGGCCACCGACAGTCCGAGGAACACGTCGGCGTCCTTGAGTGCGTCGGCCAGTGTGTGCAGGTCGCGGTCGGTGGCGAATTCCTTTTTGGCACCGCCGAGGCCGGGGCGGTCGCTGCGGATGACGCCGCGGCTGTCGCACATGACGATGTGCTCGCGGCGCACTCCGAGCGCCATGTACAGGCGCGTGCAGCTGATGGCGGCGGCGCCTGCGCCGTTCACCACGAGGCGGATGTCCTCGATTTTCTTGCCCTGGATTTCCAGCGCGTTGAGCAGTGCGGCTGAGGAGATGATGGCCGTGCCGTGCTGGTCGTCGTGCATTATGGGTATGTCGCACTCCTCGCGCAACCGGCGCTCTATCTCGAAGCATTCGGGAGCCTTGATGTCCTCGAGGTTGATGCCACCGAAGGTCGGCACCATAGCTTTGACTGCCGCAATGAATGTGTCGGGGTCGTGGGCGTCCAGCTCGATGTCGAACGAATCGATGCCGGCATAAATCTTGAACAGCAGGGCTTTTCCCTCCATCACCGGCTTGGCGGCCAGAGGACCTATGTCGCCGAGGCCCAGCACGGCGGTGCCGTTGGAGATAACGGCCACGAGGTTGCCGCGGCCGGTGTAGCGGCGTACGGCCGCCGGATCGTCCTTTATTGCAAGGCAGGGGTATGCTACGCCCGGCGAGTAGGCCAGGGACAGTTCGGCGGGGTCGGAATACGGTTTGGAAGGTATTACCGCTATTTTACCCGGTTCCGGAAATTCGTGATAGGCGAGTGCTTTTTCTTTGAGTGAGTCGTTCATATGCTGTGAATCGGTAGTGCTGGGTTATTGAAGTGTGATGATAGCAATAACGCAAAAATCATGCCATTTGTGCTGCAAAAGTACGAAAAAAATTCATCCATAAATACACTGAAAATTGCCTTTGAGTGGATTTTTTTCGTACTTTTGTCTTTTGTGAAAATAAGAGGCTGTTTAAAAACAGATGTTAACGCAGGGGCGGTCAATCTCCGAGCGATTTTTGTCGTCTGATGAGGGA
>ERZ808041.576-NODE-576-length-25387-cov-27.204623_pt1 | contig 25387 bp, 23 predicted proteins | sample MGYA00380192_ERZ808041 | MGnify/ENA primary metagenome ERZ808041 (study PRJEB31490, sample SAMN06133412) | mouse gut metagenome | isolation source: Z1_1 | host: mice | place: China: Chengdu | collected 2015-05 ...
TTTCATTGTCAAATATTGTATCCTATAGCAAAATTTGCACCCTTTAGAGCAGAAAAAGTAGTATTTTCAAGGATTTGGGTAATATTATCTGTCTATGAAAAAAGTTGTAAAGTGCTGTAGAACTAATTCCTTTTGAAATATTGCCAACTGTTCTGCTGTTTCTTTCATGCCTTCAATTTTAGCTTTAAGATCATTGCATAAATCCGTTAAGGCTTTATTAAGATTGTACTTGTGGGACAACAGATTGTATATCATCTATTTTTTAGGGGTATTCATTATTTAGGTTATCAACTACTCCATTCAGACGTGTGTTTTCGTCTATGTGTGTCTTGGTTTTCAGTGTAGCATCTTCTTTTAATTGCTTTGTTACGGTCAATTTTTTCTACAAATCCTAAATAGCAGCATTTTTGACTTTAAAAGTGTATCAAATTCTGTTCATACTGATTCTGTTATGTTCTGGTTATCTTCCAGACTTCCCATAAACACACAAGTAATAACAGTAACATATTTTTGAAATTGCTCTATATCCGTTTTTGGCGGTCAATATAGTCTTACCGGACTAAAATTCAAACGCTTCAATAAGTTTTGCAAGCATTTTTTACTGATTACGGCCAATAGTGTTTGATATTTCTTTGAATTTTTCCGTTGTTTCATCATCAATTCTAAATAATTTTGGTTTCAGTTCCTTATACAATGTCATTTAGTTAAGGAATCAAACGAATGATTTGTATCGAAAAAACTTACAAATTCATTAAAGTATACTACAAACTTCAAACATGAAGAGCTTAACTAAATGACAGTGGTTTCTTACCATTTATCACAATATAACTACATTTCTGTAATGCAATACTATATATTTGATATGTATTACAGAATAGTACAGATAAATTTGCAAGTCAAAATATAAAAGTAGTATCATACACTACATTGTGATATATGCGTATCACAATGATAAAAAAATATTTTAAAATATTTAAAATAGTTAAAACAATTATATATTTTTTAAACTATCTGCAATGTTTCTGTAATGCTCATAGTTGGTATTCATATCTTTTTCTATCAGTTTAGTAATGTACTCTGTAAGATTACTACCATGAACAATTTTTATATTTTCCCATTTGTCCAGTAACGTGATTGGCACAGCAACATTAATATTTTTACAAGTGTTTTTTATATCTTTTGTCTTCGGTCTGCCAACTTTTCGTTTTTGTGTGGTCTGTGGTTTCTCCCTCTTCGGTTCCATTTCTGTTTGTTTGGATTCGATTGCTACTGGGGGTTCTTTTTGTATCTCTGTATTTTTAGGTGCGTTTGTACTGGACAATTTATCTAAAGGATTGTTTTTTGAAAATCCTTTTGTCATGCTATCACTCTCCTATCTTCTGTAATAATTCAGTTGTAAAAGCTTTATAGTCTATATTAGGCTTGCTGTTCTTTGCATAGTCAATTAGTGGTTCTCTGACGGTCTGTGCTTCTGCTACCGCTATTCCCTCTCTGATACTGGTGTTAAATACTACCGTTTGCATTTGTTTCGCGTATTCTTCTATCATGGTTTTGATATCACGGTTTAAGACAGTTCTATTACTGTATTTGATTAAAAGTATACCTAGCACTTTTAAAGTTGGATTTAGGCTATTTCTGACACTTGTAATAGTATCATGCAGCTTTCCCAATCCTTGTAATGCAAATGGTCTAGGTTCTGTAGGTATTACCACATAATCACTAGCCACTAAAGAGTTAAAAGACAGATTTCCTAATGCAGGGGGAGTATCGACAATGATAAAATCATAATTGTCCTTAATAGGTTCAAGTGCATTTTTTAAAAGTGTAGGTTCAACATTTTCTGACATTTCAATATTAGTCAAGTATGTATCTGCTGCCAACAAATCATAATACTTACAATGTATCAATGCTTCATTAGCTCCGCAATCCTCTCCTAACACATCAAAAATAGTATGTTCTGGATCGTCTGCTCCTGAGGAATAGGTAACATTACCTTGACTATCCATGTCAATAAGCAATATTTTTTTATGTTTAAGTCCTAATGTGCTTGCTAATGCTTGAGCAGTTGTGCTTTTTCCTACGCCGCCTTTTTGTAAGGCAATACTAATAGTGATTGCCATATGATCACTTCTTTCTATTTTTTATTGTTTTTTATAATTATAATATTTTAAAATATATTAATCAATATAAAATAATAAAAAATATTATTTATAATTTAAAATATAAGTAATAGTGTATATGATAATTTGCAAGCCTTTATTTTCCAAGTGCGCGGAGAAAACCACCACCTTTAGGCAAGACGGCTTGAGCCGTCTTTTATACAAAAATGAATTATGATATATTGTAGACAGAAGGTGTCGATATCATGGCAGAATATAGAAGTAGCAGTCATACAGTATACGATATAGAATATCACTTTGTGTGGATAACGAAATATCGATATAAGATATTGATAGGGAAAATTGCAGAAAAGATAAGAGATATTGCGATAGGAAGATGGAGCAAATGGAATAGTAATTTTGAAAGGAAGTGCAGGTTTGGATCATGTGCATATGCTGTTGTTATGTCCAATGGAAATAGCATCGAGTAAGATAATGCAGCTATTAAAAGGAAGGTTTTCAAAAATGTTGTAAGATGAATTTCAAGAGTTAAAGAAAAAATATTAGGGGCAGCATATTTGGGCAGGAGGATACTTTTGTGGAATAGTAGGAGAGATTGATGAGGAAACAATAAAAACATACATCGAAAACCAAGAAAAGAAAGAAGCTAATAAACATTTCAAAATAGTAGAAGAAGAATAGTTACTTTAACAGGTCTTTCAGAAGACTTTAGTCAGGAAAAGATAAGGCTTCAGCCCTCAAAAGCGACTTTCAGTCGCGGGTTTTGGATTTTAGCCTGAAAGAACGAGGCTGTGAAAAAACAACAAAATGCTGCCAAAAACCATTGTCTTTAGAATCACAGAAAGGATTTTTTTCATAATCTCTAGTTGAGTAGTAGTTCTTAACTAATATGTGAATCCGTGAACTAAAAAGGTAAAAATGTGCTAAAAATCCAGTAAACATAAGGCTTTTTTGAAGAGTACTCTTAAAAATTTTTTCACCAAAAGGTAAAAGTGCTTTAAAGAATATGCTGCCAAAAACATAGTATTTTCAAGCCATTCAAGACTTGCTCACTCAATGGGTTCACAGATTCAGATGATATAAAGTCGAAAAAAGATGGTTTTGTAATCTGACAGGCATTAAAAAGTTATTTTAGATTGTCGAATATCTCAATAAATTACATACTAATTTCTGACAATTCTGATTTAGACATTTATAAGTAGTACTTGTTATATTTTCATTTTGATAGTATACAAGATCTATAGGGCAATTTTTTGAGTAATAAAATTCGATAATTATTTATAAAGACAGATTGTCTTTTAACAATTTTATGTTGTTATCATCATATTGAGGTAGACTGTTTAAACTTTTCAAAATCAATATCATTGATAGTATCGCAACTATATAGGTAATCTAGTACAGCGTTGTATAAATATTTGTGACTTATATAGTTAATGGAATCCTATATAAGTTCAGCGAAATGTATGGGCAGTATTGTACTGATCAATGAAGCGTTGAATACTTTCCTTCTTCTCATCTATGGATATATAGCTTTGCCGTTTTAACAATTTATGCTTTATTACCCCAAGCTATTACACCAAATAATAAGTAAAGTATACTTTAGATCTGCTAATAATGATATAAATTCAGCGATTTGAATAATATATGTATACCAAAAACTTAATTTACACTGTATTAGATTGTGATAGGAATACAATTGAGTTGGACCTGAAACGGAAAAGGCATTCCGATTGGCTACAAAAAACAGAAAAACAAGGGAAATAATTGATTATTCACATTATTTCCCTTGTTTAGTTTCTTAGTTAGATATATAACTATACGTTAAACAAGCCTTTTGCGAATAGTTAATCTTATATACCCGGTTATAGTATATGAGAAATCAACTCGTAATAATAGCTGATATGATGAACAAATATATTGGCACTTGTAAATGTGTATACATTTACAAGAATTTTCAGAAGAAATATTTATCTTTGCGAAAAGATATTTCGTGTATTTATTATTATAATGAACATTTGATAGATCTATATGAATCCGCTTACAAAAATCTTTTTATTAACTATGTAATCCTTTTATATTATCTCCTGACAAAGGTAAAAAATATGTCTATATATGTGAGTTCTATCATCTATTATTTTAATATCTTCTGGAATAATCAATATTTTCCATTTATTATCTATTACAATTGACATATATGGTAAACCATCAACAACATTAAATTCACTCTTTTTCTTTTGAATTGTTCTATTAACATTACGAAAGCATGTTTCAAAATTATGTGCAAACGAATAGTTGATTACCTTCATTCTTTTTGTACCAATTTTTGAAAGAATTGATACAAAAAAATCATTATTAATGCACCAATCATCTAAACACTCTACATTAACTGCAAAGCTTTCTGCTTCTTTGTATATAGCAGAAAAGAAATACTCAAATTCATTATCAAACAATTTCCTGTTTAAAAATATATGTTTTTCGATCTCTTTTCTTAGTATTTCTTTTTCAGGGCTGTCTTCTCTTAATTTATAATACTTTTTAGATAAATCTAATAATACATCGTCTGTTTTATACATCTGCTGTTCATATCGATTTTTTAAGGCATATTTTGTAAATACATTTTTTAGTAATTTATGATTTCTAATTTGAGAAATAATTTCCGCTTTATACTGTTCGAATAAATTCTCAGTCTTTTTTTCATCGGCTGTAATATCAATATCATATCCACTCTCGCTTACAAAAATATAAAAAGGAATTTTCACATATTTTGGATATACGTTTTCGATTTCATCAATGCTAAGTAATTCCGACGGCTGCGCTTTAGTTTTATCATTATACATAGACATTTCTTCTTCAATAAACAAATGGCGTATGTTTTCGATATTGTTTTTAAATACAGTAATATCCGCACTATCGAAATCGGCGTCTAGTTTTCTATCATCTTTATATGTCTTGTCAACAAATGATAAATGTTCATATTCCGTTAAAACTGTTTCGCTTATTGGATCTAAATAAATATTCTTCAAACATTCTTTAGTTCTTTTCATTATACTTAATTCTTTCAATGCAGCTCTGCCCTTTGGAACAAGAACACACTTGTCTGCCGTACAATAAATTAAGTCCTTTACATACAAATCAGCCAATGTAACCTCAAGCAAATTTCTTTCAATCCCTAAGATTTTTGATAATTCCGTTATATCATGAACATTTTCATTTAAAAGTCGTAAAACAATTTCATCCAGCAATGGCAAACTAAAATAATCCCTTTTGGTTATAGATAAATATACCTGAATAATTGGAACAAAAACAAACTCTTTTTTAATAAATTTGTATCCTTCATTTTGCTTTACCATTTTTTTTGCATAAAATTCAATTAGTTGTTCCATTATAACCGCTCTCCTTGTATTATCTGGCATTCATCATTATGCTCTATAATATAATCGATAATTTCAATAAATTTATTATCTGGGTCATCAAAGTGATAAAAAAAATCCAAATTTCCACATATTATTAATAACTTTTTTGCTCTGGAAAAAGCGACATTTACTCTTTCTTTCTCTTTTTGAAATCCTATCGTTCTTTGTGTTCTTACAGTGCTGTAGATTATAATATCATTTTCCCTTCCCTGAAATGCATCAAGGGTATTAATATCTATTACTTTTGCTATTTTATCAAAACCATTATTTTTAATAGTTTTAATAATTAATTCTTTCTGTCCTCGATAACCAGTAATAATACCCATATCCAAAGAAGATAATATTTTTTCATTTTTAAACTTTAAAATTAATTTCTTAATAATAGCATTTTCTGCATGATTACAGTATGATCCGCCCTTTTTATTACTTTCGCCATTATCTTTCATGTTAGCTGTATTAATCCATACAATTGATTTTCCCTCAAACATTTTTATCTCATGTTTTCTTTCGCTATCTGAAATCGGCGAAGAAATCAAATTATTATAGAAAACCTGACTTATCAAATCTCCAATATTTCTTTTCATTCTATATTGTTCAGTAAGTACTTGTTTATGAGTTGGTGGCAATGTTTCAAATAATATATCAAATAGCCTATACTGCGGAGTTTTCGTTAAGTCAGCAATAATAGGAGATAACACTCTATCAGCATATGCCGGAAGTTGATTTTGATCTCCAACTAATACTATTTTTTTTGCTTTAATTATTGAAACCAATAATTCTGGTGTTGTAGCTTTAGCTGCCTCATCAATTATTACATAATCGAAGTCTAAATCCTTCACAAAATCATTAGATAAAAATCCAACACAGGTACCTGCAATAATGGTTGCACATTTTATAACTTGATAATCTAATGTTTCTAAGTTACCACATCGATTAATCCAATCATTTTGTATATCCTTTATTCTTCCCCATCGTTCTGTTTCTTGAACATCTTTTATTTCAGTATATAACAAGTCCTTTTCTTGAATATATCTATCAGATTTATCTTTAATATTTTGAAATACATTTTTTCTTATAGCTTCCATCGCACAATTGCTATATACTTTTTTCGAAATATCATCCTCTCTACCAATTCTAATAATATTTATTTGCTTTCCATCCAAACTAATTAAGTCTTCCAAAATATTATCTACAGCGGTATGAGATTGTGACACAATCAAGATTCTAGACATTTCATCAATTCTATCAATACGATTCATAATTTGTCTGATTATTTCTTTGATCACTTTGGTTTTTCCCGTGCCAGGTGGCCCTTGAATTAAACTTAAACTATCTGAATATAATGCCTTTCGTATGGCCTCTTTTTGAGATAAATTAAAGTCTACGGAACTGAACACAATGCTGTCTAATGTAGGTGTCAATGTTGGCTTTTCTAAATTAAGTAATATGTCTTTCAAATTTCTAGCTGAATAATTGTCATCATGTAACGCTCTTATAGCATATGACTGTCTCTTATATGCACTCAATTTAGCTCTAAAATTTTCCATTATTGTTTTTTTCCTTGAAAGTAAAGCCTTAATTTTAGCCAATTTAATATCTTTATACATATCAATTACAAAAATAGCATCATCACCATCATAAATAATGCTATTAAAACTACCAATATCATAATAATATACTTTGCCATAATTGCCTGTTTCTTCAATTATATATTGAGTTTCATTAGTTAAATCATCAATATTTCCATTTTTATATTCTTCCATCGTCAATGATAATTGATTCTCAGAAAATTCATAATTTGAATATGTTATATATCCTGTTTTTTTCTTCTCATTTTCAATAGTTTCATCTATTCCTTCTTGCCACTTCCCAAAAAATTCATCAAATAACTGCGCTTGTCGCTGAATATCTTGAGTATTTGCAGAATTGTTATTGAAGCTGACTATTAACTTTGCATTGTCATTATATCCTTCATTAGGTCTGTTATTTCTGCGGGCACTATCATAAAAATTGAGTTTTCCTTTTAAAAAGAATCCTCTCTTTTCATTACTTAGTTTACGATCCAAAGAAACATTTGAAATCTTTACAACTCTAAAAATCTCTTCCACACTATCATATGAACATTCTATAATAACTTTTTTTCCAGTAAAAATATAATTTTGAGTTTTTTTATCCAAAAAAGCAGTACAGTTTTTAAACTGATTTTTAAGCCAGGAATTAACTAAAATGGACATAGTAGCATCTTTTTCAATTAACATCTTTTTCTTCAAAAACAACAGCTTTTCGCTGTCAATAGTACATACATAATTTTCATTAACAGGAATATTATGTCCCATTATTTTTTCAAATTGCTCGATTACTTCCCCGATATCCTGTATTCTTTCTTCTGCATTTTCTATAACCATATTAGAAATCAAATTCTTCAGATCGTGTTGGATTTCCATTTCTTCAAGTGTTTTATTGATCATATCTGTTCCTTGCGGAATGATTCCAAATAAAATCTTAAATATTACAGCTCCCAAAGAATAAATATCACTTGCTTCCGTTGAGCTATTACCTCTTACAATTTCAGGTGCTGAGTAATTAGTAGAGAAAAACGGTAGTGTTGTTTCTTCTTCTATACATGACTTAATCTTGCTAGTGCCAAAATCTATTATTGTAACCTCATCTGTTTCTTCATCATACATTATGTTGGAAGGTTTGATATCTCTATGTAAAACGCCATAATTATGTGCGTCTTCCATTGCTTTCAAAATTTTTAAACATATTTCATATCGTTTAATCTGCGTAAACCCATTTAAATTTATATTATCAAGATTATCTCCATACACAAAGTCAAGAAGAATTTCTCCCCAATTTTTCTTATTATTAAATTCTACATTTAATTTGTGATCTCTTATTTTTACAATATTTTCACATGCATTTAATTTCCTCAACGCTTCAATTTCACGTTTAAAGATAAGTTTTTGTAATCTATTGTCTAAGGAACCTACTAATTTTAAAGCATATATTTTATCACTATCAAATCTATTTTTTTCTTTGACTTTTAATACTATTGTTTCATTTTTTTTAGATGTGTGTATAACCTCAATTACTTCATAGTTATTATCCATAATAAACCTCCATCAAAACAATATAGTATCTATAAAAATATAGTTACATTATAGACAAACTTACATAATTTTTCCAGAAATACTTTATAATCATTTTTACATAATCAACATAACTACCACTGGTTTTCATCCAGTGGTAGTTATGTTGATTATTCCCAATCATCAAAAACAAAATATTCGCCATTCATTAGATTTTCTTTTGTATCGGACATATGATTATCATCCTCAAAATTATCCTCTTTCATATATTTATTAATATTGGGCCTGACCACTGTTCCCCCCATTAACTTTGATTCGTTATGGACTGTATTTGACATCGTCTGAAATAATTTTTCAAAATCTATTTCAAATATACTTGTTACTTCCTCTCCTTTTGCTAAATCAGATAATGTCTGTTTATCTGCATATTTTCCTATTCCTACAGGTATGACAATAAGATTCTCTCGTTTCTGCAATCCTTGTATTCTCATCTTTGCAGCCTGCAGTTCATAATCACTTCCATTGGGTTTGCCATCACTCATGACAACTAGCCAAGGCGAATAGTAGTCAATATTATATCTGTGATATTCTGCGATGCAGTCTTCCAGCTTATCCAGTGCCATGTTTATACCTTCACCCATATATGTATTATCTCTTGTTGATATATCATCAATAATATCTGATGGGATATCAGCTATCCTACTGTAATCTAATATTGATCTTGCATAATCATCAAATGTAACAATGGAAACTTCCGCAGCATATGCATCCATTTTGTCTTTTTCAAGATTATTGAGGAAAATTCTCATTCCTCTTTTTAATTCAGACATTGCAGAGACGCCCTCTTCTACAACTCGGTATTGCTTTCCGTCAACAAAAATACTTTTTCCAGTCCTTTTACTTCCTTTAGATAAATTTGTCTGCATGGAACCACTGGTATCAAGACAAAAACATATTGGAAGCCTTTTTGTTCCATCTTTTCTCAATCCTTCTTCATGAGAATATCGTTCTTTCGTTCGCGGCATGATACATTACCTCTTCTTTTTCCTGCATTCTTTACATTTTTGTGGATAGTCATAATTCATTTCATCATAAAAATCCTTTTCACTATAATAAAATTCAAAGTTTCTGCCACATGATTTACACCTAATTATATCATATACATTTCCCTTATTACATTCTTTACAACAGCCATTTTTTAATTTATATGCTTCGTATTCTTTTCCACATTTCTTACATATCGTTTTTCGTTTGCATTCTGGGCAGTGTTTTTGTTCATTCCAGTTATAAGTTATATGACACATCTTTTCTTTTACGCTGTAATAGAACTTCCTTCCACAATCAACACATACAAAATATTCTTCAGATATTTTTTCACAGCAGCTCTTGCATATATTTCCAAGTTCTCTATCCATAAACCATACTGGAAATTCTTTGTTGCAATTTACGCACTTAATATATTTCTCATTTTTTACTTTTCGGAATGTCTCGGGGAACAACAAAGCCGAGTTTCTGTCATGTCTACAATATTCTCCTGACGTCAGTTTTTGATGATATTCCTTCAGACATGATAGCCAAAAATCTTCATCATATCTGTCCGCAGGCTGGTTCCTGCACTCCCCTGCTTGAAAGGTTTCATAAAAGGCTTCCTTTAATTTGAAATACAAGTGACTCCACATAAAACGCCATACACCATCAGGAACTCCTTTTGAATGATGCTCCTTATATGCATACGGAAATTGCATATTCTTGATGCTTTCCACTCCCTTTTTTCCATTTCGGGTCACATAAGGTGCCTTACCTGTCATAAGAATTAAAAATATCAATACAGCCAATAAATAGTTTTCTGTTCTATTGCTAAATAGAAAATTCTTGTCCATATAGTCAATTCTTTCTGGCGGAATAAAAAACTGATTTCTGAGCAGACAAAGATAATCACTAACCTGATATTGGTCAGTATTGGTAAAATAGACAGTTTTACTATCAACTATCTTGATTGATGATGGATCAAGACAGCCTAGTAGCACACCATTCTTATGAAGGATCTCTATTTTATCTAATATTGTAATGGCAAGTTCAACAACATCTTTTTTTTCCCATCTAGGAAAAACAGTATCTAGACCAGCCTTTTTAAATACCGCATAATCCAGAGCATATCCTTTATATGGCCGAAACAAATATCCAACAAATTCACCTTTTTCGTTGGATAAGATCTGAACAGGCCAGCAGATGCTTTCATCCACAATTTTATGTGAGGTCATATAAATACATTTGTTTTTATGATAGGTATCCAATTTCTCTCTGTTAAAAATCTTTGCGCAGATGCCATTACCAGCGCTATATATGATTCCGTCATTTACGATGTCAAGCTGTTCCCTTAAAGGGAAAGCATTCGGTCTTTGTCCCATATATACGAAATCACCTTCTTTCGGAACCCGAAAAATTTGCAATGGTTTGTTTTCAAATTTTTTTATCTGTTTTACACTCTTCATAATCTTCCTCACTAAATTTTACCACACAATAACTTGTTCAATTTGTCATATCGTTGTTGTATGTTATCTACATTCAGTCTGTATTCCTCCGAATTTTTAATTTCATCAAGAAGCATACGTGCAATCTGATAATCTCCCCTATTATAATTTAATGCTACAATTTCGGTTTTTGCGATATACTTATTTAGATCTACGGCACGTATAAAACAGCTTTCTGCGTACCTGTATTCTTTAAATTCCCGGTTTCTGTCTCTGTTATATATTTTTCCTAAATGTATATATGCGTCAGCATTCCCTTCCATGGCGGCATTTTCAAAACAGGAAGTAGCCTCATTATATTTCCGTTCATCTCTGTATTTTTTTCCATAAGACATCCAGCTGTCAATTTGATTTTTTTTACTTCTGTTTTGAACTGGTTGGTTTACTGCTCCTAGTCCCTGTAATCGGTTAATGAACGAATTGATATTCTTTTTATCAAATAGAGATGTAAATAATTTATCCCCTTCTTGGATATATTGCTCCCGTATATAATTTGCATTTTCGGATGGTACATATCCTCCATCATCGGGAAGTTCGGATTCAAAATGACTCATGGCATATTCCTCAGATACCTCATAACAAAATTTCACAATATCATCAAATAAAGTAACTCCTATTGGAATAATAGGAACAATTTTCCCTCTATGTGTTCCTTTTACGTCTTCCGAACAGGCTGTATCAAGCTCCATTCTGACAGCACTGCTGATCAGTGAAAATTTGCTTACAAAAAATATTATCGCCTTGCAGTTTGGATGCCGTAATGCTTGACGCGCCACATTTCTCCATGACTTTCCTGTATAACGGCTTAATTCTGTGTCAATCCATACATTTACTCCTGATTCGGACAGTCTTTTTACATCAGAAAAAACCTGCACATAGTCTGCATTTGCATAACTTACAAAGACGTATGGCTTTCCCTGATTAAAGTTACTTATAGTCTCCATTCAATTTCCCTCCTACATTTGAATTTTTCCACACCTACATCTCACTAACTGTCCAATTGGTCAAAATGGAATGACAGCATATATTCGTCATTGAAGTGTCCGATGTTCTCAATTCCCATTTCACACAAATGTGCCTCTATCTTGCGGTAATAAATGTTACAGATAACAACATAGCAATCTCCATGTAGCTCTTTTAGTGCTTGTGATTTTCTTATTTCCAACCTTTCAAACACTATTCCCCATAGTTTCAGGTTATTATTGCATGTAAATAATAATGGACATATTCGCAGTAGAATTTCATGTCGTTATTACTTCCATTACCCACAACGAAGAGGATGATATTGTTGTATTTTTCAAATTGCTTTCTATCCAATCTATTATTTGATATATTCTGCCCTCTATCTAATAAGCGGATAGAACGCTGACCTTAAAAGCAAGGAAAACGAATGATATGTGCCTGAAAAACCAACTGCAAACTCCTCGTTAAAGCTGATCTCTCGAAGTCCTCTTATGACGCAAAATCAGTCTAGCCAGAACCGCTGTATGTAAACTGATACATCTCTGCGTCCATTATTTTCTTTTAGGATTACTACCTTAATGTGATTTCCAAGGGTATAGATGAAATCCTAGTACAACGAATAATATGTTTCTGATATATTGACGCAGTATGAGTGTTCATATACAAGGCGAGGGAATGTGTCGTAGCGGTGGCTACGGCGATTGACAACAACGCAGTAGATGGACACTCAGACAAGCTAATGTGTCAGTTAATTATTATTCGCTGTACTAGATATCATTCCCATAAATGTTACATATGCTGGTGTATACACCAAAAATTTTATAGCTAAGTTTGCTGGTTAGCCTGTCTGTCCACTTTACCGTCTTTGTCGCTTCTGCACAAAAACCACAGACGAAATGCTCGCCTGCGTTTCTTGTTTGATTTTTCAACAAAAACATCACATCATCCAATATTGATTTTACCTATGACAGTAAAATCTCTTTCGATACACTCCTCTATTTCCAGATTTCTGTGAAAAACAGATTCGTTAACCATGAACTGCTCAAATACTTTGCTTACTTTCACCAAATTGCAATCTAATATTTGTGCAGAAATAAAGGTATTGTCAAAAGACTTACATTATATTCGGAAGATAAATGATAATGGGTTTAGAGAAAAATACTCATTATATGTCCCTTTTTCATTTGGCAGATAACTCCTGATTATCAGTTGCTTTTTCCTACTGCCATGTCTGGAGTATAACAAAATACGTTTTTTTGCTATAAATGAACAAATTTGAAATCTTGCACAAATTTGTCCGCCATAAAACGACAGATTTGAGATTTTGTATTTGTTTTGTTCGCGAACGAAATACAAAATGCAGAATCTTTTGTATAGTTTTCTGGATTTGCTCAATTATAGTTTTTTGCATATTGCTTCTGTTATTGTTATTTTATACAAAAATATTTTGTATTATTTTATCATTTTTTGTACAAACGAACAAGGGACAGAATTGACCAACAAATTTCTTTATCAATTAATTAGGGACTGTAGGAAAATAAGTAATACAGATTGCGCAGGATATTTCTTCGAGAGTGTATATCAAAAAACGTAAGCGTAGCGGGCTGCTGCGAGGCTTTTTGATGTGTACAATCGGAGAAATAGACAAGTCAAGATGTGTCAGTTCTTTCTACAGTTCCTTAGGCAAAAATTCTGTATTTTGATTCTGTTTCATATCTGCATAATGGTCTAACAGTTTTAAATGAATGACATAATGCCGTTTTCCTCCAAACTTCTTTGTTAGTGTATCTGACCCTCTAATTAACACACCTCCATCTTGAAGAGCACGAACGACTTTATTCATATCAATCGTTGCTCTATAATACTTCGTCATTCCATAAGTCAATGCACTGCGGGTTATATAGATCTGATTGTCTAAAAGAATGCAGCTTTCTAACCAATCGTTATATTGTTCAATATCCGTTTCAATTCTAAGATATTTCCCCTCCTCGGCATCCAGCATATCTTTTACTTCTAATACATAATCGTGTTGTTCAGTGATATTAAGTTTTCGAAGTTGTTCCTGCTGCAGCATATATTGTTTATTCAGTGCTTTGTATAATTCATCATGGGCGCTTAATCGTTCCGAATTTCCGCAGCAATATTTACAATATAAAAACTCTGTAAGCTTTATAAAACAGCAATGGCGATAAGTACGCGTAGAACTACTAGCATCATGAATCGTTTTCACATAATTATACTGATAAAATTGTTTACAGTCCTTCCTTACTTCCCCAATATGTTTTACTAACTCCTGCGCAAATAAATATGCAATCATTGACATTGTATTATCGGGAATTATACTCAATTCCGCTTTTAAACTTATTAGTTTTTCAGAATTCATTCTCGGAATATTAATGACCAATATTCTGTCAATACAGGAAAAAATACCCTGTATATGTTCCCCTGTCACAATCGCATTTGCACAATCAGGGCTTGATTCTATATGCCTTACGATATCGTCCAGTCGTTTGTTCTGTCTCTCAATATCTTGCGATTTTGTATACGTATGGAAGTCATCTATCAGATAGTTCATGCCAGATAGCTTGTCCATTGCTTCCAACATTCGGGCAGTTCTCTCATACGACGAAAAGTTAAACTGCTGCATGCCTTTATCTGACAACCATAAAGCTATCTTTTTTACCATAGAGGTTTTTAGATGTCCTGAAGGTCCTACTACTGCAAGCGTGAAATTCGTATCAATACTAACCTCATGTAAAATCATCTTAATAATGGCTGACAGTGAATAATAAAACAATATCTCACTAACTCCAGGCAGAAGTCTAATGATACTTTCCCTGAAATTTGGTATACAATCCTTCTGAATATAGTGTACATCTGGAAATGGATATTGATGCCTTATTGTAATGGGCATTGTTATCTCTCTTGAACCAATTACTTTATTTCCCATAATCCATATTGCATTTCCATCATACTGTTGTAATCCCTGATGACAACAGATGCACTTTTCCGGTTCTAGCAGTGCTGCCTCAAGCTCTAACTTTTTCCTGAGCAGTCTTTGTTCCTTTCCTGATTCAATAATATCCGGTATTCGAAAAAGTGCAAATAGTGATATTTTATCAAAGGACTTAACCTGTACCAGTTCGGAGCGTTCTCCATCTTTATAAACAGCGCACAAAGAATACGTGGTTATTAGGGAATCCGTTCTAAGCTCATATTGTATTTCAATTTTTTTTACCTTTATATCACAATAGGCAATACGCTCACTTTGATAATATAAGCCGTCTTCCTTACTCAAGAATTTTTCTAATTCGTTTTTCAAGTTTTCTCTATCTATGCTGCTCACCTCACTGCTTATTATCTAATAAGCCTAAAACATGCTTATTTTTCTTTTTTGTCATTATTTTCATCATCTTGTTAAAACTTGTACCCGCAGGTATCATTTTATAACTGATTGCCAAAGATAGAAAGATATTCTCTACTTGTTTTATAACTTTACCCTGCTTCAATATCTTTTTTCTAATCTTTGGAATACCCTTTGTTTTCTTGTCAATTTCTTTATTGATACGGGATTCCATATCTGCATATGCTGCTATTTTAGACTGCATCTTTTCTACCTGTTTTTCTAAAGACCTCATCCTTTTGGATAATTCTTTATTTTGTTCTCTCTGTAGTTTCATTTCATACTCCTGCTTTATTTCATTATACTCAGCACTCTGAACTCTTTGAGCAGAAATCCTATTACTCTCCTTCCTTTTCTTTTCAAGTGTTCCCAAATCACTACCCTGTTCTGTAGAATCTGTCTCATTAGTACCTGTTGATGAATTTGGTAATTGCCGGGCCATAGCATATCCTAGCTGAAACATTTGCATTTCTTTATCCAATTTCTTTTTCTTCAATTTTTTATCCTCCATAAATATTTTATTTTGCTCTAAAGTGGCATAAGACATTATAACAACTACTTTTTAATACTACCTTCTTAGGAGCTACAATTATTATATGCTCGCAAAATTACCCAAATCAATTACTAACATAAAAAATAAAGCATTTCTCAAATTTTCGAGAATGCTTTATTTTAAAGATTTTTATTCAAATCAGTTTGCTTTAATAAGTGAGTCTTCAGATAAAAAACTATATTGAATTACCCAAAAATGCACTATCCTATTTTCGTGTTTCATATTTTTTATTATGTTCTTAGCTATTTTAGATGCATCAGTATGATTAAATTTTTTGTTACTTCCTTTTTCGTATTTTGTATCTAATGTTTTCTTTATTTGAGAATGTAGCTCTTTATAATAATCATTGTATGAATTCCAATCAGCGCAGTTTTTATTCAATTGATATTTCTCTTTGATATCTTTTATTGACAGCTCTTCTTTTTCGTAAAACCAATTATAAATACAAATTTTTTCAGCAGCAAAATAATCTTGATTTATTTTATTAATTTCTTGCAGAATTTGCGTATCACTTTTCACCTTATCAATTAAGTTAATCTCTAAAATCGGATATAAAATTTGCAACGTATCTAGTAACTTTGTTTTCACAATATATTTTACCAGATTTACTCTATGAGCTATTCCGGGAGAACAATAAATTGCGTGTATTCCTTCATCTGAAATCATTCCTAATACGTATCGTGTCAACCCGAAGTAACTATTTATTCGTTCAATTTCAGTTGTATTTTGATTTATGTTTATCGCTAATTGGTCTATTATTTCACACAATAAATCAGTTTCATTTTTAAAAAGATATAATGAAAATAATCGTTCAAAGGTATCCTGTACCAATTGTTGATCTAATTCTTTTTCACATGATACCTTATATAAAGTATATATACAAAAGGTATAATAATTAATCAATTTTTCCGTAATAGATGCAATTTTGTTTGTCAGTATTTTATCCAATTCTTCCATACTTATATTATCTGATTCTTCCATACCTTTATCTCCATACCAATCCAATAGTTTTTGACTTTCTGATTGATATTGCAAAAACTTATAAAATCTTATAAAAGTATTTGAGGTTTCACTTTCAATACCTTTAAAAACTATTACCTTATCTTTCGACCAAAGTGATTGGTTTCCTACTAATGGCGAAAATGATTTTAAACATTTATATTCTTCATATATGCCAAGTAAAATGGTACGAATATACTTTGGAAACGAAAGAATGTTTCCTTTTTCCTCTTCATAATTAAAATCTTCTTCATTATTATTTTTTTTAAGATAGTCATCTACAACTATTTCCACCCTTTCCTTAATTTCTATAACCTTATTATCACCCAACCATGCCCTGAATGCAGAATACTTTGAATCATGTAATAAAAACTCATAACACCATTCAAGCTGTTTCTTATCAAACATATTACTTTCTTTTCCCTCTTTATATGCAGTAATTGCACAATTAACCAGTTCAATCATGTCATCATTAAAAAAGGCGTCATCATGTATTTTTAAATCAATTAAAAATAAGAATAATATAGGATTCTGAATCACTTCTAATATGGACTCCTTATCATTAATTGAATCATTATCCGTTCTTTTTGTCGAAACTCTAATATGAAAGTCTCTCTTGATTCCAAGCAATTCATAAATTCCAGGAAATTGAAACATATAGTCATTCCACTCAAAGTTTCTATTATGATGAAAAAACAAATCATCATTCTCATTCTTGTTTCCTTTACTATATAATTTTCTAAAACTGTCATTCCTGTATTCCTTTACATTTGAATATATCATGCTTAGAAGTTTATATGATAAATCATATTCTGGATGTACACGAAACCGATCATCAGAATTTAGTTTTAAAGTTTTTTTATCCTCATTTACAGACAATATCGAATCTAGTTGCGCAAAATCTTTCGGAAATACATATTTAATATATTTTGTCTTATCATTTGATTTACGTGCCATATCTAAAACCTCCAAAATAATTAATTATTTTTTGACGGAAAAATGGACAAAAAATCCAAAATTCCGTCAATTATTAAATAAATTTTATCATCAATTGGAAAAATTATCTACCTGTTTCTACAAATCAAATACCCCATATCCATTTTTACGAAGGCTATCGTTTACAACCTGAAGTATATCCTTCCTCCAATTTTCAAATTCAGCATGTGACATATGCCATTTCTTGAAGGTTCTATAGGATACTGGATTAAATGCAAAATGTATATGTAACTGATTTTTCTTTTCGTGCACGCCGTAAACAACTTGATAGTCTCTAAATAAAAAAAGCGCGACTGCATTGGCAACCGGCAAAACTTGTCTGATATTGTTTACATCTGAAGGAAATACAATCACCATATGCCGTATTCTTTTCTTACTGTTTTTTCCTGCTAATTTCTGAACCTTAATAAACTGCCTGCACGCTTTCCCTATATTATTTCGTGACGCTCCAAATGCCTTCCAGTATCGAACCTCCTGTTCATTTTTCTTGTCCTTATCCCTCACAACGTAGTTTAAAACATTTTCAATTGCCTGTTCAGAATCATATGGTTTATTGACCTGCTTGATAATTAATTTATTTCCCATAATTCGTTTATCATCCTTTCCAGCTCTTTATCGTTTCCATATGAATCCTGAATATAATTGACGAGTTCCTGACTCTTTGTTAATATATTACTTACCATCAGATTTCCTGCTGTTCCTTTCTTGTCCTTTGATAGTAATATCATTCTTGAATAATCTGATATACTCATATTCATTTTCTTAGCCTTTTTCAATATTTTAATCTTTTCATCTGAACTAACTCGTATATTTAATTTTTCGTTTCGGATATCTTCTTTCATTATAATAATCTCCTTATTAATATTATTTATTCTACACAGTTTCGCGAATCTTGATAAAAAACACTTTATTTTCCTTATATTCACATAAGATTTATCAACCTTCTTTCTTGATTTAGACAGTCCAGATACCATTCAAGAATGTCCTACATTTTTATTTTATTGTTATGCGATAATTATTTTTTAGCACTAACAAATAGTTAAAAAAAGTAAATGTTACTATTTACCATTAATTAACAAATTGAAAGGAGCTTACCAAATTATGAATCAAAATTTACTTACAATTGATGATCTCTGCCGTGAACTTGGCATAGGAAGAAGCACTGCCTACAAACTATTGAAAAAGAAAAAAATAAAGAGCTGCAAGATTGGCTCGCGGCTCATTGTAAAACGTGAAGAACTTGAACGGTATATCGAAAAACAGACATCATAAACGCTTTGTTGGAAGGAAGAGTATCCTTTTCATAGGCCAGATACTCTTTCTTCCACAACAATCATACATATTAGAGATTGTCTTTTGAAATCTCTTTTCGTAATCTTTCCACATCGTTTTGTGAATAATTGGGTATCAAAGATACAATTTCTTCTGTAGAATAGTCTTTTTTAATCATTCTTATAACAACTCGACGATTTTCTTCCTCATATGCGTTTTTTGCCTGTGTCATCTTTGCTTCAAAAGACTGCGCGGCCTGTGCCAATGCCTGCTGTTTTTCCTCCTCGAAAATTTGTGCTACCTGTGTCAATGCCTGCTGTTTTTCCTCCTCAAATATCTGTGCTACCTGTGTCATTTCGATCACCCTCCTTATTCTGTTGGCTGTCTCCCTGTCAATCACTTTATCTGTAAAAACCAGTATTCCGGCCAGAGTGAAAATCTGCTGCTTCTTATCACGAATCTTTGTTGCCAGCTCCACTGTCTCGCGGACTTTTTTCTGCTTTTCTTCCTTTGTATGATAAGCTAACGGCAGGATAATGAACTGCATCAGCTCCTCGTCATTCAAAAGCTGGTTCTTCTCCACCTTCTTTTTCAGTCTGCCAAAAATTCTTTTGGAATCCAGCTCGGAAAGAAATGCTGTCTCCAGCTTCATCTTTACAGCACCTATATTGTATATAGCAGATACCCTTTTGCGGTCTATGTCGCCCGTGTAAATTACGATCATGTGGATAGTTGGACATTCCTTATTCTCCTGTAGGTATCGGTTTGCGATTCCTGTCACGTAATTCAGATATTTTACTTTATCCTTATTATCATAGTCACTTTCATAATCCACAATGGCTATGCTCCCGTCTGCGAGCTCGAACAGATTATCCAGTCGTAGCTCATTGGCCTTTACTGTCGGAATATTGGTCGGTAAAACCCGCTCTACTTTTGGCAGGTTCAGCCCATATACCTTAAATGTCTTTCCCTTAAAATTTTCTGCAAGGAACTTGCTTGTAATGTCCTTGTTCTGATATGCAATCTCTGTCTGGTCCATTGCCGTCCTCCTTTGTCAGATGCCCTGCAATAGAAAATATCATCAAATCTTCTGCTGCCTGTTCTTATTATAGTATCTTTCCTATGAAAAATCAATTCCAACATCATCTTTCACATCATACTCAGACAATATGCAACCTATTTCCTTTCCTTTCATAAAAGTATAGGGAATAGGACAGAATGTCTTCTGCTGCAACCTGTGTATCATTTATTTCTTTTATCATTTTCTGTATTTCTGCGCTGTCGTCCGTGTTATCTGACGGCAGAATCAGTACTTCATGAATTGACGACGGGATAAGGTAAAAACTGCTTTCCAGACGATCACAGATATTGGTAAGCAGCGTCGGATAAAGGATACACGCTGCCCCGTTAACCCCGTACTTATTGCTGAGCACGTACATCGGGACACTGCTCTCAATTTCAGTCATGTATGTGTCACAATCCGTTTCGTCTGATTGTTCTGACTCAATAATTTCGCGGAACACGTCCTTCATACTTTTGAATTCATATCCTCTCAATAGCGGTGTGTTTTTCCTCGCCGCCCGAAACAAATCATTTACAGTTACATCCCACAGCTTCAGATGGGCATTATGTATCATAATGGAAGCCATCCCAAAGTTTTCACAAGCCAGCATGCATTGAAATATAACTGATAAATCCATAAAATCCATATGGGGAAGGTCCTCCAACAGTTTCGCGTTACGTTCTGTATTGATTAAACTGTATACGATACTACCCTCAATACTGCTGTAATTCAGAAACAGTCTCATATCAACCTGTTGTGCCTTCCCTTCTGCAATTGTTACAACATAGTCCACGATCTCTGGAAGGGTTGTTTCTTTGCATAGAAAATTTTTATACTGAATATCCAGATAAATTATCGGTGACAGATTCAAACCCTCTTTTTGAACCTGCAAACCAGTATATACTACCCCATTATTTTTATCCACCTTTTGAATTGAAACATGACAGCCGTCCTCAAGCCGTTCTGTTACCCTTTCCTTCACCATCTCTGCAAAATCTTCTATTTTCATAATTATTCTCCATTCTTATTTAACCTGCAAATGAATGTCCTTATCTATGTCTGCCTCTTATCAGGAACGTACACAGACAGGGAACCTCCGTCACGCCACATCTGCCGACTTTGTTCTTGACAATGCATTCATTACCCTGTTATATGTTTCCTCCGACATCTGCATTGGATCGTCAACATGATACCGCCGCTGCACAGCCTCCATTGCCACACCTGTGCGCTGCAGCTCTGTTTCCAGTCCTTTTATCTGTGTCTTTGAGAGGGGCTTATTTCTGTCCGCACCCTTCTGAACAGGTTCTTTTTTCACAGACTCTTCTTTGGAAGATTCCTTTTTACCTAACTTTCTGTCCTGCATTTCCCACTCAAAAATAATACCGCCCCTGTCGCTGGCGATTTGCAGTTCTGCAATCTCACGGGATTCACTGTACGCGATTGACACAACACGAAAGTTATCACTACAGTAAAATTTGTTCTCTTTTTTCTGAATCTGCACCTTTGATGCTGGAATCCAGATAAAGGGAGCTGAATACAGCTCCCTTCCAATCCCCCAGTTGAAACAGGCGCGTTTGAAACTGTCTGACGCCTGTGATTTTTCTTTTTCAGTGTATCCTGTCGTCCCCACGTCCTGTTTTGCGATCCATTCCCCTGTTTCCTTGTCACGGATTTCCACTGTACAGTAAAGATTCCCGTCTATGCTCTGGTGGCTGCGCTTCCAGCCAAACATACCGAACGTTTCATCAAGGATTCTCTGGTCAACCCGTGCATCTTTGTACAACAGGAGACTCAATCCCTTTTCATTAATTACGGCAATACGGCATTCAATCTCATCAGCGTTTAGAAGCCGTATTTCATTGATCCTATTTCCCATTTGTAATATCTCCTCTATGCCTTTTCATCAATCCATCAATTCCATCTTCCACAGGCTTTTTCATTTCTGTATAATAAATGTCCTTCTTTTCAAGTCACAAATCATATAGTTCTGACAGAATATACCTGTATGGTAAAAAGGCTTCCAGAATCTCACCTGAAAGTTTCCCTGCCTTTTTTGCCAGAATCTCATAGAAATTCGTGATAGCATCAATTTCATGATACCTGCTGAAAATTTCTGTGTTGGGACAGCTTAAGGCAAAAGCCTTGTATGCCTGATATTCCTTGTATAGTTTTTCTAAAAAACATTCTTTCATGTTTTATCCTCTAATATATTAACTGACTGGCTATTATGCCGCCTTAATCTGAAACCGCCGCGAAACAGACTGTTTTGCATAGTTTCTGTAAATTTCGGGCTGTTCTTCCTTAATACGCTTTGTATCAAGCCTTGTTGTCTCCACACTGCTCCACGATACACGATAACTGTCACTGGCAGCAAATTCATTATCCTTCATATAGAGCTTGATTTCCTGCTCAATGCTGTTTTGCTCCTTCTGCAGCCTTTCAATCTGCTCCATGATCTCTGCCCTGCGGTCCAGCCTGTCATCAAATCCAGTAAGGCGTATGCTGCTACCCTTCTTTTCCAAACGGAAATAGCTGTTCAAAACCTCATTGCAGATATCCGAGCCGTCAGGAGCAGGCAGCGCGCCTATAGCGACATGATTTTCCCAAAAGTCTTTTTCCAAAGCTACCAGTTTTGCAATCAGCTCATCATTCCATACTAGTTTACGATATACAAACTTCTGCCCAAGAATGATCACGGCGATATACCATGTGCGCTTTCCAGTCACAGTCATGTAATGATAACACTGCATAACATAGTGAAGCGGGATTTCACCGTCCTTCCACTTGTCCGCATTGTAGGCACTTGTCGTTTTGCATTCCAACCCTGCATCTTCTCCGACCACAAAACGGTCAACATCTGCAATCATAAATGGAAACTCTATACTCTGGTACATATAATTGGACCGACGTACTTTTAATCCTGTGGCTTCCATAAAGCGCTGCGCAACATAGTCTTCAAGGTCATGTCCCTGACGTACTGCCTCGCTGTCGAGTTCCTTGATTTCGCTACCTGTCTTGTCGTAAAACACTTTAATCGGACTGCTGTAGGGATTCAGTCCACAAACTGCACCTGCATCAGAACCGCCAATTCCTGTCTTTCTAAGTGCAAGCCACTCCGTATTTGTCATGCCTGCTGTTGATATTTTCTTGTACATAATAAAACCCTCCATTAAAAAAGGAACCAGCCTTGATAAACTGATTCCTTTATAAACTTTCTATCTTTATGCTGCATTAACCATTTGATATGCCCTGTCAACCAGTGGGTTTCCCTCCACTGTTTTCAGGAAGAGATTTTCCCTGTAGTTTCTTGTTCTACGTATGGGTTCTGCATGGGTAGCAAAATCGGCTATGGCGTTGACAAAACGATATCCGTTTTTATCCATGGATTTTAAATCGGGCGCATCAAAATACCGCTTTTTCATGTCGTTTAACAGAATAAGGTTATTTCTCTGCTGTGTTGCTGTCATATCCTGTGTGACTGGGAAAAATTCATTCATGTATTCCATAACCTTTCTGTCTGTCAGCCGCCTGCGGCATAGTTCATCCACACCCTTTCCCATCTCCTTCATGTACTGCTCTGCAAACTGCAAGGTAATCCGTGCGTCATCAATCCGCTCCATGATGTTTGAGGTATGCTTTGTCATCCATGTGCGCTTTGCAGTACGGAACGCAAGGTTCAGCGTGTTCTGACATACGACGCGCACAGGTGTCATTGCCGCCTTGATGGAGCAGCTACCATCATGTGAGTTCATGATTACAAAGTATGGTGTAATCTCGTCTCCAGCTATAATAAAACGCTGTGGAAGTTTTGCAAGGATAAATGTCCGCTTTCCGTTCTGTAGGGAACCTGCAGTTTCATATCGAACACCCTCACCGAGAAGCTCATCTGTGAAAGCAAACGCATCTTCGTTCTGTACCACCTGATAGCGGTCGCTGACTACCCCTAAGATACTCTGGTCACTTTCCCTGACATTTACCTTATAACCGGAAATCGAAATGCCGTTATCTGTATAGACATCTTTCTGTTCAACCTTCCAGTCAAGTCCTGCAAGGTGTATGGCTTCTCTGGAACTGGGACATTCCTCGACTATGGTTCCAATTCCGTGCCATGGTTTTACACGCACTGAAAACATGGTTTCAACTGCTGCTGCCATAATTACTCCCTCCTTTCCTTTTCTAGCATTCCTGCTGCCCAGATGATGACACTGGCTGCTGTTCTGCCTACGATTTTCAAAATCTTTACTGCTGTTTTCATGATAAAATCCTCCTTGTCTTCGTTTCTACTGTCTGTGAAACGTTCTGGTTTGTTGTTATGTTACAGGAGGATATTATATTAATCTGTTAAGGAGATTTCCAGATTTCTTTGTTCCGGTGGGACGTAAAAAGACTGCCTATAATGACAGTCTTTCATAAAATAGCCATTTTGCAGCTATTCATATAGAATCTACTTCATTTTTTCTTTGCCTCATGTTCTTTGCGGATTGTACCTATCTTTTTATCCGATCTGGTATCCCGCCCGTCTTTATTACGTATCGTCCCTGATGGAAGACCATGCTTTTTTTCAAAGCTTCCTACAGTGCAATCGTCACGCGTTTTTCTCGTTTTTTTATCCATATTTTTTATCATTCCTTTCCAGTCACAAACAAGACATGAAGATACTTTCACACTTCACAGTGCAAATTTTCTTTCACGCTTATTCGTTCTTATTTATTCAAGTTATCAAAATCGAAGCATCTAAAAATATCTCATCAATACAATTTATTCTGCTACTCAATGCATTCCTCTTCTGCCGATTTCCTCATCAACCAGTGCCTTCAGCATATCTCCTAATTCATTTCTATTTTTATACAACCATTTAAGCTTTACATCACTATATTCTCGCAATTCTTTTCTTTTTTCTTCCTTTACACCACTTTACAACTTTTCACGATTCTTATTAATCGAAGCTAACTTTACTATTATCCTTGAAAATATTGGTTTTT
>ERZ808041.577-NODE-577-length-25378-cov-8.677562_pt1 | contig 25378 bp, 37 predicted proteins | sample MGYA00380192_ERZ808041 | MGnify/ENA primary metagenome ERZ808041 (study PRJEB31490, sample SAMN06133412) | mouse gut metagenome | isolation source: Z1_1 | host: mice | place: China: Chengdu | collected 2015-05 ...
GAGAATCGCCTGCCGGACAAGCTCAGGGTCCTGGCCAAGTACAAGATGCTCATCATTGACGAGATCGGCTATCTTCCCATGGACATCCAGGGCGCAAATCTGTTCTTTCAGCTCATTGCCAGGCGATATGAGAAAACGTCCACCGTCTTTACCTCCAACAAGACCTTCTCCCAGTGGAACGAGGTCTTTGCCGATGTTACCATCGCCTCCGCTATCCTGGATCGGGTTTTGCACCATTGCACCGTGATCAACATCAAGGGCGAGTCCTATCGGCTCAAAGAACGTAAAGAATTTATGCGCCAGAAACAGCAAATCGTGAACACTCTTTTTGAGCAAGGCAGTACCTGATTTTTGTTACCCCCCGCCGCCGAAAAATGACAAAATTTCTTCGGCGTTTTCTTACAATTTCATATCGGCGTTGACATCCGGCGGCTCATCAACCAGCTGAAACTGACCGAACCGGGGGTGGGCCTGTGACCAAGACGGACAGCGGCGTGGCGGTGGGCCGCCTCAGCGACCGGGTGGAGGTGCGTGAGCTGCTGAAAACCACTGGTGAGAGCGGCACAGCCTGGACCTGGGAGGCGGTACGCAAGACCTGGGCCCAGGCGGAGCTGATGACCCGGCCCAATGTGTACTCAGTCCATGGCCTGGGGGCGGCGGGGGTGACGTTCACCCTGCGCCGCCAGCCCCTGGACCTGAACAGCGCCCTGTGGTGGCGGGGGCAGCACTGCCTCATCACCGCCATCCGGCCCCTGGGGCGGCTGTATCTGACGGTGGAGGCGGCACTGGTGGTGCTGTCCCAGTGCCGCAACCCGCGCACCGGCGAGACCTTCCCCGCCGTCATGACGGAAAAGTATGTGCGGCATGAGCAGCTGGAGCCCATGGCCATCAACACTCACCAGCGGATCCTGGTGACGCCCAAGGCGGTGCGTTTGACGTCTGGGCCGCTGGTGGAGGTGGACGGGGTGGAGTGGCCCATCATCACCCCCTACGAGCTGGACCCGCACAAGAACGAATACGAGCTGCGGAGGACCGTAGACCTGTAGTACATCATCGCACCTTGTCAACCGAATACAGACTGACGGGAAAACAAATGCCGCCCGAGGGGCGGCAGGATTTGACAAAATGCGGCACGGCGGATATAATAAAAAAACCTCGACCGAGTTTACCCGGCTGAGGGAGAAAGGGTCCGCTGTTACATAAAGGCGGTCAGCCACTTCCCTGAGAAGGGAGGTGATGCGCATGGGAGACGGGCGCGGGGCGAAAGCCCTGCGTATCCTGACGTGGTTCATCATTGTGCTGTTTTTGATGATCGCCACGGCTCAAAAAGCGTACTGACTGCCTGGTAGCTCAGGCAGTCAGTATGGGCAACTATATTGACTTGTAGGGGCTGACCGCTTGTAGCAGTGGCCCTTTCGTGATTATTATAGCCAATGGCCCCCATTTTGTCAACTGGAAGAGCTGGGGAAATTTTTTTGAAAAACCTCTTGACTTTTGCCACTGCATAAATTATAATAATGCCATGGCAAAAGTGAGGTGATAGAATGTCGCCACGGACTGGACGTCCAATCAAAGGAAACAGCAAGCGTGATAAAAGTTTGCAGCTTCGTATGAGCGCCGAGGAGCTGGAGCTGCTTGACGAATGTGCAAAGCGGCTTGATACGACAAGAACTGAGGTTGTGAACAAAGGTATCCGTCTTGTGAAAGACCAGTTGGACGAATAAGAAGGGTTCCGCCCTCCCGACCAAGAGACAAGCGAAACCCTTAAATCACCACCCGAAGGAGGCTAAATCCATTATAGCCGAACCTCCGGGGAATTTCAAGGAGGTTTTTTGAAAATGGGTAAAATGAAAGATGTACTGATCGGCGAGATCGAGAGGCTGAGCAAGGAGACCGGCTATTCCTTTGAATTTCTGATGGACACCTGGTTTCAGGTGGACACGGACATGGATTGGCCGGACTTTGTGGACGCGACTTTGGACCGGGAATGGATCGAGGCCCCAGCGGACGCGCTGTGGATGATTACCGTGTCCCCGGACTGCAAGAAGCCGGTGGTGCGGTGCGCGGAGCTGGAAAAGCCGTACCCCTTCGCCGTGACCATCATGAACAAGGACTTCACGGGGCTGCCCGGTCTGGTGGCCGACGCTCTCCATCAGCTGGACGCGCTGCGGCAGGGGGTGTCGTGATGGAGTATATTGGTAAAATTTCGGAGCATCCAATGATGATTGTGGATGACGTGTCCGTCGAGCTGCGGCATTTGTCCAGCCTGTGCCACGTGATGGCTCAACTCCAGGATCACCATGATACCGTCAACACGGAAGCCGTGGGCGACACCATGTGCCTGATTCGTGATTGCCTGGATGCCCAGTTGAAGGCGCTGGAGACCATCAAGTGGTCCAAAGAAAAGGCGGTGGGGGCATGAACGAGATTATGACCATCCAGGGCATTGAGTGCTACGAAGTGGAGGGCACCGCCTGGCTGAAGCTGGAGACCGTGGCCCGTGGGTTGGGATTTACCGATAATAGCAAGGGCACTGAATATGTTCGGTGGAACAAGGTTAGGCAGTATTTAGCAGAAATCGGATTTTCGCAGGAAGTTGCGAAAGATGATTTCATCCCCGAGAACGTCTTTTACCGCCTGGCCATGAAGGCCCGGAACGAGGCGGCGGAACAGTTTCAGGCGCTGATCGCCGACGAGATCATCCCCGCCATCCGCAAGCATGGGGCTTACGTCGCCCCAAACGCCCAGCCCCAGGGGATCGAGGCCGCGACCCTGCAAGCGGTGCTCCAGCCTTTCGCTGCCGCTATGGAAACCCTGACCTCCGCCGTCCAGACGCTGACCCAGCGGATGGACGCCATGGAGCAGGGAAGAGGGGAGCTGAAAGCCCTGCCGCCCGGCGGCGAGGAAGTGGCTCAGTCTCCCGGTATTGCCTCTCAAAAGCGATGGATGCGCACCGTAACCGAGAAACTGGATTTGCTGTCCGCTAAGTACAACAAACCTCACAACGCCATCCTCTCAAAAATCTATAAGGATATTGAGGAGGAGTTTGAGACGGTGATGGAGGACGAACGATACTGCGCCATGGAGGAACATGGGCTGGAGAAGTGCTCGGTGCTGACCGCCATCTTCCTTGACGAGGATTTGAGGAACTATTTTCAGCGGTACGTGGATTACAATCTGGCCCCGGAGAACCGGGGATGGTAAAACTTCAAAACTCCCGTCAGTGTGTATTCGGCTGACGGGGGTTTTTGTGTCTCCCCGCCTGACGGCGGGGAGACAGGGGCGATTGGACTGACGGGGGTTTTATTATTTCGGAAAGGAGGCGCGCAGGCATGCAGGAATTCCACATCGACTCCGCCGACTTGGAGCGGCTGACCGAAAAGCTGAAGAAAGCGCCGGAGGTGCTGGCCTGGGCCAGACGGCAGGCCATGATCTCCGCCGCCGCTGAATTCAAAGCCATGATGGACGCGGCGATTGGCGGCTCGGGGCGGGTGAAAAGCTGGCAGCAATCCTATGTGGGCAGCGGAGGAGGATACGCCGCCGTAAGACCCAGGGCCAAGACCTACGCCGAAGCGCGGAAGAGGCAAACCTATGAAGAGCGCAGGCGAAAGCCCCATCCCACCTATGCCGTGGGTTACATCACCAACGCCATCAACAGCGGACACCGAACGCCCTCGCACAGAATGGGGCAGGCCAAGGGCTTGCGGGGCTATCGGGTCAACACCACGGGCTGGGTGGACGGCAAAGGCTTTTATGAGGCCGTTCAGAGCCAAGCGGAGGCTGTGGGGGAAAAGGCGGCAAAAGAAATCCTCGCGGCGCTCATTGACCATTTGGAGGGATGACCCATGATTACCAACAACGACATCGCCGACGCCATCGCCGGATTGGTGGAAAAGGCGTTTCCCGGCGAGCCCGTTTACCGGGATTACGCCCCGACGGGCTTCCAGCGGCCCAGCAATCTGATGGAGATCTCCGGCGGCAAATTCTACCCAAACTTCGGCTGCGGTCAGGTGGAGCTCCGGCCCCAGTTCACCCTGACCACCTTTGTAGAGGTGGACGCCTACCACCAGCAGAACGACATGGAGCTGACCCGGCGGCAGATGAAGCTGCTGGGGCTGTTCCTGCCGGGGTACGTCAAGGTGAAGGACCGGGCTCCCCATGTGCTGGACGAGGGGGAGATGGAAAACGGGCTGGACTTCGCCGCGCTGACCGTCACCCTCAGCTACGTCCTGGACCGCCAGGAGTTCATGGAAATCCAGCAGCTCCCCGATATGCTGGAGCTGCATCTGAGACAGGAGGTAACTACCTATGGCTAAACTTACCAGCCCCCGGGTAACGGTGAGCTTCACCGAGCTGGGCATCAGCGCCATCACCCGGGGCGACAAGGGCACGGTGGCCGTCATCGTCCGGGACGCGGCGAATGTGCTGCCCTTCTCCATTACCCAGGCCAGCCAGACCCCCACGACCCTGGGCAAGGAGAACCAGGACTACATCAAACGCACCTTCCTGGGCTATGTGACCCCGCCCAAAAAGGTGACCGTGTACGTCATGGGCGCGGACGGCGCGATCAGCGGCGCCCTGGACTACATGGCGGCCCAGGTGTTCGACTACATTGTGGGCCCGGCGGACTGCACCAAGGAGGAGGCCGCGGACATCGCCAGCTGGGTGAAGAGCCAGCGGCTGAACAACGGGGCCAAGTACAAGGCGGTTCTGCCCAACCACAGGGCGGACAACTACGCCATCATCAACTTCACCGGCGACGCCATGACCGACGGCACCACGGTGTGGGCCACGGCGGCGTACTGCTCCCGGATCGCGGGCCTGCTGGCGGGCACGCCCATGAAGATCGCGGCCACCTACGCGCCCCTGCCGGAGCTGTCCGACTGCGCCCGGCTGACCAAGGAGGAGTCCGACGAGGCGGTGGGGGCCGGGGAGCTGGCCCTGCGCTGGGACGGGCGGAAGGTGAAGCTGGACCGGGCCGTCACCTCTCTGGCGACCACCTCCCAGGGGATGCTGGACAGCTTCAAAAAGATCAAGATCGTGGAGATCATGGACCTGATCCGCACCGACATCACCGCCACCGCCGAGGACGAGTATGTGGGCAAGTACGCCAACAGCTACGACAACAAGATGCTGCTGGCGACGGCCATTCGGGGATACTTCCTGGGACTTGTCCAGAGCAACCTGGTCCAACCGGGCTACACGGTGGACATCGACGTGGACGCTCAGGAGCAGTATCTCATGGCTCGCGGCGTAGATACCGACGCCATGAGCGAGCGGGAGATCAGAGAGGCAGATACCGGTTCCCATGTGTTCCTCCTGGTGCGGTGCAAGATTTTGGACGCCATTGAGGACATTGACATCAAGGTGGAAATTTAAGGAGGAATCTAAGTATGTTGGACCAGCGGGTCATATCCGGCACCTGGGGACAGGTGTGGGTGGATGGCGAGCTGTGGGCGGATTTGTCCGCCTTCCAGGCCAAATTCACTTTTAACAAATCGGACATCAACCTCTGCGGCGAGATGGCGGTGGGCAGCAAGGTGACCAGCATCAAGGGTACCGGCTCCATTACCGTACACAAAGCGTACACGCGCAACGTCCACCGGGCCGACCAACTGATGGAGGGCAAGGATATCCGGGCTACCATCGTGGGCAAGCTTGCCGACCCGGACGCCTACGGCGCGGAGCGGGTGGCGCTGTACAATGTCAGCTTCGACGATGAGACCATTATGGACTTCACGTCCGGTCAGGCGGGGCAGACCACCCATCCGTTCACATTCACCAAGCGGGAGTGGCTGGACGTTATCAATCCCTGAATAATCATGGCCCGCCCACTGGGCGGGCCGGGAAAGGAGTAAACTATGAGCAAATTTTTGGACCTGATGCTCCGCCCGGAGGCGGAGGACGTGCAAAAGCATCTGCCCACGGCACAATATGAGGTCAAGCGCCTGAGCCGGGCCCTGGGCGAGCCGGTGACGCTGGAGCTGCGGGCGCTGCCCTACAGCCGGGCCCAGGGGCTGCGGGAGATGGAGCGGGATGTGGAGGTCCACATCCTGCTGGCGGGCTGTCAGGAGCTGAAAGACCCCGCCCTTCAGGCCAAGTTCGGCGGCGTGACCCCGGTGGAGACGGTGAAAGCCATGCTGCTGCCGGGGGAGATCGTGGAGCTGTCCCGGGCGGCGGAACGGCTGTCCGGCTTCCGGCAGAACACCATCCGTGAGATAAAAAACGGCTAGAGGCGGGCAGCGACCCAGAGTTGAACCTCCTCTGGTGGCTGTTCCGCCACAAAAATGTGATGCCCTGGGAGTTTTATGAGCGCTCCCAGGGCTACCGGGACCTGGCTTACGCTTTCGCCGCACGGGAGTGCGAGGGGTGGGCCAAAAAATAGCGCCGCCCCGGGGAAAGGGCGGCGGGTGTGTGTCAAATATACGGGAGTAAAAGCCCCATCATCACCAAAAATCCGACAATAAAACAAATCGAACCCACTTGGAATCGACGCTTGTGGAACATGATGTGAAACGCTTCTTTAATCTCGGCCCAGGAAGCGTCCCATGAGGTATGGGGAATGGCGGTAATCATGGTCATCGCTCCAAACGCAAACAGCAATGTCCCCAGTACAGTCAGGAAAACGAACATATTACCGCCTCCTTTTTAAGTTTAGTATATTCTAAAAGTTTCGCAGTGTCAAGGAGGAAACCATGCCAAAAGAGAGCTTGAGCGTCTATCTGGCCGCTGTTGATGGGATATCCCCAGTACTGTCCTCTGTCATGGATAAGACCAGGGCCCTGGATAAAGAAAGTCAGGAACTTCAGCAGACCTATGTGGCTTTGCAGAAGGCCAGTAAAACTCTGATTGACCGAAAAGTTGAACTTCAAAAGGCGCTGAAGGATGCCAGCGCCGAGGTCAAAGCCGCCAAGAAGAATTTTGACGAGCTAAATGATTCGGCCAGCGAGGACGCCTACAACAAAGCCTTGCAAAACCAGCAAAAGCTGCGCAATGAGTATGCCGCAACAAATAAGGCCCTTCAGGAAAACCAGAAAATTTACAAGGAAAATATTGAGACCATCCGCAAGGGAGGACTGGAGGAGCAGGGGACCGGCCTCAGTGATATCGCTAAGGGTCTGGTCGCCGGCCAGATCGGCCAGATGTTTTCGGCCTCGCTTGGCGGATTGGGCCAGTCTCTGCTCACCAGCGCCATCGGCACCCCGGAGGCCTCGCTGATTTCCGACACGCTGAGCAGCGCCATCTCCGGCGGCGCCGCGGGCGCGATGTTCGGTCCTGCGGGGATCGCGGCGGGGGCGGTGCTGGGCGGAGTGTCCGGCCTGATCTCCGGCCAAACCAAAATCTTCGAGGCCAAGGACGACGCCTTCAAGGACTACTACGGCGGGCTGTACGACGACGTAAAGGGCCGCTCCGGCGAGATGGTGGAGTCCGGGTCCACCATTGCCGGGGGCCGGGAGCAGACCCGCATGGCCTTCTCCCAGCGCCTGGGCGGAGACGAGCGGGCCGACGCCTATCTGGCCAGGGTGGAGAAAATGGCGGCCAGCACCAACTACGAGTATGACGAGATTGTGGGGTACGCCAAGCTGCTGCTGAACAGCTATGACCCTGGCGAGGTGTTCGGGGTGCTTCAAAAGCTGTCCGACGCTACTGCGGGGCTGGATCTCAGCTCCGGCGACGTGAACATGATGATCTCCGGCCTGTCCCGGATGCGTACCACCGGCAAGGCCACCCAGGAATATCTGAATTACTTCCGGGAGCGGGGCGTGGACACCGACCAAGCCCTCGCCGACAGTCTGGGCGTTGAGAAAAGCGCCATTGCCGACATGGTGAGCAAGGGAAAAATAAACGGTGAGGACGCCGCCGAGGCCATTCTCGATTTCATCCAGCAGGAGTTTGGCGGACTCTCCGACACCCTGGCGGGCACCTATGACGCCATGGTGGACAACCTGGGGGACATAGAGTCCTCGCTCCAGGCGGCGGGGGGCGACGCTTACAACTCCCTGCGGAAGGTGGGCGTCAATGAGCAAATGCTGGCCTATGAGGGTGAGCTGGGGGACGCCATCAAGGAGATCAACGCCGTGATGGGGGAGAACCAGGCGCGGAAGGAAAACCTTCAGGACCAGTATATGCGGGAGGCTCTGGACACTCTGCTGACTGGAAAGCGCGGAACGGTGTTTACCACGGAGCAGCAAGTGGAGCTGAACGGTTTGGCCCAGGAGTTCGCGGCGGCCAAACGGCAGTACGAGGAGAGTGGAAGAACCGACACGGAGGCCGGGGCCAAGATGGAGTCGCTGTATGAGCAGGCCCAGATCCTGGGCCAGGCGTATTTTGACAACAGCGATTTTGTCAAAACGTTGAACGAGACAGAGCAGGATGAGATCGAGGCCATTCGGGAGGCCACAGCGGGTCTGGAAAACGCATATTCCGCTCTCTATAACTTGAACCAGACCATGAGCAAGGGGCTGGCGGTACGGTGGACCGGCGAAGGGGTCCCACTGCACACCTCCGCTCCTGATACGAGGCAAGTCGAGGGTGCCGAGAATACGCTAACCGCCTGGAGGGCAGACCCGGATTCTGTCACGGGAAGTCAAATCTCAGCCGCGCAGAAAGTACAGGCGGACGACATGGCGACCGCAAGACGCAACGCCTTCGGCCTGGAGCGAGTGCCCTACGACGACTATCCGGCCCTGCTCCACGAGGGGGAGCGGGTGCTCACCGCCGCAGAGGCCCGCGCCCAGGACGCGGGGGCGGGGCCGTCCATCAGCCTCACCATCACCGGGAACAGCTTTAACGGCACCTCGGAGGAGATGGCGGACCAGCTGTGGGAGATCATCATGCGCAAGCTGGAGCAGGCGTATACCGCCGCCGCGCCAAAGTAACGAAATGGAGGGAGGTCCGCCATGGAGCGCGTCATCATCCTGAAAAACACGGACACCGGGCAGGCGCTGACCCTGCCGGTTACCCCGTCCAGCTACCCCATGGCGGCGGGCCGGGCGGTGGAACGGCTGGATATGGCCCAGACCGGGCAGATCGCCCTGCCGGGGCTCAAGTCCCTGTTTACCGGGACGCTGGAGTTTATGCTGCCCGCCCGGCAATACCCATTTCTCACCGCCGGGGCGGTGACCCAGCCGTCCCATTACATTGGCCAGCTCACCGCCTGGAGCGCCGCCGCCAACGTGTGCCGCTATATCGTCACCGGCACGGACATCAACATCCCGGTGCTGCTGGGAGTGCTGGACTATGGCGAGAACGACGGCGCCAACGACATCAACTGCAAACTGCCGCTGTACGAGTACCGCTATCTGGACGAGGCCAAGGCGGAGAAGGTGACCCAGAACAACGGAAGGCCGGTGGAGGCCACCAGCCAGCCGGATACGGCGGGCAGCTACACGGTGGTGAAGGGGGACAGCCTGTGGGCCATCTGTAAAAAGACCTATGGGGACGGCTCCCTGGCCTACAAGCTGGCCACCGCCAACGGTATCAAGAATCCCAACCTGATCTATCCCGGCCAGGTGCTCACTCTGCCGGACAAGGGGGCGCTGGCGGGATACGCGGCCACACCCGCGCCCTCGGTGGCTGGAAGTGGGAAATCGACGGCCAGCACCACGGCAAAGCCGCAGGCGGGCCCCAATGTCATTGCCGAAAAGAGCGGAGCCGGAGCCCTGTTTGACTCCTGGTGGGAGCGGGACGGGGGTTCAGCGGCACTCCGGGCATCTGTTGATTTGAAGGCGAAAGAAAATGGCCATTGAGCAGGAATATGTGAAGATCCGGGCCACCAACCCGGACGGCGCCACCGCCAATATCACCCAGCTGTGCCGCTCCATCACCTGGTGCGGGGACTACCGAAACGCCGCCCGGACGCTGTCCTACTCGCCGGTGGTTTCCGCTGACGATATCCACCTCCCCCGCGCCCCCACGGAGCTGGGCGGCTCGGTGCAGTTCTGGCGGGAGTCGGACCTGCTCATGGACGCTTTCGCCCTGGAGCGCACACGGGACAGCCTGGGCCATACCATTGACGTGACAGCCTATGACAGGGGATTATACTTGACACGCAACAGCGATTTCCGGCGGGTGGAAAAGCAGACGGCGGAGGCTGTCACCGCGTCGCTGTGCGGTAAGTTCGGCATCCCGGTGGGGGATCTGGCCGCCACGGGGGTTCCGCTGACCCGGAACTTCCTGGGCGTGACCTTGTACAAGATCATCATGACCATGTATTCTTTGGCGTCGGACCAGACGGGAAAGCAGTACCGCATCCGCTTCCGGGGGCGGAATCTGGAAGTGGTGGAGATGAAGCAGTCCGACGAGCCGCTGATCCTCAAGCCGGGGAGCAGCCTTCTCTCCTGCGTCACCAAGGAGAGCGCCAGCGCCATGACCAACAGCGTAGCCATCTATGACGACCAGTACAACCTGGTCACCACCCAGGAGGACGGCGAGGCGGTGAAGCTGTATGGGCTGATGCAGGCGGCTGTCCGCTCCGGGGCCTACGAGGATCCGGGCGGCCACGCCAAACAAATCCTGAAGGGGAATGGCCTCAAAACCACCATTACCGTCAACGCCCTGGGCAGCCTGAAGCTCATCACCGGGAACACGGTGGTGGTGGAGGAGCCGGTGACGGGAGTCAGCGGGCTGTTTTGGATCATCTCAGACACCCACCGCTGGCAGAGGGGGATTTATCAGACCAAGCTCACCCTGTCGCTGGAGGGCCTGATGGACAAGCAGACAGCGGGCAGCGAGGCAAAGAGATAGGAGGGACCAGCTTTGGATGGCGATCCATACGCACGTTTTGTAGCGCTGGGCCGGAGCTTATCGGCGGACGCCATGCCCGCCGGAGACAGCCAGCAGGCCGGACTGGGGGCGGCCCCGGCCCGGATGCGGCTGGGCGAGGTCATCAGCCGGGAGCCGCTGAAGGTGAAGGTGGCGGGACTGAACCAGCCCACCGAGGTGCTGAAAATCAATGAGCGGCTGGTGAAGGGCGCCAAGTGGAAGACCAAAACCACTAGCCCCAACAGCGACTACAACATCCTCACAGGACCCATTGAGGGCCCGGTCATCCACGCCCCCGGCCAGGGCCAGCTGGTCCGCCTGGACGATGGGTATGTGCACAGCGAAGACACCACCATCGACGAGGCCACGGTGGAACAGCTGGAGATCGACTTGGAGGCGGGGGATACGGTGCTGCTGCTCACCGAGGACGACCAGGTGTTTTACATTATCATGAAGGTGGTGGACGCGGTATGAGTATTTTCCCCATGATCGACCCCGGAGAGGCGGCAGAGACCGGGAGTCAAGCGCTTCCACTTTGCAGGGAAGCGGCCTGGGACTTTGAGCACGACGTGCCCATTTTCCGGGGCGGGGAACCGGTGGTGGTCACCGAAAAGGAAGCGCTGAAGGTGTGGATCTGGCGGGCCCTGCGCACGCCGCGCTTCAAATATGAGATTTACACCTGGGCCTACGGCTCGGAGTTTGAGTCCCTGCTGGGGCAGGCCTACACCGACGCTGTCAAAACCGCCGAGGCCCCCCGGTATCTCCGGGAGTGCCTGCTGGTGAATCCCTACATCACAGCGGTCAAGGATATTACCGTCTCCTTCGAGGCCGCCCGGCTGACGGTGAAGGGGACGGCGGTCACAGTCTACGGGGAGGTGGATTTTAGTGCCATTGTTTGAGAACGTTACGCCGGAGGCCATCCTGGAACGGGTTCTCAGCCGGATGGATACGGACCTTCAGACTAGGGAGGGCTCCTATGCCTACGACCAGGCCGCGCCCATCTCCTTCGAAATCTGGCGGGTGCTCATGACGCTGAACGAGCTTATTGAGGCGTTCTACGTCAATGAGAACAGCGGAAAGTACCTGGACGCTCACGCCCGGCTGTTCGCCATGAGCCGCCGGGAGGGGGCCAGGGCGGCGGTAAAGATGACCTACACGGGGGCGGACGGAACCGTTATCCCGGCCGGGACCGTGTTTTACGCCGGAGGCGCTTTGGAGTTCCGCGCCACGGCCCAGTCCGTCATCCAAAACGGGACCGCTCAGGGCTGGCTGCTGGCGGAGCAGGTGGGGGCCATGGGCAATGTGTCCGCCGGGGCCATTGACCAGATCGGGCGGAACATCCCTGGCCTGGAGAAGTTCGAGAGCGAGGAGGGCCAGGGCGGCGCAGACCCGGAGGGCGACACAGACCTGTTCCGGCGCCTGGACGAAAAGCGCAAAAGGCCCCCTACCAGCGGCAACGCGGCCCACTACAGGGAGTGGGCGCTGAGCGTCAACGGGGTGGGGGCCGTGCGGGTGACGCCGCTGTGGCGGGGCCCGGGGACGGTGCTGGTGCTCATCGCTGGCTTCGACCGCCGCCCGGTGGACGAGGCCATCGTGGCTGACTGCGCCCAATACATCCAGACCCAGCGCCCCGTGGGCGCGGACGTCACTGTGGCCTCTGCCGTGGCCGTGGAGGTGGACGTGGCCGCCCAGGTGGTACTTACCCCTACCGCATCCCTGCCCGCCGTGGAAGCGGCCCTGACGGCCCTGCTGGACAGGTATCTGGCGGACGCTGCCTTTGAGGAGTTCACCATCTATGCCACCCGTGTGGGGGCGCTGCTCATGAGCTTAGACGGGGTGCTGGATTATGACGGACTCACCCTCAACGGCAGCGAGGAAAATCTGGCGCTGGAGCAGAACAATGTGCCGGTGCGGGGGAAGGTGCGGCTGAGTTGAGGAAATTGATGAGCTACCTGCCGGAAAATTATCCGGCGAGCAGGGAAACAGTTGCTTTCCAGGAGGCGCTTCAGCCCGAGGTGGGCCTCATATGGGAGGCCAAGGACGACCTGCTGGCCCAGCTGGACCCCTATACCGCCACCTGGGGGCTAGACTACTGGGAGAACGCCTTGGGATTGCTCAATGGACAAGGATTTGACCTTGACACCAGGAGACGGCAAATCGCGGCCAAGCTTCAGGGCCGGGCCACCACCACGCCCCAGGTAGTCAAAGACGTGGCGGAGACCCTTCTAGGGGTGCAGGTCCGGGTAGTGGAGATTTTTGGCGAGTACCGGGTGGAGCTGGTGAGCGAGGACGGATTTCGGCCCGGAATCGGGGCGGCCCGGCTGCGGGCGCAGCTTCAGGACATCATGCCCGCCCATCTGGATTGGCAGATCGTTTTGCCTACGGTTATCCGCGTCCCCATCCGCGCCCACCTGGGAATGCGCCTGAGTGAGACGATACTGCCGCCCAGGGAGCGGGCGCTGCCGTCCGCAAGAATCATCCCGGCGGCGCGGCTGGGGTGGAGGATGAGCATCACAACGCTGCCCATGCGGGCAAAGGAGGATCGAAATGGGCTATGAAGTAACCATGACAAAGGCGGGGTATGAGCTCCAGGCCAAACTGTTCGCCGAGGGCGGGAGTATCCCCATCACCCGGGTGGAGGTGGGCAAGGGCGTCTGCCCGTCGGGCACCGACCCGGCGCGGCTCACCGGGCTGGTAGAGTCTGTGGGCCCGGCCACATCCACCACGCCCCGGCAGGAGGGCTGTGAGGTCAGCCTGACGGTGGAGTACCGCTCCGATCTCAACGGCGGACTGGAGGAGCCGTTCCAGATCCGGGAGTTCGGCGTATTCGCCGCCAAAGCGGACGGGACGGAGCTCCTGCTGCTCTATGGCGACCTGAGCGATTACCCGGAGAGCGCCATCCCCCAGAAATACAGCGGGTGTGTGCGGCGGTACCCGGTGAAGATCGTCATAGGGCCGGACGCCAGGGCGGAGCTGGCCTATCCGGCGGGGGCCTGGGTGATCCACGAGGAGCTGGCCCAGGCCATCGCGGGCCACGACGGAGATGAGGACGCCCACCCGTATCTGCGGAGGCTTTACTCCGGCCTAGGGGCGCGGGTAGACCTGCTGGAGCTGATGTATGCTACGGACGTGTCCGGCAACCCCTTCACTGTGACTTTCGAGAGCCTGGCGGGGCTGGCGTGCACCGGGGTGTGGAACGCCGCGCTGGCGCGGCTGGAATTCTGAGGGGAGGGATAGAAAATGGCATATGTGAAATTAGGGGCAAAGGCGGAGGGCTCCATTGTCAAGCTCAATGAGAATGGCACGCCGGTGGAGTTCTACGTGGCCAAGCAGAATTATGAGCCGGAGCTGAACGGGACCGGGCGTGTGCTGTTAGTAAGAAAGGATTGCTATGACAAACGCCCGTGGCATAACGCCTCTTACACCAAACTCGACTATAATATCTGCGACCTCGACGCCTGGTTCAACAGTGATTACAAGAGCAAGCTTGATCCCGATATCCAGGCGGCGATGGGGGCCACTAAATTCTACAGTTTGGGCCGTACTCTGGAGCGAGCTGTGTTTGCCCTGTCCGCTCGAGAGATGAACCTTGACTCCTCAAGCGGTGAAGGTACAGCGTTGTCTGTCAAGGTTATCGATCTGCTCAAAATCGCTTATCTGAACGGAGCCGCTTCCACGCAGTGGACCCGTACTACAGCAACTGTCACTATCCAGTATGCCTGTGTAATTATAGAAACAGGTTATTTGAAATATTGGAACGAAAACTTCTCCGAGGGGAGCCGCCCAGCGTTTACGCTCCCTTCCACACTCACCGTCGGCGATGACGGTACAGTTGCCACCAACACCCCACCCACCACGCCATCCTCCTTCACCATCCCATCCCAGATCAACGGCGGCTCCACCATCACGGTGGCGTGGGGCGCGGCCTCCGATGAGGAGGACAATTTGGAGGGCTATAAAGTCGAGCGCAGCCTAGACGGCGGCAGCACCTGGACGCAGATCTATCAAGGCACCGCCTGTAGCACCGCCAACCTGGTGCCCTTCGGCTCGGTGAGCGTCATGTACCGGGTCAAGGCATACGACGCCGAGGGGCTGGAGTCCGCATGGAAAACCAGCACCCAGGTCACCGTCATCAATAACACCGCGCCCACCGCCCCGGGGAGCATCACTGTGCCCCAGGAGGTGCAGGGGGGACAGCCGCTGGCGGTGACGTGGGGCGCATCCTCCGACGGCGAAAACAACCTGGCCGGGTACAGCCTGGAGCGGCAGGTGGACGGCGGGGACTGGACCGCCGTCTACAGCGGAAATGAGCTGTCTTTTACAGACAGCATCACCAAAGGCTGGCAGACGGTGGCATACCGGGTGCGGGCCTTTGACCAGTACAGCGCCTACAGCGGCTTCACCACGTCCGAGACCCGGGAGGTCAACAACAATACGCCCCCTGCTTTCTCCTGTGAGTACCCCTCCGGCACCCTCCTGGGGGTAAAAACCGAGGGCTTCGCGATTTCCTACTCCGTCACCGACGAGGAGGGGGACGAGGTGGCTGTCACCGAGTCGGTGGACGGCACAGTCTGGCGAACGTTTACCGCTGAGCTTGGCAAGGTGAACAGCTTCACGCTTGCTGGTGTGGACTTCATGCGAATTCTCAACGGGCGGCATACGCTGGGTATCGCCGCCAATGACGGGAAGGTGAGCACAGTCCATAACCTGTACTTTACCAAGTCCGTCACGGCGGCGTCTGTCACGCTGGTCCAGCCCATGACCGCCGACGCGCCCATCAGCGTGTGCGTGCTGTCCGTCGCAGGTTCTATTCCAGCGGACGCGCAGTACAGTGTGAAGGTGACCAACAACGCCCTGGACGACGCGCCGGTGTGGGAGGACTGCACCACCGCCGTCAAGACCGGGGCGAACCACATTTTCACCAATCAGGCCGCGGCCAATGGCTTCGCGTTCAACTTCAAGGTTGAGGCGGAGCGAGGCGAGAGCGGCCAAGGCGGCTACATCACATCCATACAGGGAGGGTTCCAATAATGGGAGTCAAACGGATCAGGACGGACAGCGTGCGGGGCCTGCGGCTGAAAAGCATGGGGATCACCCCGCCCAAGGATTGGAGCGATGTGGAACAGGTCCGGGAGGCCGTGCGCCAGGAGATCGGCGCGGCCTGTTCCGCCGCCATCTACGCAGGCGTCGGGCTTAACGGCAGGCACTACAGCCTGACGGAGCACGACCAGACGGAGATCATGGCCCAGTACGCCACCGTCAAGGAGGGGGCGGCTGCGGTGCCGTACCACGCCGACGGGGAACTGTGCCGGATGTACCCGGCGGAGGAGTTTACCGCGCTGGCCCAGGCGGCCACGGCCCACGTTTTTTACCACCGCACTTACTGCAACCACCTGAACGCCTGGATCAAGCGGGCGGACCTGGAGGAGCTGGCGGGCGTCGCCTACGGCGCGGCCCTGCCCACCGACTTGGCGGAGCATATGGAAGCGGTGCTGGCCGCAGCGGGAGGCGAGGACGATGTGTAAGCTGAGAGGCCACATCATACGCTGTCTGTGCGGCGGGGTGCTGTACGGGCTGCTGGAGACGTTCTGGCGGGGGCACACCCACTGGACCATGATGGTGCTGGCGGCTGTGCTGTGCGTGCCGCTGGACAGGGCCAACGAATATTTTCCCTGGACGTTGCCCCTGTGGGTGCAAGCAATCCTGGGCGGGCTGGTCATTACCGCCGGGGAGCTGCTGGCGGGGCTGGTGCTCAACGTCTGGCTGGGACTGGGCATCTGGGACTACTCGGGCCAGTGGGGGAACCTCTGGGGGCAGATCTGCCCGCTGTACGCGGGCTTGTGGTGCCTGCTGGCCGGGCCGGTGATTGTGGTCTTTGACTGGCTGGACTACTGGCTGTGCGGCGGGGAGCGGCCAAGGTATACATTTTTGTAATACAAGGAGGCAATTTGTGTTTATCCTGCAGGCAGACAAAAACAAAATATCTGTTCGGGAAAAAGAGACCGTCACCAGCGGCTGTGTCAACGTCTACACGGCCCGGTTCGAGTTCTCCGACGACTGGCGGGGCCTGACCCGCAAAGCGGTGTTCAAGGCTGGGAAGGAGTCCCGTACCGTCCTGCTGGACGAAAGCGGAGAGTGCGCCGTTCCGTGGGAAGTTCTTGCCTCCCCCGGCCAGCAATTGATGGCCGGTGTTTTCGGAACTGCGGATGAGACGGCTCTTCCCACCGAATGGGCCCTGCTGGGCCTCATCATGCATGGCGTTCCGGGAGACGGGGAGGGTTCGCGGCCTCCCACCCCCGATATCTGGCAGCAGGAGCTCGACCGCAAGGGAGACACGCTGGCCTACGACGGGCTGAACCTGTCGCTGAAGAGCGGGGACAAGACGCTTTCCAGCGTGGAGATCGCGGGCGGTGGGGGCGGCGGCGCGTCAGACCATCGGCTTCTCACCGGGCGAGACGCGGCGGAGCAGCACCCGATCAATTCCATTACCGGCCTTTCCGCAAGGCTGGATCAAACCATGTCCAAGGGCGACGCCCTGACAGTCCAGGAAATTTTGAAAATTATGGAGGTATCGTAAATGGCAGGAACAGCGATGGACAAGCCTCTTGACGGTGCAGGACTTTCTGTTGTAAACGGAATTATCAACGACCGGCTGAACAAAAAGGCAAATTCGACGGATATCCCCACCAAAACAAGCCAGCTCACCAACGACAGCGGCTTCATCACCGGCGCGGACGTGCCGGAGGGCGCGGCGGCGTCCACCACCGTCCCCAAGATGGACGGCACGGCGGCGGTCGGAACGGAAATGGCCTTCGCCCGGGGCGATCATGCCCACCCCACCGACACCACCCGCCTGGCCACCAACGGCGACGGCTCGGCTGTAACAGTCTCCTTCAACGCGGCGGCAGAGCGGGCGGGCGTCCAAAGCGGCGATACGCTGGCCATCGCAATGGGGAAAATCGCCCGGTATCTCAGCGACCTGGGCGGCCTCGCGTACAAAGACGCCGTTGGCGTGGCCGACGTGGATGCGGCCATCAAGTCCTCTCTGGATAAGGCGGACACCGCGCTCCAGTCCTACACCGAGACGGACCCCACCGTACCGGCGTGGGCCAAAGCCGCTGAAAAGCCCGCATACACCGCCACCGAGGTTGGCGCGGTCCCCCTGGCGATGGCGGACAGCTTCGCCAAAAAGAGCGAGATCGCCGGGGCGTACATCTACCGGGGGAGCGTCGCGGCGGTTTCCGATCTGCCCAGTGAGGGCCTGAACGCTGGCGACGTTTACAACGTGGAGGAGACCGACATGAACTACGCCTGGACGGGAACCTCCTGGGATCAACTGGGGAATATGTTCCAGCTCGACCCGCTGACCGAGGCTGAAGTTAAGGCGATCATGGGCGTGACGGAATGAGGGGGCGCAGCGTGGGAAACCCTGCGGGAAAGCCGCTGGACGGCATGGGTCTTGCCGTTGTCAGCCAAATTATAAATGACAGGCTTTCGGAGAAGTCCTCCAAAGGCGCGGCCTTTTCCATCACCCTGCCCGCCGCCGGGTGGGTGAACGGAGCCCAGACCATCCAGGACAGCCGGTTTTTGGCGGCGGGCTATGCCTACACCGTCAGCCCGGCGGCGGAGAGCTTCGCGGCCTACGGCCAAAGCCTGATTTACGCCGGGGACGTGGAGGCGGACGGGGCGATGGTCTTCCGCTGCGGCGATACGCCCGGCCGGGATCTGACCGTCAACATTTTGAGATCGGAGGCAGAGACGGATGAGTAAGACCTTTAACATGGTGTGCGGCGGAACGGGTGGGGGCGGAGGCGGCGTCAGCCTCCAATCCATCGCCATCACCGCGCCGCCCAGCAAGGTCGGCTACGGCGTTGGGGACCTGTTCGACCCAACCGGGATGAGCGTATGGGCGGAGTTCTCCAACGGGTATGGGCTGTACGTGAACCACGCCGATTTGGTGTTTGACCCGGCGGGGCCGCTGGAGGAGGGGATGAAAAATGTGGCCATCCGCTTTTCCTGGGGCGGAGAGACGGCGGAGGCCACACAGGCTATTAACGTTACCATTTACCATATTTATGGGGTGGAGTGGGACGGAGGCCCCGGCACAAAGTGGTCCCGCACGGACGCCGCTGGCGGATTCACAGACCCGGTTCCCGCCGTGAACAACGGGACGGGCAGCTCTCCCTTCGACGACATTATGCCTTGGGCGGGCATGGTTCGGGAGAATCGGGCCGGTGGCGTAGAGGTCAAGGAGCCCAAGTATTGGTACAAGTGGACCAAAACAGGGAAGACGATAAAACTGCAAATCTCCAACGGTCCTTTGGAGGGGTTCCGTGTGGACCCGGTGAACATGGACCGGGGCGACGGCCTGGGTGAGCTGGACTTCTCTTACATCGGGCGGTATCATTGCGCCTACGGCAATCTCAAATCGCAAACCAACACAAACCAGCATACGAACATTACCAGGAGCCATGCCCGAACCTATATCCACAACAGCATAGGAAGCTACTTCTGGCAGATCGACTTTGCCCAGTTCTGGTACATCGGGATGCTGTTCCTGGTGGAGTTTGCCGACTGGAATGGTCAGGCCGCCATTGGCTATGGCTGTTCCGCCAATAGTGCTAAAGAGAATAACGGCAAAACGGACGCCATGCAGTACCACACCGGCACCACGGCGGCCAATCGAACTACCTACGGGTACACCCAGTATCGCAACATCGAGGGCTGGTGGGACAACGTGTATGACTGGGTGGACGGCTGCTATTACAACAGCAGCGGCCTGAATGTCATCCTGAACCCCAATCTGTTCAGCGACAGTGCCAACGGAGTCTTGGTGGGTTACCCGGCGAGCGGTTTTGTGTCCGACTTCGCTATCCCGACACAAAGCGGTCTGGAGTGGGCCTTGTATCCCAGTGCTGCGGCTGGAAGCGAAACGACTTACGTCCCGGATCGCTGGCTCTTTGGTGGTTCCAACTCGTGCCTGTGTCATGGCAGTGACTCCGGCCGCAGTCAGAGCTGTGGCCCATTCTGCTTTAACTACACCTATGATGGCGGTACGGGTCCCAACATCGGCTGCCGCCTCCAGGAACGCCCGCCAAAGACGGAATAAGGGGGGAAGCAAAATGGAATACGAATACATTTTCGGCACCAACGGCAACGCGGAGACCCTGCGGGTCAAGGGCCCGGCCCACACAGCCCTGTCCGGCTTCCAGCAGGTGGCCCAGGAGTACCCCGGCGAGACCGTCACCGACCGCTTCCGGGTGGTGCGCAGGCTGAAAAGCGGCGAGGACCCGGCGGGGAACTGCTACGATTGGTATGAGATCGACCGGCACTACCGCACCGTGGACAAGAGCGCCGCCCTCCAGGCGGAGCTGGACGCCACCAAACAGAAGCTGGCCGCCGCTATCCAGTCCAACGCCATGCTGGAGGACTGCCTGGTGGAGATGGCAGGTGTGGTCTATGCGTGACCGATTGGCCGGGCTGGCCTTTTGGGATATTTACAAAGATTATTAAAAAGGGAGTTTAAAATGATGGCTATGTTATTCGCGTGCCGCGCGGTGGAGGAGCGGACCCAGTTCTCCGCCGTGCCCCGTCTGCTGAAGCAGCAGGTGGCGGGCATCATCATCAACGACTTTGGAATGCCGGAGCTGGTGCCGGCGGAGTTCGGCGGGACGGCGGAGGAGTGATCTCAGATGTACATTGACGCCGACGCCGTCATCAAGGCCGCATCCCTGCTGGGGGCGCTGGGGGCCATCGGGGGCGTGGTGCTCTGGTGGTTCAAGTTCGTGGAGCGCAACCGCAGGCAGGATGAGGAACTGAAGGCCATCCGCCGGGAGCAGACGCTGATCTGCTACGGGGTGCTGGCCTGCCTGAAGGGGCTGAAGGAGCAGGGGTGCAACGGGCCGGTCACCGCCGCGCTGGACAAGCTGGAGCGGCATCTGAACCGGGCGGCCCACGATGAGACGGAGAGCTCGTGAAGAAAGGAGCGGGCAAAATGAGTACATATTGGAGCAAATGGCTGAAAGCGGCAGGCGTCCGGGCCCTCAAAACGGTGGCCCAGACCGCCGTGGCCACCATCGGCACGGCGGTGGCCATGGGGGACGTGAACTGGCGGCTGGTGGCGTCGGCGTCGGTGCTGTCCGGGGTGCTGTCCCTGTGTACCAGCGTGGCGGGACTGCCCGAGGTGGAGGGCTGACGCTCCATGGGCAGCGCACAAAAGATATGGGACCGCCCATCAATCTGGAGCTGATATTGCGGATGCATCTGCTGCAGGCCTGGTTCAATCTGTCCGGCCCGGGAACGGAGGACGCCATCTACGACAGTTACGCTATGTGAGAGTTTACCGGGATTAATTTTCTGACGGATAGCGTGCCGGACGAGGCAGCGCTACGTTAAGGAACCTCTACCTCCTGGCAATGGCCGGACGAAGGTTGAAGGAGGCATGATAAGGGGTTCTTTTACCCTTTTGCAGCATCAAAGCGATGTGTAAAGGCCAAAGCCGGGCATTATTTGCCAAAACTTCTAAAAGGGTCTTGCAATTATCTGGTGCATGGTCTAAAATCACGGCGGAAGCATAAATGCGGCAGGCTGGGAGGTGCTGGTAACACCGCCCCAGCCCTGCGCGAGTGTTTGCACCACGCAACACAGCAATCTCTTTAGGATTGTACCATGACCCTATTACATCCATTTTCGGTTTACTTAGCAAGGGGAGATGGGTGTGCGAGGTATGTGTTCGCGTTGATTTATTCAAAGCGGGCCGCTTTAAGGATTTACCTGGAGGCACATATCTTTTCAATCGCCTGCTTGTTTGGGTGTCCGGGAAGGACATTTCCCTTGTGCCGCTGCATATTGATGACCCGATGGATGGGAAAACCCATGTGGCGGGAAACATCACTGCCGCAGACGCTGGTTTCCAGGCCAATGAGGACGGGGATGTGGTCCTCAATTCCGAGCGGTTATATGCGTTGTCGGACGAGATTGAAACGTTTGCAGAATTTTGGTCGCCACTTGCCGCATTTGAACGTCATCATCAAGCCTCGCAGCCATATTCCAAGGATCTGAAACACCGTTTCGAAACTTTGGGCTGTTTGTGTCAAATCCAGGCAGCAACAGCATAAGTGCATCAGCCCGCCGGGCAGCGGCCCGGAGGAAGCTCCCCCCACGGAGCCGCCCGACACCGCACCGGGGGATGGGCAGCCTTAGACACGCAGGAACCGGGGCCCGATGGGGGCAAGCCTACGGAGGATGATCCGCCCACCCGCGCCGTTTCTGCCCAGGCCCGGGGACGGTGCCCCGCCCCCGGAGCCGCCGGAGGGGGATGCGCCCCCCCGCGCGGCCCAGGACAGACCGCCAAAACTTTTTTGCCATGGATTTTCGTGAGGTGGATCGGGAAGGGGGCTACGCCATCGCCTCCCGGCGGCAGGCCGCCCGGACCCAGCGGTACTTCTTCGCCCACCGGCCCGACGGGACCCTGTGTATGTGCAGCTACTCCTATCAGCACGAGGATTCCGACTTCCAGGCGGGAGACCACGTCATGCTGGTGGTCCAGCGGTTCGAGCAGAGCAAACAGCAGATGTACGGCAAAATTTTGAGCAAATGGTGACAGAAAAGGGCCCGGATTGTCAGTTGACAGTCCGGGCTTTTTTCTTTGTCCTTCTCATAAAATTTACTGTGATTTCATCACAGTAAAAAGTGGGTTCGTCAGTATAATAGACTTACCAAATCCAAGAGGGGGTTCCGCCATGGGAACGAGAATCAAGCGTCGGGCTGTCGTAGACGATACCGCATGTGTCGCCTGCGGCTGCTGTGCGAAGGTGTGCCCGCTGTCCGCCATTCAGATTTGGCGCGGCGTCAGGGCGGTGGTCAACGCGGACAAGTGCGTGGGCTGCGGCAAATGCGCAAAGGAGTGCCCCGCGTCGGTCATTGAGATTCAGGAGGTGCAGCCATGAAAAAACGCTGGTATGATTACCTGTGGATCGTCGAGCTGACCTATCTGGTGCTGGGATTCTTCAACATCCTGTTCGCCTGGCTGGGCCTGCTGTTCTTTTTTATCCCGCTGATCATCGCCGCTGTCCGCGGCACAAAGGGGTACTGCAACCGCTACTGCGGCAGGGGACAGATATTTGGCCTGCTGGGCGGGCGTTTCGGTCTGTCCCGGAAAAAGGATATCCCCCGGTGGATGAAAAGCAAATGGTTCCGCTATGGTTTCCTGATTTTCTTTTTTATTATGTTCTTCCAGATGCTGTGGAATACTTACCTGGTGTTGGCCGGCGCGCGGGATCTGCGGCAGGTGGTGACGCTGCTCTGGACGTTCAAGCTCCCCTGGAACTGGGCCTACCACGGGACGCTGTTCCATCCCGGCGTGGCGCAGTTCGCCTTTGGGTTCTACAGCGTTATGCTGACGTCCACCGTTCTGGGGCTGGTTACGATGGTGCTATTCAAGCCCCGCAGCTGGTGCGTCTACTGCCCCATGGGGACGATGACGCAGCTGATTTGCAAGGCCAAAAACCGAAAGGGTGACATTGTCACAGAACAAAAATGATCGTTTGGCTATCATAGAGCCAGCTCATACAGCAGAAAACCGCCTCAGTCTCTCATTGAGCCTGGGGCGGGATCTTTCTTTACATCCTTATTCCACCGGCATATACCTGTCCAGATACGCATCAATCGCCTCCATCCACTGTCTGGAGACTGCGTCATCATTTTGAAGCCCGTGGCCGGAGTGGGGAAGCTCAAAATATTTGTGATCCACATGGTTCTTGTCCAGGGCGGTCTTGAGCCGGAGGGAGGCCAAAAACGGCTGCATTCGGTCATGGGTCCCGTAGGCGACTACTGCGGGGACAGGGTTCCGGCTGACCCATTCGGCGGCGGCGATGGGCTTCACCTTTTCCAGATAAGTACCGTCCGCCACCTCCTCCGGCGTGATCTCGACCCCAGCCATCACGCTGAACAGAGCCGCGCAGGCCTCGTCGCTCTGATCCAGGCCAAAAATGCCCCAATCCTCCTGATAGAAGCTGGACGGCCCCACCGCGCCGAAGGTGAGCACCACAGGCGCCGGGGCCTCGGCCCCATCGCGGTAGGCGTAGATCATGGCCAGGGCGTGTCCCGCCGAGCCGCCCGCCACTGTCATTTTGTCGATAGGATAACCGGCCTCCGCGGCGGCGGCGACAACCTTGGGCATCGCCGCCTTGATCTCAGTAGACTGGGTCAGGATGCTGGCGCTGTTCGTCTCGGTGCGCAGGGTGTAGTTAATGCCGGCCGCCACATAGCCCTTGGAGCACAGCCATGCCAGCATATCCCTGTCATCCGCCTTGTCACCCGTGGTGAAGCCGCCCGCGTGGAGATAGACCACCAGGCCATAGCTTTCCCTGCCGCCGTCGGCGGGGAGGTAGAGGTCAAACTTGTTGGCCCCGCCCTCTCCATAGGGAATATCGGCTTTCAGCGTTCCCAGCGTATCGCTCCACTGGACGGAATAATCTTTTGACCATTCTGGCTTGAGGACGGCTTTTGACGCCGCGCCGGCCCCAAAGGCCAGCAGGAACACCAATATACCCATCCACACAGGCACCGCTTTCACCTTCTTTCCTTTCACAGTTTTGCTCATAGAACATTTCCTCCAAACAGCGTGCCGCCCAGCAGCATATTCAGAACCGCCCTCACCGCCAGCCGCCCCAGGACGAACGCGGTCACCGAGATGACGGCCAGAATCAGGAGCCTTCTTTGTGTCAGCGTCATTCAACATCCTCCCTTGACAGGCGCATATACGTGTGCTGCGATTTGTTGCAATTGTAACAGCGTTTCAAGCGTAACAGCGAGAAAAGGGACTGTCAATGGGGGAAAAATGGAACAAAAGGCGAAAAATGTTTCACCGTTCAGCAATGAAAGCCGCAACGCCTATGTGGTGGAGCATCTCACCAGCTCCATGCTGGCGCTGCTGGAGGAAAAGCCCATCGCGGAAATATCTATCAGCGAGCTGTGCAGTATGGCCGGGGTAGGGCGAACGTCGTTCTATCGCAATTATGAGGGAAAAGAGGATATTATCAAGGCACACATCGGGCATTTATTTCAGGATTGGGTGGATCAATGCAAAGAACCCCCTGATATCCCCGTAAGAGAAATGGTGCGGATCGTGTTTTCTCATTTTGAGGCAAACAGGGGTTTTTACAGTCTGCTAAACAAAAGAGGGTTGGTCCATCTCCTCAAAGACATCATCTTGGATTTGTGCGGCTTCAATCCAGAGCAGGAGATGCCCGCCGCTTATTCCTCCGCCTATGTCGGATTCTTCTTGTACGGCTGGATCGAGGTCTGGTTCCGGCGGGGGATGAGGGATACGGCGGAGGAATTGATCGCCTATCTTCCCCAAAAGTAAATTCATCATAAAAAAGCGGAGTTTCTGATTTCCTCCAACAGCTTGACGTCATGTGTGTTGGCGCCGGAAAGAACTACCGCCAGCGGAAGACCCTTCTCATCTGTCAGGACACTGCGTTTTGTCCCCATTTTTTCCTCGGTCTGTTGGATTCTTTCCAACAGACTCCAGAGCCAGAGGCGCTTTTATCATACAACCGTCCAGGCTTTGCCACTCCCAGCCGATTCCTTCCAGTTCATCATATTGTTC
>ERZ808041.581-NODE-581-length-25103-cov-3.935227_pt1 | contig 25103 bp, 20 predicted proteins | sample MGYA00380192_ERZ808041 | MGnify/ENA primary metagenome ERZ808041 (study PRJEB31490, sample SAMN06133412) | mouse gut metagenome | isolation source: Z1_1 | host: mice | place: China: Chengdu | collected 2015-05 ...
AAAGTCCTCTCCCCGGCCCGGTAATCGTTCTGGTTCAGCGACAGATCCGCCGCCAGGATACCTACCAGTGTCACATTGGGAAAATCATGTCCCTTCACGATCATCTGCGTCCCCACCAGGATATCCGCCTTTTCATCCGCAAAGGCTGACAGGATCTTCTCATAGCTCTCCTTCGTCCTGGTCGTATCGGCATCCATGCGCAGCACGCGCGCCTGCGGAAACTCCTTATGCAGCGCCTCCTCGATCTGCTGTGTACCGGCCTTAAAGCCGAGCAGATATTTCGAACCGCACACCGGACAGACGGCGCTTTTTGGCTCCTCATGGCCGCAATAATGACATAATAACATATTTCCCCTGTGTTCGGAAAGAGAAACATCACAATGCGGGCATTTCATCACATGCCCGCAGGCCCGGCAGGAGATAAAGCCCGCATACCCCCTTCTGTTTAAGAAAAGCATGGTCTGCTCTCCCGCCTGCAGCCTTCCTTCCAGCAGTTCCCGCAGCTTCCTGCTGAACATGGAGCGGTTGCCCTGCTTCAATTCTTCCCGCAGATCCACCGTGTATACGCGGGGCAGCATACTGTTTCCGTGGCGTCCGGTCATCTCATACAGCCTGTACTGCCCCTGCTTCGCCCGATAATAGGCCTCCATGGAAGGCGTGGCCGAACCGAGCACGACGCTGGCCCCGTGCATGGACGCGATCTGCACGGCCGTCTCTCTGGCGTGGTACTTCGGCATGGACTCGCTCTTGTAGCTGTTCTCATGCTCTTCGTCAATGATGATCATACCCAGATTGGGAAAAGGCGTAAACAGCGCCGATCTGGGGCCGATGATCACGTCCAGCTCCCCCGCCTGCGCCCGCATGATCTGGTCGTACTTCTCTCCCATGGAGAGCGAGGAATTGATGACCGACACCCGGTCGCCGAACCTCCTGTAAAACCGCAGCAGCGTCTGGTAAGTGAGGGCGATCTCCGGGATCAGCACGATCGCCTGTCTTCCCATGGCCACCATCTGCTCGATCATGCCCAGATATACCTCCGTCTTGCCGCTGCCCGTCACCCCGTGAAGCAGATATGTTCCCGGCCGCCCGGCCCGGTAATCTGCGAGGATCCCATCGATGACAGTGCGCTGCGCGGCGCTCAGCGCCACCCTTTTCTCCGTCCCGTCCGCGCACCGCACCGGATTGCGGTAGAAGGCTTCCGCCTCAATGCGCAGGACGCCCTGCTTCTCCAGCGCCGTAAGGACGGACGGCGACACATTCAGCTTCTGCCGGATCAGCTCGTAGGGAAGCACCTCATCCGCCATCAGGGCATACAGAACCCGCGCCCTGGCCGTCTGATGCCTGTTCATGCACTGATCGGCCGCCTCCTTAAGCGCATCCCCTTCGATGCATCTGGTGACCTTCTTCTTCTCCATCTGCTTCAGCTTCTGCTTCACCGGCAGCACGGTCTTTAAGGCGGCGATCGTCGTCGATCCGTACTGCCTTTTCATCCAGTAGGCAATCTGGATCTGGCTGCCCTGTACCGTAATGCCCTTACTGTCCACTGCCGTAATGGTTTTGAGCTTCTCCGGCGGGTACGCCGCCTGCCCGGAAAGATCCACCACATATCCCAGCTTATCCTGATTGCCTCTGCCAAAAGGCACATGCACCCGCACCCCCGGATACACTTCCTGTATCAGCTCCGGCGGAATCCGGTACTGAAAGGGGCGGTCAACCTTTTCATGGGAAATCTCTATGATCACATCCGCATACCGCGGCATTACCATTTCTTTCATGCCCGCTGCCGCTCCTCCAGGATCTCCTTGATCAGCACTCTCTCGTCCATGGGATACTTGACCCCGTTGATCTCCTGATAATCCTCGTGTCCTTTGCCGGCCAGCACGATAATATCTCCCGGCTCCCCGTGGTCTATGGCATAGGCGACAGCCTCTTTCCGGTCGCAGATCTCCACATATCTGCCTTCCGTTTTCCCAATCCCCAGCTTGATGTCGTCGATGATGGCCCGGGGCTCTTCCATTCTGGGATTATCCGATGTGATGATGGTCAGATCCGCCAGCCTGCCACTGACCTCTCCCATCTCGTAGCGTCTGGACTTGGCCCGGTTGCCGCCGCAGCCGAACAGACACACAAGACGGTGCGGCTCATAGGCCCGCAGCGTAGTCAGAAGGCTCTCCAACGCCATGGCATTGTGGGCATAATCGATAATCACCGTAAATTCGTCGGACACCTTCACCGGTTCGATCCGTCCCTTCACCTTCGCCTGCAGAAGCGCGTTCTGTACCACTTCCCCTGACACCGCAAAATGCCTGCATATGGCTATGGCCGTCAGGGCATTGTACACGCTGAACCTGCCGGGCACCGGGATCTGCACCGGAAAATGCAGCAGGCCGGTCACGTCAAAGCGCATCCCCAGACTGCCCTTCTCCTTCACAAACGCAAGGTTCTCCGCCCGCAGGTCTGCCGCCGTATCGATCCCGTAGGTCTCCAGCGTACAGGTATGTTCCGCGGTGACAGCCTTCCAGTGTGCATCGTCCTTATTGACGATACCGATCCGGCACTGCTGGAACAGCAGACTCTTACAGTACAGATAATCCTCGAAATCCCTGTGCTCCCCTTTGCCGATATGATCCGGCTCCAGATTGGTAAAGATGCCGAAGTCAAAGACAAAGCCCTGCGTCCTGTGCAGCATCAGTCCCTGGGAAGATACCTCCATCACCACCGTATCACAGCCCGCGTCGGCCATCTGCCGGAAATATTTCTGCACCAGATAAGATTCCGGCGTAGTGTGGTCTGCCGGAATGTGCGTATCGCCGATGATGATCTCGATGGTGCCGATCAGTCCCACCTTCCTGCCCGCCTGCTCCAGAATGGAACGCACAAGATAAGTACTGGTGGTCTTCCCTTTTGTTCCCGTAATGCCGATGATCTTCATCTGCTTAGCCGGATGGCCGAAGAAAGCAGCCGACAGGAAGGCCATCGCATACCGGGTATCCGGCACCTTGATCACCGTCACATCCGCCTTTGTCGTAAGCTCCATCTCCTTCTCCACAAGCAGTACCCCCGCACCGGCTTCCACCGCCGCCGCCGCGAACCGGTGTCCGTCCGCCACGGCGCCCGGAATGCAGACAAACATACTGCCCGGCACTACCTGCCGGGAGTCGTAGATGATATCCGTCACTTCTCTATCCAGCGTGCCCCGTACACACGCATATTCAATCTCTGTCAATAACTCTCTCAACAACGCCATCTTACAGCAAACTCCTCTCAAACAGTCTTTGTCATCTCTTCCAGAAGAAGCTCTTCTGACACTATACTAAGATAGCATGAAAAATGCCTTTTTTCAATATTTATACCCGTTTCCTTTCCCGCAGGTCCTGTTCCATGCCCGCACGGGGCGTACTTCATTTTTCTTTTAGACTCTCTTTAATCTTTCTTAAGGTATTTTTATATTTTTATAACAAACAGAACACATTTTGGACACATTTTCACTTTATGATAGTATTCAAGATAGTTGATGAACTCACTATCTCCCCCCCTCATAAGAAAATGCGAAAAAGTCTGGGACGCCCAGACTTTTTTGTTGTCTGCTTTTCTTCATGCGGGGCTGTAATCCTGCATAATCATCTGCAGGCTCTCCCGCCCCTGGTACACATTGATATCCGGATAGTATATGACGTGAATCCGGATCCCCTCCGCACGTCCTCCCTGATAGAGTTTTTCCAGGGCCGTACGGCCGAAATGTTCCTGCAAAAACAGATGGAACCGCTCCAGATCGCCGAAATACATCAGGTCATAGCGCCGGCCGCTTTCGTCCGCCGCACAGTATTTGCCCACATTGCCGTTTTTACCAAGAATACGGCCGCTTATGAGGCTGATGTTCTTCTGCGCAAAGACCGGCTTGCTGTTGCCGTTGCCAAAAGGTTCCAGCACAGACAGCTGTTTCACAAACGCCGTCGTCACATAGGACATCGGCATAGGCACGTCAATATGGATCTTCTCCACAAAATCTTCCTCCGTCAGGCCGCAGTGTGCATTCAAATAAGTGCGGAAGAGTTCCACGTTTTCCTCCGGCATGGACACACCGGCCGCCAGCTTGTGGCCGCCGTATTTCGTGTAAAGCTCTTTGCATTCACTCATCTTCTCATACATATGATATGCTTCGATGGAGCGGCCGGAACCTTTTACCCCGTCTTCCGAGCGGGTCAGCACGAAGGACGGCTTGTGATACCGCTCCCGGATACGGCCCGCGATAATCCCGGCCAGGCTCTCGTGACAGTCAGGCAGGTAGAGTACAAGCACGCTGTCCTTTTTCAAACCGCCTGTCTCGATCATCCGGATGGCTTCCTCGGTCCCCTGCATCGTCATGTCCTTGCGGCTCTCATTCAACTCCTTAAGCTCCCCGGCGATAGTCACGGCCTCCGCCCTGTCCTTCGTACAGAACATGCGCAGGGCCCTCTCCGCCGTATCCAGCCTGCCCGTGGCGTTGAGACAGGGCCCCAGCACGAAGCCGATATGATAGGCCGACAGTTTCTTATCCTGCAGACCGTTTACTGAAAGCAGCGCCTGCAGACCCGGGTTTGCGGAACGAAGGATCTGCTGCAGGCCATAGCGAACGATAATCCGGTTCTCCTCCTCCAGCTCCATCACATCCCCCACGGTGGCAAACGCCGCAAAAGAAAGCAGCTCCTGCAGCAGTGCCTGCGTCTGCGCCGTGTCGTCTCCCGCAAACAGTACCTGCAGGAATTTGTAGGCCACCACGGCCCCGCAGATACCGTCAAAGGGATAGCCGCAGTCCTTTCGCTTCGGATCGATCACCGCATCCGCTTCCGGCAGACACTCCTGCCTGCTCCCGTCCTCCAGCACTTCATAAGGCACCTCATGATGATCCGTCACGATCACCGTCATGCCGAGAGACTTCGCACGTGCGATCTGGGCCTCAGCCGCAATCCCATTGTCGCAGGTTATGATAGTGTCCGTCCCCGCTCCCCACGCCTCCTGGATCAGATGGTCGTTGAGTCCGTAACCGTCATGAATCCTATGGGGGATCGCCGTGTCCACGGACGCCCCGCAGTGAGCCAGTCCCGCCAGCAGTATGTAAGTGGAGCAGATGCCGTCGATATCATAATCCCCTATGATCCGGATCCGTTTCCCGCCGGCGATCTTCTCCCGCACGATCTCTGCCCCTTTCTGTGCATCCGCCAGCAGGAAAGGATCGTGCAGATCCTGCAGCGTGCCGTGCAGAAATCTGTCGATCGCTTCCTCCCCGACGATATCCCTGTTGCGGATGATCCTGGCGATCACCGGATCGATCCGGAACTTTTCCGCTATTGCATTGAAGTCCGCCTTCTTGGCGGACACCATCCATTTGGCCATCTTACGCTCTCCTTTTCTTCTATAAAATATGACGATTACTGCAGCTCATTTCCGCTGCACATGATCCGCTGTCGTAAGAAAGGCGCTCCGCATATCGCGAAGCGCCCTTGCATAGTCTATGAAACACATCCGTTCTCTTATTTGGATGCCGCTTTCGCTTTCTTTCCCGCCTTCGTGCGCAGTACGAACCACATCGCACCGGTCAGGCAGATGGAAGAATAGGTGCCGCAGATGATACCCGCGATCAACGGCAGCGCAAACTCCCTGATGGAAGATACGCCGAATACCTCCAGTGCCGCCACCATGAAGAAAGTGGTCAGTGAAGTAAAGATACTTCTGGAAAGCGTCTGGGAAATACTTCTGTTGACCAGTTCCTGCAGTTCGTCCCTGTTGCGCATCTCCCGCATATTCTCGCGGATCCTGTCGAAGATAACGATGGTCGCATTGATGGAGTAGCCGACGATCGTCAACATGCAGGCGATAAACGTATTGCCGACAGAGATCTTCACGATCGCATAGAAGGCCAGTACCACCAGCACATCATGTACCAGTGCCGCCACGGCGCTGGCGCCGAAACGGATATCCTTAAACCGGAACCAGATATAGAGAAGCATCAGGATCGTCGCCACAACGATCGCCTTGACGGCGTCCGCCTGCATTTCAGAGCTGATCGTGGCGCTGATTGTCTCTGCCGTAATGCTGTCCGGTGCCACATCAAAATTGTTCACCATCACATCCGAAAATGCCTTACGTTCTTCCACATTCAGCGTTCTTGTCTTGATGATCACCTCATTCGAGCCTGCCACCTTCGTGGTCTGTACATTGCCGTCTCCGGTAATATCCTCGATCATCGGCACGATCTGTGCATCAATCTCCTCTATGCTCATATCCTCGGGCAGTGTCATGGTCGTAGACGTTCCGCCCACAAAATCAAGGCTGTAATTCAACGGCATCCCCATCTGCGACTGGTTGATCCCCATCACGACGAATCCGGCAATGATCACCGCAGCGGACAGGCCGAAAAACACATTCTTCCTGGACAGGAAATTGATCGTCTTCTTCTCTTTGCCCACGCCGTAAGCCTTTTCGCTCTGGACGCCCAGCGCATACAGCACATTGATCAGGAATTTGGTCACAAAAAGCGCGGTAAACATGGACAGGCCGATACCAAGCATCAGCGTGATCGAGAAGCCCTTGATCGTACCGCTGCCCATCAGGTACAGTACGATCGCGGCAATAAAGGTCGTGATATTACCGTCCAGGATCGCCGACAGCGCCTTGCTGAAACCGATCTTGATCGAAGACTGTACCGTCTTGCCGGTCGCCAGTTCCTCTCTGATCCTGGCAAAAATGATCACATTGGCATCCACCGCCATACCGACAGACAGGATGATACCTGCAATACCGGGCAGGGTCAGAGTAGCCTCAAAGGAATAGAGCAGGATCACCATCAGTTCCGCATACAGGCACAGCGCCAGAGACGCCGCCAGACCGGAAATATAATAAACCGCGATCATAAACACCACTACCAGTGCGAAACCAACCGCCGCCGCGATCAGGCTGGTATTGATCGCCTCGGATCCCAACTGGGCGCCGACCACATTGGAACGCAGCTCCTCCAGCTCCAGTTTCAGGCCGCCGATACGGATCGTTGACGCCAGCTGCTCCGCTTCCTCCGGCGTCTTCTGTCCTGAAATGACCGCATTGCCATCCGTGATCACGGCCTGCACATTGGGCACCGTGACGAATTCTTCATCATAGTAGATCGCGATCGTCTCGCCGTTGTTAAAAGCTCTCTCCGTCGCTTTGGCAAAGGCTTCCTTGCCCGTCTCATTCAGAGACAGCGCCACCACGTTTTCGCTGTTCCCCATGGAGTCCTGCTGCGCCCTCGCCTGCGCGCCCGCCACTTCCGTACCGGTCAGCACGATGGAACCGTCTGCCTGCAGTTCCTCTATTGTTTTGAGCAGCGTATACTGTATTACGACTTCACCCTCTGCATCCACAGCGTAGCTGCCCGTGTAGTTCTGATTCCCCTCGCTGTCCGTCTGGGCAATAAAATACAGGCTGCCCGGCTTGCCCAGCTCTTCCAGAATCGCATTGGCGTCCGATACACCGGGAATCTCGATATTGATCCGGTCAGAACCCTCCTGATATACCTGCGCCTCCGTGCTGTAATTCTGTACACGCTGCTGCAGCTTGTAGATCGTGTCCTCCATATCCTCGCCATCCGGGTTTTCATCTCCCACCACCTGATAGGTGATGCTGACACCGCCAGCCAGATCCAGTCCCAGCTTAATACTGGAAGCCGAACCGGACTTGTCCGAACCCACTCCGAAAACTGCCGTGTAACCGAGCAGCCCGAGTATCAGGACAAACACGATCAGACTGATCACTGCTCTCTTCTTTTTCATAATGCATTCTCCTTTTCCTCATCGGCAAGCGCCGCTTTTATCATAATTGCGCATTCTACACGCTTCCTCTGCAACTCACAGCCAAGATCATAGGTGCCGTTTATGCTGCCGCTGAAATGGCAGGCATTGGCCGCGCATCCGCCGCTGCAGTAGAATTTCGCAAAACAGCTCCGGCACTTCTCCTTCGCATACACATTGCATGTTTTGAACGTATCCCGGATATCTGTGCGCAGGATGCCCTCATCCACATTGCCCAGCAGAAATTCCTCCTGTCCCACAAACTGATGACAGGGGTAGAGATCCCCCCAGGGGGTCACCGCCAGGTACTCTGTGCCTGACCCGCAGCCTGACAGCCGCTTGGCCACGCATGGGCCACCTTCTAAATCTATCATAAAATGGAAGAAATTAAAACCTTTTCCTTCTTTTTTCCTGCGGATATATTCCAGCGCCAGTTTATCATACTCCGCCAGAATGGCCGGTATGTCCTCCTCACGCAGCGCATAATCCTCCGTGTCGTCCGCCACCACCGGCTCCACGGAGATCTGCTCGAATCCCAGGTCCGCCAGATGCTTCACGTCTTCGGTAAAGTCCAGATTGTTTCTGGTAAAAGTGCCCCGCACATAATAATTCATCTGGTGTCTGCTCTCGGCCACCTTCTGATACTTCGGTACCACCTCGTCATAGCTGCCCTGTCCGCCCCGGTGCGGCCGCATCAGGTCATGGATTCTTTTTCGCCCGTCGATGCTGAGAACGATATTCGCCATCTCCGCGTTGGCAAATTCCAGTATCTCGTCGTTCAAAAGGACGCCGTTGGTGGTCAGCGTAAACCGGAACTTCTTGTGGTGCGGCGCTTCCAGACTTCTGCCATAGGCCACCAGATCCTTCACCACCTGCCAGTTAAGCAGCGGTTCCCCGCCGAAGAAGTCCACCTCCAGATTGACCCGGTTCCCCGAATGCGCCACCAGAAAGTCAAGCGCCTTCCTGCCCGTCTCATAACTCATGAGCGCCCTTCTGCCGTGGTACTCTCCTTCTTCCGCAAAACAGTATCTGCAGGCCAGGTTACAGTCGTGGGCGATATGCAGACAAAGCGCCTTCACCACCGTCTCCCGGCTTTTATATGCACCGATATACTGCTCATAAATATCCTCTGTATACAACACGCCCGCTTCTTTTAACTGCAGAAGCTCTGCGATCACTTCTCCCAGTTCTGTGCTGTCCATCGCCTCCCCGGATTCCCCCGCAGTCTGCGCAAGCACATACGCTTCCAGCTCACCGGCCGTCATGCTCTTATCCGCCAGCGCCTTCTCCACCAGCGGAATCACGCGGTATGTCATCTCATCTACCACATGCACGCTGCCGCTGTTCACATCCAGTACGATATGATATCCGTTACTCACATATTGATGTATCACTTCGATTCTCCTGCCCGGAAACTGCGGCCTGCAAACTGCGGCAGTTCCCTGTCCTTCCTCTTCTTCCTGTGGCTGTCCGTTCTGTGTGTGTGAGACTTAGTACTTCTTAGCGAAACAACCATTGCTGTGAGCTTTAGAAGTACTTCTCACACTACGCCACGACGCATAATAAGCAGCGACGCCTGATCGCTGCTTATAACTCCGGTCTTCTTACTCCTGCATCCACGCCGCATCCTGCGGCCTTATCCGCTTCGTGCACAAAGTCAGAAACTGCACGCGGCCGTCTTATCTTGCCTTCTCGCAGCTCTGGTTCCCTACTGTACAGGATGTCTTGCATGCTGACTGACAGGATGTCTGGCACTCACCGCAGCCGCCCTTCTTCATGGATTCCTTCAGATCTCTTGTCGTTAAAGTCTTAATATGCTTCATATATCGTTTCCTCCTTATGTGTCATCCTGATACGGATTTCGTAATTGTTCTGATAACTTCATGTAGTATATCACAATATTTATCGGTATAAAAGTATTTTCGTAAAAATTTTTGCAAGGTGAATTTTTTGTTCAGCTGATCATGCCGCCCAGCATACCGCTGCCCGCGCAGAGGAAAAACACCGTCACCATATTGCCGGCCACGTCCTGCGGCCCCCTGTTGACGATCAGCGACACGATCACAAGGATCACATAGTAGGCGACGCCCATAGCCAGACCCCACAGATACTTTTTGCGGCCGGCCCGCCTGCCGGACAGCACACCGGTCAGGAACGTGACTGCTATGTAGATGCCGATGATGCACAAAGACACCACTTTCTCAGACAGCCCGAACCTGTACAGCATAAAGGCAAGCAAAAGCAGCAGGCCGGCCGTCAGGATATACGCCGCCAGCATACACTTTGTCACGAAAAGCACTTTCTGTGTATAAACTTCCTTTTTCCCCATATTCCCTCCATTGTCTGTGCAGATTTACTTGATGAAGAAACCGTATTGCCACCAGCTTCTCAAATCGGATATTTATATATATTCGGTCCCGCGGAAAAACTTGACATTTTATTGGTTTTCATAGTAAACTTACATCATGCTCGACCTGCCGCCTGGCGGGCCGCATGGCCATCCATGCTATGAAAGTTGAAGACTTTCATAGTAACTTACATCATGCTCGACCTGCCGCCTGGCGGGCTGCATAAAGCATCGCACATTAATTACATAGTATAAGGAGTGAACATTTCATTGGATACCACAGGTGTCATACAAATTGTATCGTTATTGATTCTGGTGCTGTTATCAGCATTTTTTTCTTCTGCCGAGACATCTTTCTCGACAGTCAACCGGGTACGCCTCCGTACACTAGCCAGCGAAGACAACAAAGGAGCAATCAGAGTTCTGGGCATACTGGATCAGTATGGCAAAATGCTCAGCGCCGTTTTGATCGGCAATAATATCGTCAACCTGTCCGCATCTTCTGTCGCTACCACATTTGCGATCAGAACCTGGGGCAGCCACGCCGTCGGCATTATGACCGGCGCACTTACCCTGATCATCCTGATGTTTGGCGAGATCGTCCCCAAGACCTGGGCCATGCAGAACGCCGAGCGGATCACCCTGCTCTACAGCGGTATCATCCGTATGCTGATGAGCGTCCTGACCCCCGTCATCTTCGTGATCGACCAGATCTCCAACTGGATCCTGCGGCTGCTGCACATCAGCTCCGACGGCAACAATTTCAGCATTACAGAGAAAGAACTTAAAACCTATGTGGATGTAAGCCACGAGGGCGGCGTGATCGAGACCGAGGAGCGGGAGCTGATCTATAACATATTTGATTTCGGCGATACGGTCGCCAAGGATATCATGATCCCCCGCATTCAGATGACCACCGTGCCCATAGACGCCACCTATCAGGAACTGCTGTCCACTTTCCAGGCATCCATGTTTACCAGGATCCCGGTCTATGACGGTGACCCGGATCATATCGTGGGCGTGGTCAATATCAAGGATTTTATTCTTGTAAAAGATACGGAGAAATTCCAGATTAAGAAAATACTGCGGGAAGCCTATTATACATATGAATATAAGAGCGTATCGAACCTGTTGGTGGAAATCCGCGAGAAATCGCTGAGCATCGCTTTTGTGCTGAGTGAGTACGGCACTACGGTAGGTATGATCACCATGGAAGACATGATCGAAGAGCTGGTGGGTGAGATCCGCGACGAGTACGATGCGGATGAAGAAGAGCTGATCAAACAGCTGGCCGACGACCAGTATCTGGTAGAGGGCAGCATGAAGATCCACGACATCAACGATGCCCTCGACATCGAACTGGATTCCGAAGATTATGATTCCGTCGGCGGCCTGATCATCGAGAAGCTGGAGCGGCTGCCGCAGGATAAGGAAACCATCACGCTGGAGAACGGTATTACCCTGCAGGCCGACGGCATTGAAGACAACCGCATCCTGAAAGTATTGATCACTCTGCCTGCGGAAGACGAAGCAGATACGGAAGAAGCGCCTGCGGAGTCCTGATCATATTCTCCCGGACAGCGCCCGCCGCAAGAAGTTCTTCTTCTGTCCGGAAGCCCCACAGCACGCTGATGCAGGGCATGGGCACGTTGGCTGCGGTCTGCAGATCCACCTCGGAATCTCCCACATAAACTGCGTGAGACACATCTGACATCAATTCGGCCAGCGCCTGATGAACCATATCGGGCGCCGGCTTTTTCATTGCTCCGGGATGCTCACCCACGGCCGCCTCCACATACGCACTGAAATATTTGTGAAAAAGCTGTTTGACTGCCCCGTCCGGCTTATTGGAGACGATCGCCATACGATAGCCCTCCTGTTTTAACTGCGCCAGCATCTCCAGCACACCGTCGTAAGGGCCGGTCTTATCTTCACAATGCAGCTGATAATGCTGCCGGAACGTCTCCAGAATCTTATCGTATGCAGCATTCTTTGTCCCCTCCGGTATAGCGCGCTCGATCAGCTTCGCCGCACCGTTGCCCACGTAAGTTCTGATCTCCTCGATGCTGTGCTCCGGCAGATGAAACTGCCGCATCGCATGATTGACACTGTCCGTCAGGTCCTCCAGCGTATTCAATAAAGTCCCGTCCAGATCAAAAACGATCGTCTTTGTCATTGCACTTCCCTCTCCCGCTTCTTCTATTTCTATTCCGGTTATGTCGTTTACTATACTTATCATTCACAGCTTCCGGCTGCTCACCGTAACGGCTGTCTATTCCGCCTGTGCCGCTGCTTCCGCCAGATTCATGACCGCCTCGATCTCCGCCCCGTTATCCGGCGCCGCCTCGATCAGCTCATGCTTTCCGTCCGGCAGGATCCTGCCGATATACTTCCCTTCTTCGGTATTTTCAAAAGTATAATAAAGCATTTCCTGCCTGTCCCGCAGCCACACGGCATACACACGATAACACATACCCTTCTTCTTCACCGTCTCCGCCGGCATGTCCACCCTGTTCATCTGCATATTGTCCGTCAGATTCAGCGTCATCACCGAGAAGTCATCCGGTCCTGCCGCCACGGCATCCTTCTTCCCTTCCGGATACACTTCTTTGTAGAACTGTATGATAAGCTCTCCCTCTTCCTTCTGCAGGCTCTTTAGCCCCTCTTCCTTCTGCGCAAACAGATATTTCGGCAAAAGATACATCGCCACACGGTTGTGCACCAGATCCTGGAACTGTTTCTCCGTCATCTTCACAGTCTTCGTCTGCTGCACTGCGTTCCTGCGCTTCTCTGCAATCTCCAGGATTTCCTTCGGCATCACCACATTGTGCGTAAACGGATTGATCACCATCGCCTCAATTTTATCCCGGTTTCCCATCACCATTGCCACGCAGGAGAAAAAGGGCATGGCAAGCACTGCCGGGCTCTTCTTATCCTTGGGAATCTGCGGCAGCGACGTGTAAATCGGAAATACCTGTCCGCCGTCATCCCTGCGCAGCAGACAGGGCATGATCTTCGCATCTTTTGGCACCTGAACCTGCCTGCCCTCCTGCATCATTTTCTGCGCTTCCCTGTCCAGTCCCTGCGGCGCCAGTGTCGGCACCAGCACCATCGACTTCTCCAGAAGTTCCATGATATTGGCATACTTATCTTTCTGCCTGTCCTTCACAAATTCCTCTATCGCCGCTTCCAGTTTCGTATTATCCAGTCTGTTCTCCGCCATCTCGACTCTCCATTCTTATTACTGTGCTGTTGTTTCTTTCATTCCTGCTGTTCTGCACCGTGTTCCTCACCCAGTATAGCAAATTATATCCGTTCTGCCAATCCGAAATCCATGCCTGTCATGCCCACTATGCTTACCGCAGGTTACGGTTCACGGTGCCCTGCCCCCGCTGCATGTGCATTGAGTATGTAGTACATGCCGATAACTTTGCGGTTTCACGCATCAGGATTCCCCTGTTTCTTTGCGTTCGGGCAGCTGCGCCGACACGATGGCCAGCACCATCATCAGGCATCCGAACAGTTCCCTGCGGCTCATGGACTGTCCGAGGATCAAAAAGCCGGCCACCACCGCCACTACCGACTCCAGACTCAGGATCAGGGAGGCCACCGTCGGATTCATGCCCTTCTGTCCAATGATCTGCAGTGTATAAGCCACCCCGCAGGACAGAATACCGCCATAGCAGACAGGCATCCACGCCGCCAGTATATTCTGCAGGTTAGGCGTCTCAAAGACAAAGCTGCACAGCAGCGACAGAATACCGCAGACCCAGAACTGGATACAGGACATTTTGACACCGTCCACCTTCTGTGAAAAATGATCGATCACCAGAATATGCAGGGAAAAAATAAAAGCGCAGACCAGCACCAGCGCGTCTCCCTTCTCCAGCCGAAAGCTGTCCTTCATACACAGCAGATATAATCCGGTAATGCCGAAAAGTACACCGGTCCATACCTGCAGGCCCACTTTCCTGTGCACCAAAAGACCCAGCAGCGGCACGATCACGATGTACATCGCCGTGATAAACCCGGCCTTTCCTACCGTCGTATACTGAATACCAAACTGCTGGAAATTACTGGCCACAAACAGAACGATCCCGCAGCACAAACCGCCTGTCAACAGCTGTTTTCTGCCTGCCGCCCCGTCTTCCTGTCCCTGCCCATTTTGGTTCCGATCCTGTATACTGCCTGTTTCCGCCCCGGACTGCCCCTGTATCCTGCCAAGAAGCGCAATACATGGCAGCAGCACCAGGCCACCCAGCACGGACCTTACCCCATTATAGGTAAAAGGCCCCAGATATTCCATCCCCGCACTCTGCGCCACGAACGCCACACCCCAGATGAGCGCCGTGAGAAACAGTATGCATGATTGTCTTAACGTATATCCTGTCATTTTGATAAACACACCTTTCTATATCCGATGTCATACATGGGATTCGTAACAGCCGCAAAAAAGTTACCTTATCTTTTCGAAAGGTAACTCCTGCGCTCCGGCACATCTTTCTCTTCTGTCCCGGTTATTTATTGAAAGACATATTCTTAAGCTGCCCGATCATATCCATGTCATCGGCCGTGATCTTCAGATTTGAGTCAAAACTCTCTCCCTCGGCAGTCGTCACCTTGATCTCTATGATGCTGCCTTCCCTGATTCCGTTCTGTACCACTGCCGACAAAAACTTCGGGAATTTTGGATGATTCTTCTGAAAACGGCTCCAAAGATTCATTATCTGGAAAAGGGCCGCCGGATTCTGTATATTCATAGAAAACGCTCCTCTCGCATAATCAGCCTCTGCCTATCTCCTGAGTTCCTCGCGGTAAAACTCCTTGAATTCCTCATACCCCTGGGCAGTAAGCTGTTCCTTCTGGAACTTCTTATTTTTGTTCATACGCGCCACCAGAATCTGATTGCCGCTCTCCCGCTCCTGCTGCGCCTGTGCCATCACCCTGCACAATCTGTCAGAAGACAGCCCTTTCTCCAGCAGGTAGGCAATCTTCCTGCCTTTACCCGGCACTTTAAATCCGCTCTCCAAAAGCAGCAGGATGATTCTTTCAAAACCGATGGAAAATCCACAGGCCGGCACATCATGTCCGGTAAACCTGCCGACCATCCCGTCATATCTGCCGCCGCCTCCGCAGCTACCGCCGAATTCCGGCATGTCAATCTCGAAGATCGTACCCGTATAATAGGACATCCCCCGCACCAGAGCAGGATCAAACATCAGCTTAAAGAAATCCCCTTTCGTCGCCTCCACACTGTCGATGATCTCCCGGAAACTCTCCATAACATCCGCCGGCAGCACCTGTTCCAGCTTCCCGGCAATATAAGAGAGCGCATCGTCGGTCTCTTCCAGTCCCCGATAGAGCTCCATATAGCGCTTTACGCTTTCCTCCGGAAAACCGGCCTCCATCAGCTCGGACTGCACCCCTTCCGTACCGATCTTGTCCATCTTATCCAGAATGATAAAGATCTGATCATAGTCTTTCTCTGCAAACCCGCTGTATGCCGCCATCGCTTTCAGAATCTGCCGGTCATTGATGCGGATGTTAAAATTCCGAAATCCCAGTCTTCCCAGAGTCGTGGTCGTGGCAAGAATCAGCTCGATCTCCGCCAGATTACCCGCTTCCCCCAGAATGTCGATATCGCACTGCATAAACTGACGATAGCGGCCGCGCTGGGGCCTGTCCGCACGCCAGACATTACCGATCTGTAATGCCTTAAAAGGCGCCGGCAGCTCATTGGCGTGGTTAGCATAATACCTCACAAGAGGAACCGTAAGATCGTAGCGCAGACCGCCGTCCACCAGATCGTCCTCACCGTGTGCCTCCTGAAGACGCAGCTTCTCACCCCGCTTCAATATCTTGAAGATCAGCTTCTCATTCTCGCCGCCTGCCTTGCAGTTCAGATTCGCAAGATTCTCCACGCAGGGCGTCTCGATCGAAGTAAAGCCAAAATTTCTATAGGTTTCCTTGATCACGCCGATCACATAGTCCCGGATCTCCATTTCCTCCGGCAGTATATCCTTCATTCCGGTTATCGGTTTCTTACTGAGTGCCATAGTTTCCTTCCATTCCGAAGCGTTTGCCGCCGTCACCGCTCCTGTCTGCCGCGCCACAAACAGCAACGCCATACAGATATACAATGCACAAACCGCTTCCCTGTATTCTTTCTGATAATGCAGACCACCATTCCATCTTCCTTCGTATCCGCCCTTAACTGCCTTCTTTTTTCTTCCGGCAGTTTCGCCGCCTTATCCGGCAGATAAACCGGCAGATACCGTTACCTGTATGATTCTACACTGTTTGTCTACGATTTTCAAGGAAAAGATTTCATGCCGCTCCGCCGGCAAACATAAATTCAAACCGGCTCCCTTCGAAGTTCCAGCGCATGCCGAAATTTTTCAGAAAAGCGATTGCCGCTTTGCTGGTATCCCCCTGCTTCCAGCTGTCAGAGTTGTCATCATACTTCGAGTCCAAAAACAGGCTGCTTCCCGCCGGCACATTCCCGGCAGACATCATAAGATACATTCTGGACGAATAGCTTTTCCTCTTACTCAGAATCTGATCCCGGATTCCTTCCAGATCGCCCTTTCCACTCCAGTAATACCCGGTACTGCAATATACGAATCCTTTCGGCGGTGCCATATCCTTATCTATAAAACTGCCCGTAAACATCCCGTCCGCGTTGATCTGCCACTTCGCAGCCTCCCACACGCCATTGTAGGTGATGCCGCCGTCCAGTGTAAATCTGGTGTTCTCCTCCACATACTTGAAATCCACATGCTCTGCTCCATACTCGTCAGCCAGCTCATTCGCCGTCTCCCGAAACAGCTCCTGCATCTCCTCACACGCATAATACCAGTCAGCGTTATAGTAACAGCTTCCACTGGGGTTCATCCCGTTATTCTCCATCAGCTCCCTGCCCTCCAGATAATTCTGGTTCCTGGCAAGTCTTGTATTCGCCCGGCTGAAAAGCTCATACAGGCCGGCCAGCCGGCTTGTGGCAAACTGTTTGAGATAGCTGCCTCCTGCCCTCGCTTCCTCGGCCCCGCATTCCTTCCTCTCTGTTCCTGTCGTATAGCCACAATCATCTGCTATGTCGTTTACTATATATGGAGTATCGACACATACACCGATTTCATAAAGCATCTGTATCCGGTATAACCCGGAAGACAAACAACAAAAGAACACCTGCACAGCGGCTCAGCCAAGCATCATGCTCACGATCCACCTCTGCGCTTTCTCATTACAGTAGACATCCTCATACTCCGTTCCCTTCTTACTCATCCGCATCCCCATAAACAGGCCCGCATCCAGTCCCTTGCCGGAAATCTCTTTTTTCCACACACCGTCCCGGAAAACTTCTGTCACACATCCTTCGGCCTGTAATCTGCGGAAGATCTCCGCCCCGGAAGTTTTCTTGACAAGCTCTGTGTCCCGCAGCGCATTAAGCCTCTCTGCAATCTCCGTGCAAAGATACTGTCCGGTATAGGGAAACTTTGCAGCCTGCTCCGCCGTCAGTGTAAATTCGGCTTTTTTGACTCCGGAAGAACGCCTGCCGCCGGCTTTTGAGGCACTCTGGGACACGGCATCCGCTTCCGCAGGCTCCCCAAAGTAAAACTTCTCCCGAATCCCGCCCGTATACTCTGCTATTGCAGCCAGAAAACGTTCTCCGTACCGCTCGTACTTATTCTCACCCACACCGCTGACCTGCAGCATTTCTTCTCTCGAGAAGGGGGCCTTTACACACATATCCACCAGGGTTTTATCAGAAAAAATGATATATGGCGGCAGATTTTCTTCACTGGCGATCCTGGTCCTGAGTTCCCGGAGCCGTTCAAAGAGTTCCAGCCCTCTGGAATTCAGAATATCGGACCTGCGCAGTCTGGTGGAGGCATTTCTCCTGCCTGTACCGGACGCCGCTTCCTGCTCTGCGGTCTGCTTTGCCTTCTTCAAGATCACCTGCCTTACACCGCCTGTCACCTCCTCTGTCAGGCCGGTCAATCGCAGCAGTGCGTATCTGTCCTGCGTCACCGTCAGGATGTTCTCGTCCAAAAGCCGGTTGATGATCTGCTTGATCTCACTCTCCGGCAGCTCACGCAGGCTTCCATGGCATGAAAGGGCCGTAACCCCATATTCCCGCAGCTTGGCCCGTTCCTCTCCGGCAAGCATACCGGCGATCACATTGATCCCGTACCGCTGTTTTGCTTCCCGGATCCCCGCAATGATCTTCTTCGCAGCTTCCGTCACATCCGTCTCTTCATATTCCCGCAGACAGTTCAGACAGTTTCCGCAGCATCCGCCTCCGCTTTCCCCAAAGTAACGCAGAATATATTCCCGCAGACATTCCGTAGTCGTACAGTAATGTGTCATAACCTGCAGCCGCGCTTCATCCCGTTCTCTCACTGCCGCGTTATCTTCCTGCGTATACTCACTGTTCTGCTCCTTATTCTCCATCAAAAACCGGTTGATCATCACATCCTGCGGCGAATAGAGCAGGATACACTCTGCCCGCTCACCGTCCCGTCCGGCCCTTCCGGCCTCCTGATAATAATTCTCCAGACTCTGCGGCATATTATAGTGGATCACATAACGCACATTCGACTTATCGATCCCCATGCCAAAAGCGTTGGTCGCCACCATCACCGGACGTTGATCATAGATAAAATCATCCTGGCTACATTTGCGCTCCACACCTGAAAGCCCGGCATGGTACTTCGTCACCGCCACACCTTCGCCGCACAGTTTCTCATAGAGGGCATCTACATTTTTCCTGGTCGCACAGTAGATGATACCGCTCTCCGCCTCATGTTCCCTCACATAATCCACGACATAGCTGTCCTTATGCCTGACCGTCTCCACTGCAAAGTAGAGATTCCTGCGGTCAAATCCTGTCACCAGCACCTTCGGTGCCTGAAGACCGAGCACACATGCAATGTCCTCCTTGACGTTTTCCGTCGCCGTTGCCGTAAAGGCACTGATGACCGGGCGCTTCCCAAGCCTCTGTATAAACTGTACGATCTTTAAATAACTGGGCCGGAAATCCTGCCCCCACTGGGAAATGCAGTGAGCTTCGTCCACTGTGAGCATCGAAATTTCTGCCTGCTGCGCAAACTGCATAAACTCGTAAGTCTCCAGCCGTTCGGGCGCAACATAGATGATCTTATACCTTCCAGCGCCCGCCAGACACAATGCTTTGGAAATCTGAGATTCGCTGAGAGAACTGTTGATATAGGCGGCATGAATACCGGCCTGATTCAGTGCCTGTACCTGATCCTTCATCAGAGAGATCAGCGGCGAGATCACCAGTGTAATACCCGGCATAAGAAGGGCCGGCACCTGATAACAGATAGATTTACCCGCACCCGTCGGCATGATCCCCAGCACATCCTGTCCCTGCAGGATGCTGTCAATCAATGCCTCCTGCCCTTCCCGGAATTGCTCATAGCCAAAATATTTTTTCAGTATTTTATACTTGTCCATTAAATCGGCGCCTTTCTGCATATCATATTTCAGGCCATCTTCCTTTCCAGCCTTTCAACTCTGTCCGTTAAATCATCACAAATCTTAATCAGTTCCGTTGTCGTACTGTTATCAAGCCTTGTGATCCGATAGAACTGTCCCACTTCATCAAGCTTCCGCTCTACCTTATCAATCCGCTTCTCCAGATAAGTCTGTGTACGTCCGATCTCGCCCACTATAAATTCCTGATTTTGTTTCAGATCCTTCACTTCCTCCACTGTCGTGCCCTGTGTCTTCTTTAGCGACCGGATATCATTCTGCATCGTACTCTGCCTCATTGACATCGTGTTCTGCGTTTTCTTCAACATGCGGATGTCTCTCTGTATTGTACGCTGCGTCTTCAACACCGCACTCTGTGTTTCTTTCAGACTGCGGATGTCTTCCTGCATTGTGCTCTGTGTTTCCTGCATCGCATCCTGCTTTTCTTTCAACATGCGGATGTCTTCTTGCATAACACCCTGTATCTCTTTTAACATGCGGATGTCTTTCTGCATCGCATCCTGCGTCTCTTTCAGACTGCCCAACATCGACTCCATTTTTCTTTCCGATTTTTCCATACGATCGTCAACAACGGACTGCACCATATTCTTTAACATATCCAGATCCTTCTGTTCCAGCATTCTGTCACCTCCTGATTCATCAATATACCCTCTGGCTGCCAGCAAGATCCTACACTCAATATTCATCCCCAAATATCTGCCACACCAACCCCATAGCCGGGTTTTATGTCTGTAGACTCATTATACCAATTCATTTATTTTTTTCAACCGTTTTTCCATATTTTTATGCAAAAAAATATACGAAATATTAACGATATTTCGTATATTTTGTAATTTCATATTACTTCCGCTATGCTCCTTCCCTCTATCTTACCAGACGGGCAGCCAGCATGCAATACACAGCCAACAAAAATTTCGCAGGATAACAGCAGATCGGCCCGCGGCGAGAGCAGATTTCTTTGGTCAAATTTACATATTCTCACGGACTTTGCAGTAAATGCAAAGCCCTGGCCCAAACTGTAACGCAGAATAAACTCTATCAAAATACCTTCAAATACTGCTCATATTCCTCGTAAGTAACCGTTACCCAGCCTTCATCGTAGTTAAACCCGATCTCCATCCCTTTCGGTGTGTAGAAAACAATGATATCCGGCGAATTGAAGAGCGCTGTGATCTCCTGGTCGGTCATACTGGTCAAGTATATGATCTCATCATTCTGGATATCGCTCTGCTTTCTGAATTCTACTGAAAACGCATCATCAATGCTGAGAATGTTTTCATTGTCCAGAATAACGCCGTTCTCCATATCTATATTGATACAGTACAAATATGCAGAATTATAATAGTCCGTATAGATATATTCGGAAAATACGATGCTCAGCTTTTCTTCATCCATATAGGTGACAAACCCCGATGAAACCGCAGCGAAATAGCTTCCCTCATCTTCCATATAATCCACATATTCTTCTTCAAAATAGTCTTTGAAAAGATCCACTTCCTCCTGGATCACATCGTTCATATGTGCAAGATTCGGCACATTTTCGCCTGTGATCACAGGATAGGTCACCATAATATCCACATCTTCATACTCTGTATCATACTCATAATATTCAAAATCCACAGAGTATGTCAGATCTGTTTTGATATCGTCCTGCAGTACGTAGTATTGATCGTCATAATCATATCCATAATCATCATAACCGTAACCATAATCATCATAGCCGTAACCATAGTCATCATAACCATAGTCATCATAGTCGTAGTCATAAAAGTCATCGCCAAAATAATCATATCCGTCGTAATCATACGGATCCATCTCATATTCTTCTCTGCGCTTTTCTCTGTTTTTCTCCCTGTCGTCGTGAAACTCATGCTCTTCATAACTGTCGCTGTAAGATCTGGCTCTCTCTTCAGAAAACAGGGTAACAGCTTTATAAGTCAGCGCAAAAACAGCGATCAGAAATAGTATGATGATGCCGGCAACAATACCGATGATCAGCCTGGTATTATTCTTCCTGGCCGGCACTGCATAAGGGCTGTATAAATTCTGCGGCTGCGGACCACCGCCTTTATTCTGCTGATTTCCATAAAAACCATTACAATACGGACTATTGCCATATGGATCGGCGCCCTGTCCCGGTTTGTTTTCATAAGGACTGTTATGATTGCCTTTAGAACTGTTCTGATACGGGCTGCCGTTCTGCATCCCGCTATTTCCATATGGGCCATAACAGGACCCTGCTGTGTACGGACTGTTATTGTGATCCTGCTGTCCATACGAATCATGATCACACGAAACGCCGTCCGGCACACCCTGTCCGGAGAAGACACCATCCGTCTCCGTCACATTATCTTCTTCCGGGGTCCCGTAGATTGCGGCATTCGACTCGGACGTATATACATCGGAAACCGCATCGTTCTCTTCCCTGTTATTGTTATGATCATCTAACTCTTCCGGTCGCCCCATTTATTTTCTCCCCCTGCTTTTCCATCACTACTGTTATTCTATTTGTCTTTGCCGCCAAACGTCACTTCACTGTAATATTGCAAAATACACTCCCGCATCAAGGACAGAGCGGAGGAAACCGTATTTTCCCTGATCTTCGCCCGGTCACCGCTGAAAAGGCATTTCCTGACGGTATAGCGCCCGCAGACCTTACATCCGATATATACCAGTCCCACCGGCTTTTCCTGTGTGCCGCCGTCCGGTCCGGCAATGCCTGTCACACTGACGGTCACATCCGCCTTGGACACCATGGCCGCCCCCTTCGCCATCTCTCTGGCAACTTCCTCGCTGACCGCACCATGCTTGGCAAGCGTGTTCTTTTTGATGCCCAACAGTCTGCGCTTCGCCTTATTGGAATAGGTAATATAACCGGATTTAAAAACCTCCGATACCCCCGGCACGTTGATCAGTCTTGCCGCCAAAAGCCCGCCTGTACAGGACTCCACTGTACTGATGGTCAGCCCGTTGGCCAGCAGAAGATCCACCACCGCCTTCTCCAGCGTCACATCATCCTCCGTTGTGTAGACATGATTGCCGAACCGCCCTTTTAACTCCTTGACCATGGGCTTCACCAGCTTTCTGGCCGCCTTCTCGTCCTCTGCACGTGCCGTCACCCGCAGATGAACCTCCCCGGTCTTGGCATAAGTTGCCAGTGTCGGATTGGACTGCTCATTGATCAGATCCGCTACCACAGTCTCTGCCTTACTCTCTCCGACTCCGCAGATCTTCACCGTCTGCGAATAGATCACACAGGACTGCAGGCCGCTCAGATAAGGCATGATCGACGTCTCAAACATGGGGATCATCTCATTGGGCGGTCCCGGCATCAGTATTACATGTTTACCGTCCTGAGCCATAATGATACCCGGCGCAGTACCGTTCGGATTTGCCACCACACTGCAGCCCTCCGGCACCATGGCCTGCTTCCAGTTATTATCCGTAATCTCCAGTCCCCTTTTTTCAAAAAAAGACTGTATGGCCGCCTTGCTCTCCTCATGAAGATACAGCGGCCTGCCCATGACCCTGGCCGCCACTTCCTTCGTCAGATCGTCCTGCGTCGGCCCCAGTCCTCCTGACAGCAACAGGATATCGGCCCTGCCAAGCGCCGTCTTTATCGTCTCATACAATCTGTCCTCATTGTCTCCCACCACATCCTGATAGAAGCAGGAGAGTCCCAGTCCGGCACACTTTTCAGACAGATAAGCCGCATTGGTATTCACGATATTGCCCAACAAAATTTCTGTCCCTACTGAAATCAGTTCTACGATCATATCTCCATCCCTCCGCGGCGTCTGCGCACTTTGCGCCGCCGTACAACTCGTAAGCCCCGGTGTTTGTGCCTCTGCCGGTTCTTTGCCCTCTCAACGATCCGCCCTGTGCCGGATCACTTCGTATCCTTCATGACCTCTTTGTTTTTTACCAGATAATCCACCAATGACACTACTGTCAGAATTACCGCAACCCATGTCATGATCGCGGTCAAAAGCTGCAGCGCCGCAAGATCCGCGATCATCAGACAGATCATGATGATCTGAAAAGTCGTCTTAAACTTCCCCCAGTAGCTTGCCGCGATCACGACGCCGTTGTCCGAGGCCACCAGCCTGAAACCGCTGATAATGAATTCTCTGGCGATGATCACAATGACCATCCAGGCCGGAATCCTGTCAACCGCCACCAGACAGACAAGCGCGGAACAGACAAGCAGCTTATCCGCCAGCGGATCCATAAACTTGCCGAAATTCGTTACCAGATTGTATTTGCGGGCAATCTTGCCGTCCAACATGTCAGTCAGACTGGCGATGATAAAAACAGCAAGTGCTATCCATTTATCAACAGGTGTTATGTCAACCAAAAGAAACACTACAAAAAAAGGGATCAAAATCACACGAAACATTGTCAGTTTATTCGGTAAATTCATCTTCTACCTCCCCAATCAAATCATAGTCCAGGGCGCCTGTGACCCGGACCCGGACAAAGTCTCCGGACATGAGCGAAAGTCCGGTATTTACAAAAATCAGCCCGTCCACATTGGGGCTGTCCATATAGGTCCGCCCCACATAGGCATTTTCATCGGCAACCTTTCCCTCAATCATCACCTCCAGAACGCGGCCCTTCATTCTTTCTGATTTTTCAAAGGCAATGTCCTGCTGGAGCTCCATGATTTCAGCTCTCCGCTCTTCTTTTATCTCCTCCGGTACCTGATTTTCAAAGCTGTATGCCGGAGTATCCTCCTCCGGAGAATAGGTAAAAACTCCGAGCCGGTCAAACTCCATCTCATCCGTAAACTCCATGAGGATTTCATGGTCCTCCTCCGTCTCTCCCGGAAATCCGGAAATGAAGGTGGTTCTTAAAGCAATATCCGGAATTTCTTTCCGCAGCTTTCCAATGCGCGTCCTGATTTCTTCATGGTTCGTTCTGCGCCCCATACGCTTTAAAACGGCATCACTGGCATGCTGAATGGGAATATCCAGATAATGGCAGATCTTTTCTTCTGTTTTCATGGTTTCAATGAGTTCGTCGGTGATTTCTTCCGGATAGCAGTACTGGAGTCTGATCCACTGGATTCCGGAAATGGCCGCAAGACGACGCAGAAGTTCCGGAAGCTTTTTTTCCCCATACAGGTCCTTTCCATAAAGAGTCGTCTCCTGAGCTACCAGAATAAGCTCCTTCACCCCCCGGGACGCCAGCTCCCCTGCCTCCTTTTCCAGCTGCTCAATGGGAACGCTCCGGTATCTGCCGCGCAGATAGGGAATAATACAGTAGGTGCATCGTTTATCACAGCCCTCGGCGATTTTTAAAAACGCATAGTGACCGCCTGTGGTCACCAGGCGGTTTGTCACAGGGCTTACGGGAGCGTTGATGTCCTTAAACACCAGAGTCCTTTCCCCGCCGCTTAAAGCCTTCTTTAAAGCCTCTGCAATCTCCTCACA
>ERZ808041.587-NODE-587-length-24757-cov-7.153890_pt1 | contig 24757 bp, 29 predicted proteins | sample MGYA00380192_ERZ808041 | MGnify/ENA primary metagenome ERZ808041 (study PRJEB31490, sample SAMN06133412) | mouse gut metagenome | isolation source: Z1_1 | host: mice | place: China: Chengdu | collected 2015-05 ...
GGAGTGATTAACTCCCGTCCTCTCACACCACCGTGCGTACCGTTCGGTACACGGCGGTTTCAATAGTTGACGTGCACGGACTGATAGGCTGTGGCTAAATCATAAAAACCACCGCTTATCAGTCTTTCTTTTGACATGGCTCGTTTTACTGTTGTAAGGTTTGAGCAAAACCAATGTCCTTTTCGGCTGTTTGCTGCCATATGCGCATAGTATTCTGGTATTCCCATTTTGATAAGATTTCTCTTTTTCGTCTTTGGTAGTTTCCACTGTTTCCATATGCACATACGTATTCTGCGATAGAGCCATCCGTTGATGTCATCTATGTTCTTCTTCATGCTCGCGATTCCATAGTAGTTAAGCCATCCTCTTGCATAGACCTTGATTTTCTCAAGGCCTGGCTTGATTGACTGTACAGACCTACGGGAAGATAACTCTTTCAGCCTGGACTTAAACTTCTTCCATGACTTTGCATGAACCCGGACATAGATGCCGCTCCCGTTCCTTCCCAATGCAAAGCCAAGAAACTTAAAATTTCGGATTGCAAACACGCTCACAGTACGGCTTTTCTCCCGGTTGACTGTTAATTTCAGCTTTCCCTCAAGGTACTTTGTACTGCTCTCCAAGAGTCTTTCCGATGCCCTTTTACTCTTTGCCAAAAGCACAATGTCATCTGCATATCGAATGCTCGGGACTCCTCTCTTTAGAAACTCCTGGTCGAACTCGTTGAGGTAGATATTCGCCAGTAATGGCGATAGATTTCCTCCCTGTGGCGAACCTTCCTCTGTGTCGATGACCACTCCGTTCTCCATTACTCCACTTTTCAGATAGCGTTTGATCAGCTGTACTACTCGCTCGTCCTTTATGTTCTTCCGTAGAAGATTGATAAGAATTTCGTGATTGATTGTGTCAAAGTATTTCGATAAGTCCAGGACTACCGCATATGTATAGCCCTGCTCTGCATACTCTTTCACTTTCAGTACCGCTTCTTTTGCGCTTCTGTTCGGACGGTAGCCGAAACTGCCGTCCGCAAACAATGGCTCATAGATTGGCACTAACTGTTGCATTATTGCCTGTTGGAGTGTTCGGTCTATCACGGTTGGTATGCCAAGCTTTCGCACACCACCATCCTGCTTCGGAATCTCAACACGTCTCACTGGAGACGGGGTGTATTTCCCCCTGTAAATCCGGTCGGTCAACTCCTGTTGATGTTCCTTTAGGTACACAAGCGCTTCCTCGACAGTCATCCCGTCGATTCCCGGCGCTCCCTTGTTTGCCTTCACTCTCCTATACGCTCTGTTGAAGTTATCCTTATGCAGTATCGCTTCCAGGAGCTTCGGCTGTGCACTGTCTCTTTCTTTCCATATCCGATTGAATGACCTTGACGCTTCCGCATACCCTTCGTGTTCCGCACTATTTCTTTGCGGAAAGCCATTGTTTCCCAAGTTTTCTGTCATAAGCGGTCATTCCCCCTTTCCCGGTCATACTTAAGACTCCTACTGATTCGGTCCTTCATGATGAAGAAAAATCACTACTATGACCTCTGCTGACTTCTGTGCGTTCAGCACTGCTTTGGGCAGTGGTTACCCCTTTCAGGGCATACCGCACAGACCTCCCCGGGTACCACACGTTTCTTTCTCTCCATCCATCTGCCACATCTATCATGCATGATTCCGTGTAGTTACCGGGCTTCGGCTTGTGTGGCAGTCTTACCCTCATGCATAACCTCTTATGTGATTTCTGTTCGTCAGACCAGAGATTTGCCCGCAGGTTAGTATGTTCCCTACATCCGGCTTCCTTCAGATTCCGCCTCACGACGGACACCCTTGCCTTCGGCTATATCCTTCCCACTACCGGGCGGATTCGGGACTTTCACCCGTTAGAAACGTGCGCCGCCGGGCGCACCACAAAAAACCGATACCCTGTCTTCTGATCAGGATATCGGTTCTTCTTCTGTTTATAAACGGTATGGCCCGGTCTGTTCGACGGACTATTTCACCACAAAATTCACGACACGCCCCGGCACGTAGATCTCTTTTACAAAGGTCTTGCCTTCGGTCAGCGACGCAATCCTTGTATCGGCTTTGGCGATGGCAAAGACCTCCTCTTTCTCCGCATCGGTGGGAATGACGACGGTTCCGCGGAGCTTGCCGTTGATCTGCACGCCGATCTCGGTCTGCGCGTCCACCGTCTTGCTCTCCTCATACTTCGGCCACGGCTGCAGAGACAGGAAACCTTCTCCTCCGGTCACTTCCCAGATCTCCTCGCACACATGCGGTGCGATGGGGCACAGAAGTTTTGCAAACGTCTGCACCTGTTCTCTGCTGACTTTGCCAAGGTTGTAGATGTCATTGGTCAGCGTCATCAATGCCGCAACGGCGGTGTTAAACTTCATATCCTCCAGATCGGAAGACACCTTCTTGATTGTCTTGTGGAACGGTGTCTCCAGCTTCTGCGTCTCTGCGTCTTCCGAGATCATATCCGTAAAACCGGATACCCGCTCCAGGAAACGCTTGCAGCCTTTGACCGCATTGTCGTTCCACGGCGTCGCCGCGCTGTAATCGCCCATGAACAGAACATATGTTCTGAGTGTGTCCGCGCCGTAGTCCTTGACAATATCCAGCGGATCCACCACATTTCCCCTGGACTTGCTCATCTTGTCTCCGTCCGGTCCCAGAATCAGCCCCTGGATCGAACGCTTCGCGTAGGGCTCCGGCGTATTCACTACCCCGATATCATAGAGGAAATGATGCCAGAACCGGGAGTAGATCACGTGTCTTGTCACGTGCTCCATGCCGCCGTTGTACCAGTCCACCGGGGACCAGTAGTCCAGCGCCTCCTTAGAGGCCAGGGCCTTGTCGTTGTGGGGGTCCATATACCGCAGGAAGTACCAGGAGGAGCCCGCCCACTGGGGCATGGTATCCGTCTCCCGCTTGGCGGGACCGCCGCAGCAGGGGCAGGTGGTCTGGACCCAGTCGGTCATCTTGCTCAGGGGGGACTCGCCGTCGTCGGTGGGTTCATAGGACTCCACCTCGGGAAGCAGCAGGGGCAGCTCGCTCTCGGGCAGGGGCTGCCAGCCGCACTTGTCGCAGTACACCATGGGGATGGGCTCGCCCCAGTAGCGCTGGCGGGAGAACACCCAGTCCCGGAGCTTGTAGTTCACCTTGGCCTGGCCGATGCCCTTCTCCTCCAGCCATTTGGTGATGACGGGGATGGCGTCCTTCACGGTAAGGCCGTTGAGGAAGTCGGAATTGACCATGATACCCGTCTCGTCCTTGGCGGTGAAGGCGGCCTTCTGCACATCCTCGCCGCCGGACACAACCTCGATGATCTCACAGCCAAACTTCTTGGCAAACTCCCAGTCCCGGTCGTCGTGGGCGGGGACGGCCATGATGGCCCCGGTGCCGTAGGTGGACAGCACGTAGTCGGAGATGAAAATGGGGATCTCCCGGCCATTGACGGGGTTGATCCCCCCCACGCCGTCCAGCTTCACGCCGGTCTTTTCCTTGTTGAGCTCCGTGCGCTCCAGATCGGACTTGGAGGCGGCGGCCTTCTGATAGGCGTTCACCTCGCCGGCGTTGGCCAGCTTGCCGGACTCCAGCCAGCTCCTCACCAGCTCGTGCTCCGGGGACAGCACCATATAGGTGGCCCCAAACAAAGTGTCGGGCCGGGTGGTGAACACCACGATATCGTCCCCGGCAGTGCTTTTGAAAGTGACCTCCGCGCCGGTGGAGCGGCCAATCCAGTTGCGCTGCTGGATCTTCACCCGCTCAATGAAATCCAGGTCGTCCAGGTCGTCGATGAGCCGTTGGGCGTACTCGGTGATTTTCAGCATCCACTGGGACTTCTCCTTGCGGATGACGGGGGAACCGCACCGCTCGCACACGCCCTCGACAACTTCCTCGTTGGCCAGCACGCACTTGCAGGAGGTGCACCAGTTCACCGGCATGGTGGCCTTGTAAGCCAGCCCCTTCTTGTACAGCTGGAGGAAAATCCACTGGGTCCACTTGTAATAGCTGGGGTCGGTGGTGTCCACCACCCGGTCCCAGTCGAAGCCGAAACCCAGCATTTTCAGCTGGCTGGTGAAGTTGGCGATGTTGTCCTTCGTCACCTTGGCGGGGTGGATGTGGTTCTTGATGGCGTAGTTCTCCGTGGGCAGGCCGAAGGCGTCGAAACCCATGGGGAACAGCACGTTGAACCCGTCCATCCGCTTTTTGCGGGTGACGATGTCCATGGCGGTGTAGGGCCGGGGATGGCCCACGTGGAGCCCCTGTCCGGAGGGATAGGGGAACTCCACCAGGCCGTAGAACTTGGGCTTAGAGCTGTTGTCCTCGGCGGCGTACACCTTGGCCTCCTCCCAGCGGCGTTGCCACTTGGGCTCGATGGCGGCGAAATCGTATTTCAATGCGAACACTCCCTTGGGTGATTTTTCTCCTTCTTTTTCTTGAAAGAAAAAGAAGCAAAAAGAACTTTTAATCCGCTTCGGAACGGTGTGGACATTGCAAGCGTTCCGCACGACAACGAAAATTTGATGGTAATGACACCAATTTTGATATTATATAGGAAAAATGCTGGGATTGCAAGAGTTTCTCGGAAAAAAGAAGCCGCCCGGCATATCCCGGACGGCCTCTCTTTCATTACACTTTTGCCTTTTCCCCGCGGTTCTTCTCCACCGCGCCGCCGGGCTTCCGCTCGCTGGTGGACAGCTCGCCGGAGCTGCCCCCCGCGGCGTTGATGGCGCCGTTGATGGTGCGGTCGCCCGCCTGCTTGGCGTGCTTGCCCACCTCCACCTTGTTCTTGGGGCTGCGCATGATGACCGCCGGGCCCTGGACGCAGCCGCCCTGGCAGGCCATGCCCTCAATAAAGTTCTCGGGCAATACGCCCTTGTTCATCTTGAGCAGGGCAATCTTACACTCCTCAATGCCGGAGCAGGGCAGGGTCCGGGCCTCCACGGAACTGCCCATCTCCTTCAGCGCCTGGCCCACCGCCGCCGCCACGCCGCCGCTGGCGGCGAAGCTCCGGCCAAATCCGCTGGCCTGATCCAGCGGAGCCTCCGGCATCTTGGTCACGTCGATGTCCTTGGCGGCCAGCATGGAGTACAGCTCCTCGAAAGTGATGACCAGGTCGATGGAAGCGCGGGTGCGGCCCAGGTGGAACTCCCGCTTCTTGGCCACACAGGGGCCGATAAACACCACCCGGGCCAGGGGGTCCTCATCCTTGATCTTGCGTCCGATCATGACCATGGGGGAGGGAGTGGTGGACACCCTAGGCACCATGTCGGGCATATGGCGCTCCACATAGGCCACAAAGGCCGGGCAGCAGGAGGAGGTCATGCCCTCGCCGCCCCGCTCATCGAACTCGGCGGCCTCGGCCTTGGCGGTGAGGTCCGCGCCCAGCGCCACCTCCTGCACGTCGTAGAAGCCCATCTCTTTCAGGGCGGACACCATCTGGCCGGGGGTGCACTCGAACTGGCCCACAAAGGCGGGGGCCAGAATGGCGTACACATGGAGTCCCCACTTGTCCGCGCCCAGCAGCATCTGGATCACGTCCACAATGTAGGACTTGTCCATGATGGCGCCGAAGGGACACTGCACTACGCACTCACCGCAGGAGATGCACTTATTGGCGTCGATGCTGGCCTTGCGGTCGGGGCCCATGGAGATGGCCTTAACGGGGCAGCCCCGCTCACAGGGCCGCATGTTCTTGGTGATGGCGCCGTAGGGGCAGGCGGCCACGCACTTGCCGCACAGCACACACTTGGAGTGGTCGATGACAGAGCGGTGGTTCTCAATATGGATGGCCCCCTTGGGGCATGCCTCCACGCAGCGGTGGGCGATGCAGCCCCGGCAGGAGGGGCCCACGCTGATCTCGGTGACGGGGCACTCGTCGCAGGCGATGGGCAGCACCTCCACCAGGTTGGGGTTTGCCCGGTCGCCCCCCATAGCCATCTTCACCCGGCTGGTGACCACCGCCCGCTCCTTATAGATGCAGCAGCGCATATGGGCTTCGGGACCGGGGACGATCTCCTCGGGTATGTCCAAAATCTCGTTGGTCTGGAGCTTGTCGTTCCAGGCCAGGCGGGCCACGGCGGTCAGCACCTGGTCCTTCAGCTGCTGGACTTTAGTTTCGTATTGACGCATGGCAGCTCCTCCTTTATGTTGTTCACAGATTATGTTAAAAAAATGTCGATAACCGCATTTGAATTATATCCTGTCCAGCTCCCCGCGTCAAGAAGGAAGCGTCAATTTCCGGCGAAAGTTTCTGGGGGATTTGGATGGGAAACCTGGGGCGGCCGCCTCTGGAAAAAAACGGGAGATCCTGTGGGAAAACTGTGGATTTCCACAGGATTTCCCTTGACAATCCCGCTCAGTTTGTGATATGTTTTTAATAATGAGACTGGGGCTCTTAGGCGGTCTCGCGGATCGGATTTCAGCGGCTGAGAGGAAGGGGCGGTAGGGCGGTGGGTCTGTTTCCAAGGTTCGACGAGGCGGAGCGCTCCCCGGACACCCCCCGCAAGACTGGCCTCCCCCGGCTGTGGCAGATCCTCCGCCGGGATGTCTGGGACATCTTCAAGGCTGGTTTTCTGGCTCTGATGGGCTGTGTGCCCTTTCTGGCGGGGGTGTTTTTCGCCGCCGGGACCCACGCCGTGCTGACGGCCCTTTTGGCCGGGCTGATCGGCGGAGCCGCCGCCGGACCGGAGCTGTGCGCCTTGGCGGACACCCTCCTGCGCTCCCTCCGGGACGACCCTGTTACCGGCTGGAAGGTTTACCGCAGGGCCTGGCGGCGCAGCGCCAAGGCCGCCCTGCTGCCCGGCGCTCTGACTGGGGTGCTGCTGTCCATACAGGTGTTCATCCTAGCCCACGGGGAGAGCTTTCAGCTGACCCTGCCCGTCAATATGGCTTTAATTTTGGGAATGTTGTTCCTGCTGGGCATGTCCCTCTACCTCTGGCCCCAGCTGGCGCTGATGGAGCTGTCCCTGGGCCAGCTCATCAAAAATTCCGCCCTGCTGTTTGTCGGCCAGCTCCCCCGGACGGCGGCGGCGCTGGCGGTGCTGGCGGCGTACATCCTGCTGTCCCTGCGGTTTTTTGCTTTCGCCCTCAGTCTCCTGCCCGTCACCAACCTCTGGCTGCCCGCCCTGCCCGCGCTGTTTTTGGTGTACCCCGGCCTGGAGCAGGCCTTTCAAATTGAGGAAAAGTTCCGGGACGCCTCTGCGGCCCCGGAGGATGCGTAGCGCCGCATTTTATATCAGGACCTTCCCCGTTACGATGGCATTGGCGGAAAAGTCCGCCTCTCCATACCAGCGCCCACGGGCGCACAACTTGACGGGCCGCACACTACTCCATTATAAATAGTGCGCGGTACTGAAAAAAGGAGGAAAAAACACCGCTTCGACTTGCGGTGCGGCAGTGTGGAGACCTGTCGTAATGCCCCCGGGATCAAGCACCCGCGGGCGAGGTGGAGATGGCGGAGGCCGCTCCATCAAAGTCGGGTACTATGGCTGGTTTGACCCTGAAGAACATCATGAAGATCTATCCTCACAGCGGCGATCAGAAGAAGTCCAAAAAGAAGAAGGGCGAGCCCGAGAAGAAGACCAACCTGCAGGTCACCGACGAGGGCGTCATCGCCGTTCAGAAGTTCAGTCTGGACATCGCGGACAAGGAGTTCATCGTGCTGGTCGGCCCCTCCGGCTGCGGCAAGTCCACCACCCTGCGCATGGTGGCCGGCCTGGAGGAGATCTCCGGCGGCGAGCTGTACATCGACGGCAAGCTGATGAACGACGTGGCTCCCAAGGATCGCGACATCGCCATGGTGTTCCAGAGCTACGCCCTGTATCCCCACATGACCGTGTATGAAAACATGGCCTTCCCCCTCAAGCTTCGCAAGGTCCCCAAGGATGAGATCGACAAGCGGGTGCGCGAGGCGGCCGAGATTCTGGACATCACCCAGTATCTGGACCGCAAGCCCAAGGCCCTGTCCGGCGGCCAGCGCCAGCGTGTGGCCATCGGCCGCGCCATCGTGCGTGAGCCCAAAGTGCTGCTGATGGACGAGCCGCTGTCCAACCTGGACGCCAAGCTCCGCAACCAGATGCGTGCCGAGATCATCAAGCTGCGCCAGAAGATCAACACCACCTTCATGTACGTCACCCATGACCAGACCGAGGCCATGACCCTGGGCGATCGGATCGTCATCATGAAGGACGGCTTCATCCAGCAGATCGGCACCCCGCAGGAGGTGTTCGACCACCCCGCCAACCTGTTCGTCGCCGGCTTCATCGGCACCCCGCAGATGAACTTCTTCGACGCCAAGCTGGTCAAGGACGGCAGCAAGTACACCGTGGAGGTCAGCGGCATCAAGGTGGAGCTGTCCGAGGCCAAGCAGAAGGCCCTGGCCGCCAAGAACGTGGCCTCTCAGGACATCACCCTGGGTGTGCGTCCCAGCCACGTGGCTCTGGCCGACAGCGGCATCCCCGCCACCGTAGACGTGTCCGAGATGATGGGCAGCGAGGTTCACCTCCACGCCAACGCCAATGGCAAGGACGTGGTCATCATCGTCCCCACTGTGGACCTGTCCGGCAACCACAAGGAGACCTTCGGCTATGGCGCCAAGATCAACTTCACCTTCAGCGGCAACGTGTGCCACGTCTTCGACAAGGACGGCAAGAACCTGGAGTTCTGACCTAACTAGCGCAGAAAACAAAGCCCGGGGGCCTATATTGAGGTCTCCGGGCTTTCCCTTTGCATCGGTTTTCCCTTATTTTTTCCCTTTACAGATTCAGAACGCTCTTTATAAAATTCTCCATCCGAGCGGCGCTGTCCTGTTTCATGCACTCTGTGAAATGCCCGTAACGGTCCAAAGTAAAGGCAGCGCTGGAATGACCTAGATTACCCTGTATGGTTTTGATATCGTCCCCAGCCCGGATAGCATTCACAGCGTAGGTGTGCCTAAGCTCGTGGAAGCGGAAAATGAGGCCATCCTCGTGGAAGCGGAAAACAGAACATGATATAATCCCCTCAAGGGCTATGGTTTGCGCCATGGCCCTTTTCTGTTGAGGAGGAACAATCATGGCACGAAAGAGCAGAAAACGCCCTAATATTGACTTGATTTGCAAATTAAGTCGAGACACCGTCGGCTATATCCGTCTGTCGGTTCGAGATAAAGATTCTTCTGGCTCCGTCGAAAATCAAAAATTTATCATTGAAGAATGGGGACGCCAACATCACACTCCTATTATGCACTACTATATTGACAACGGCTTCAGTGGTAATCGCTTTGACCGGCCAGCATTTCAGCAGATGATTCATGACATTCTTGCCGGTAAAATTGAATGTATCGTTGTCAAGGATCTTTCCCGTCTAGGGCGGGACTACATCAATGTGGGCTATTACATTGAAATACTTTTTCCAAGTAAGAACGTTCGCTTTGTATCAATCAACGATCAGTTTGACACTACTGATGGTATAACCAACAGAGATAAATCAGCATATATCCAATCCAGCACACGCATACCGCTCATCAATCTGTTCAATGAGCAGGTAGTTATTGAGACAAAAATGAAAGTTGAGGTTATTTTAGACATGAAAGCACAACATGGAGAATTTATCGGCCCAAGAGCTCCATTCGGTTATCAAAAGTCCAATGAGAATCCCAGTCAACTTGTTCCAGACCCAGTGGCCGCTGTTATTGTTCGGAAGATTTTTGAGATGGCGGCAAGCGGTACTGGTGTGACCGATATCGTTCGGTATTTGAATGAACGCAGACTTCCGACTCCAATCCAATACGCCAAGGCCAATGGTTTGGATGGAAACTTTGATAATGGCAATGGCAGTTGGAACAGCCGATCTGTCAAATATATTCTTACCAATCGTACTTATACAGGTATGCTGGTACAAGGAAAAGAGAAAAGGGCTGTAGAAGCCACCCATGAACCGCTGGTCGATCCCAAAGCATTCGATGCCATTCAAAAGGCATTTCAAGCCAGAGCATACAATGTAGTTCCGCAGGGGCAGTCGGCAGACAACATTCTGAAAGGTAAGGTGATCTGTGGGTGCTGCGGCGGGAAGATGCAACGCAAGCGCGGCACAGGTCACGCCGATTGGCACTTTTTCACCTGCATCACCAAGAACCGCCTGGGAGCAGACAAATGTATGGGGATGTATGCCCGAGAGGAGAATGTTTTTAACGCGATCTACCGTCAGTTGAAAGACTATGTAAACGAACACTATATTACAAATTCAGCATATAAGCAGAAAATTCAAGAGTATACGGGACAAATTGCTGATCTCACACAGCGCAAGACAACAGCTTGGATTAACGCAATGGAGCACTATGAGAAATACGTGCAGGGAGAAATCAGCAAGGAAGAATTTCGCGCAGTACAGGACATTGCGAATCAGGCGAAAGAGGCTCTTATTCAAGCTACAGAGGGCAAAGCCGCCTATGAAACACAATACGCCAAATTCCGCAAGCTCCTATCTGCCAGCAACCGAGATATTCCGCTCAGTGAAATTGTGGACTGTATTGATAAGGTTGTAGTAGACGGCGGCAGAAGCATTGTGATAAAATGGATTTAACAAACACCGTTGTTTTATGGGGGCTTGCAGATTGATGATCAAGGAAATAGGTTAAGAAAGATAAATAAATTGGAATGGGGAGCGTGTATGGATGTAAAAACTTACATATATAGAATAAATTCTATTCACTTGAAAAATAGTGAACCTTTTACACCTGGAAGAATTAATGTTTTTGTTGGTGCCAATAATTGTGGCAAGACCCAGCTGTTAAAAGATATGCTATCATATATTATGGGAACACAAGCACCTACTGTTATCTTGAGTGAATTGGAAATCCCCTACCCTGAAACATGGGATGCGATGGAACAATCTTATGATATGAAAATAGTTGAATACAACCAGAGTAAACAACTGCGCCATATTGCTCCAACATTAGATGGTGAGCCTACGGGGCCTACTCATCCGGATATTGTAACTACATTATCTAACTGGTTAGCGTGTGATAAACGTGCGTTTCGTGCCGCAACTGGAGCTGGTTTTGCAACTTATCTAAATACAGATAACCGATTGAAATTAGCGATGAGCCAGCCTGTGCAACAAAATTTACATAAACGCGGGGCGAAAAATGTTTTAGAAACCCTTTATATGTCTGGTTCATCCTCTACAGAAACGGTTAGGAACTGTATTCGTAAGATTTTTGGCATAGATATATTTCTTAATCCGTTCAATTTGGGAACGTTGGAATTCAAAATAGGGGATGATTTCTCCGCTGTTTCTAGTAATCCACAGGAAGCATTTGAGCAATTGTCTAGGTATCCGTTATTAGATACGCAAGGAGATGGCATAAGAAGTGTTTTGGGAATGGTTAGCGCCATTGCATCTGCCAAAAAAGCTGTGATATTGCTTGATGAACCAGAGGCATTTTTACATCCACCTCAAGCACTACAATTGGGTGAGATTATTTCTGGACTTGTTAAACCGTCTCAACAAATTTTCATCGCAACTCACAGTGCAGATTTTCTAAGAGGGCTCCTGAGTTCCACAAGAGATGCAGTAATAACTCACCTTGATCGCACCGCAAACGTTACAAAGACAAATGTTCTTGATTCTGACACTCTCAATCAAATAGTTACTGATCCGTTGCTGTCTTCTTCAAGAGTACTTGAAGGCATGTTTTACAAGGGCGTTGTCGCTACAGAAGCGGACGCAGATTCAGTATTCTATCAGCGACTATTTCAAAAGATTGGGGCTGCTGATGAGATTCATTTTGTTAATGCTCATAACAAGCAGACATTAAAAAAGATTATAGGCCCATACAAAAAGCTTGGTATCAAATTTGCTATGATTGCAGACGCCGATGTAATTAGGGATAAGCGCGAATTTACGGATATGCTTCAAGTAACATCAGACGAGCAAATAAAAAGCCAGATACTTGAAGAACGCGAGGTGATAATCAACCATTTTCAACGTCAGAATAAGTACGAGGTTTTGTGTGGCCTTCGAGCGAAAACGAAAAAGCTTGCTGAACAGGCCACGGTTCTTGAAACTGCTGATCCAGATGATATTGCGAGTGCATTGTTTGAATTTAGGCAAAATTTAAAAAAACTCAGAGATGAGTCGGATGAGTTGTCTGAATTTAAAAAGAATGGACGGTCAGCGTTACCGGATACACTTCAAAATAATTTTGATACACTTTGGACTTGCTGTGCTAATATTGGATTATTTATTGTAAATGTCGGAGAATTGGAGTCTTGGATGGTTGATTATGATCTCGAAAGGTCTTCCAATAAATCTAAATGGATATCAACGGCATTGAATAAATTGTTTGAGATTGAATATGATGAGAACAAGGCCATTTGGAAATTTGTCGATGCGCTAAGAGCTTATTTGGTTAGCTAATATTACAACATTTGTTAAAATCACAGAATTAAATAGAAACAGAAATCCCAGACTATCAACTCCTTTGGTAGTTTGGAATTTCTGCTTTGTAAAAAATTTTTGTCGTGGGCTTGACATTTGGGTGGCGTAGATCGTGGAAGCGCACGCCCTCCAAGCCAGCGGCAGATTTGACAGCGGCAAACCTTTCTTCCGCCCGCTGTAACGACAACGGCCCACCCAGCTCAGAGGTGAACACTAGCCCATTGGGGTTGTCCCATAATGGGCCCGCTCGAAGCTGCATTTCCGCTTGCCTTGCCCGCTGGTGCCTCAATGCGGCCATTGCAGATGGCGCCACAGTAATCATACGGGCTTTGCCGCTCTTGGGAGAGACGAACAGCCCCGACCCCCTGTGCCCGGTCTGGGCTAATTGCATATTGACATTGATGGTGCCCCGCTGAAGATCTACAGCGTCCCAGGTGAGGCCCAGCAGCTCCGACAGACGGATACCCGTGAACAGGGCCACGGTAATCAGATACTCCAGCGACCCACCTTTGGCGGTGGCCAGCAGCACAGCCACCTGTTGATCGTCAAGGGGATGGATCTCTTTCTGCTCCAGCCGCGGCAGTTCGCACTTTGCCGCCGGGTTCCGGGCAATATACCCCAAGTCTACGGCCTTCTCAAGCGCCATATGGAGTACCTTGTAGGCCAGCCGGACGGAAGCTGGGGACAGCTCCAGGCCATTCACAAAACCCTGTACAGCGTGGGGGTGGAGCTGATCTAGCCGGACAGCACCCAGGGCGGGCTTGAGTTGGTTCTTGATATTGCGCTCATAGGTGGCAACGGTAGACGGTTTGACGCTGCCCAAATAGTCCTGCTGCCAGATATCCAGCCATTGGCCCACGGTCATTCTTGTGGGCGCGGTATAGGTACCCCGGTCCACCTCGGCCACGGCCTGGGCTAGCTTCTCCCGGACTTCTTTTTGGGTCTTGCCTGTAAAGGACCGCTGGATCTGTTTCCCGGTACCGGGGTCGCGGCCCACGGTGATCCGGGCCTCCCAATAGGTATACTCTTTCCCCGAGCGGGTGACGGTCTTCTTGCGGATGGTCCCGCCGCCCCTGGCGTTCTTCTTTGCCATTGATTTTCCCTCCAATTCCTGATAAGATGGAGAGGCAACAGGCCCACAAAGTTTGTTGCCTCTATAGCCGTCCCTGGTGTGTCAGCACTGGGGGCGGCTCTTTTTTACCCAAAATCACAGGCGCTTGGGAATTTAACTTGCTGGTAACTTGCGCGGAACCCCGCTATTCGGCCTGCTCGCGGCCCTGTGGGGCAGCTGTGGGCCCGTCAAGGGCGGGGGTGTGTCTTTTCCTTTCTGCAACCTGGCAGCGCTCCTGGGCTGTCCTAGACCATCCACAGAGGCCCGAGCGGGCGGGGCCTCTCGTATCAGCGGAAGCGGCGGGCAAGGCCGCTTTGCTTCATAATGGCGTTTGCCGTGTGGCGGGATTTTATCTTTCCATCTACGGTGAAGTGCCGCCCGGTAATGGGGCTGTACCAGATATCATGATCTCCTTTGCCATGGCGGACGAAGGTACAGCCGTGCAGGGCCAGCTCATCCCTGACAATCTTCTCGTACTCCGCCATTACATGGCCAGCCTTTCGCACCGCTCTGACACCATGCGGAGCTGGATAGGGGCCGGGGTGGAGCCGTTCAGCTCCAGCAGCTCGGGCACGGTGACGCGTACCCGCTCGATGAGGGCGTCAAAGGAGCCGGACTCCAGCACCAGGCCGGGAACGTCGTCGCTTTCGGCGATCCACACGCGGGCATCATTGTCCCATGTCACTTTAATCAACAGTTCTTCCATAACGTCCTCCTTTGCCCTGGGCGGTAGCGCCTGGGGCCTTTTATTTGCCCTGTGGGGCCGTTTCTGGTGCGGCAGGGGGCGGGCTGGTACTCTGCCCCTCTTGCGGGGCTGGCGTTGATTCTCCGGCTTTGTAGCGGACACGTTCCAATTCTACGTTTGCTGTGGTGCGAACTTGTTTTCGGCCCCAATGGTCCAGGCCGTCGAAATCCTTTGCAAGCTGAATCGCATCCCTTGATAAAGCAGGCAACCCCACGTCTGGCTTGTAGTCTGTTAAATCTCCCAGCAGAGAATCAACCGATACCCCAAAAAATTCGGATATCTTCTTTGTTGTATCGTATTTGGGCGTTGTTCTCTGGTTTTTCCACATATACATTGTAGATTTGTTTACGCCTATGCTTTCTGCAACTTTGGCGGGAGTCATACCTGCTTGTTCGCACAATTTAGAAAATCGGTCATAAAACACAAAATTTCACCCCCCATTTTGTGAAAAGTGCAGAAGCTCAGAAAACTGACTTTACAATATCAGAAATATGTGATACTCTAATCTCAGGTTTCTGATACCCACACCATACCACAAAAATGGAAGGAGCGCAAGAGAAATGTACAAACCCGACAAACAAAAAATGATGGTGAAGATGGCGGAGGCCGGAATCGGCTCATACAAAGAGCTGGCAGCGCGGACCGGCGTTTGCGTGAACACCATCAGCAGACTGAACAACGGCGGCTCTGCCCAGTTCGTAACCCTCCAGGCCCTGGCCGGGGCGCTGAACTGCGAACCCGCCGAACTGCTGGAGGAGGCGTAAACCATGATTCAACTTACCAAGGAGCTGTGGCTGAAAGCAGATGATAGCTGTTATATCGTCGGGAAGCTCAACACCCAGTGCCGCAAGGAGACGCAAGGGGGCCGCAAGGCACGAAGCCTTAACAATCCAACATACTACACTACTATGGCTCAAGCCGTGTCCGGCGCGTGTGCGCGGACCCTGCGTCAGGGTGTGGCGGACGGCACCATCACAACCTTGCGGGAGTTTATCCGGGAACAGGAGAAGTTGCGGGCAGAGTTGGAAGCGCTCATTGCCCCGCTGGGGGGTGGCACGGCCCGGCAAAAGGCGGTGGAAGCCCGTCCGGCCATTCAAACGGGTAATTACATACCCCAGGACCTGAACGCCGGAAAGGAGGCTCACAAATGAAGCAGAGACCCGAGCGGGCGAAAGCGCCCGACGTCACGTTTATGGACAGCTCAGGCATTGCAGTGCACCCCGGATACATAGCCCCTTCCGGCGCGGCTTCTGGTTAAAGCTGCGCCCCAACCCATGGTGTGTTTGGGCAAGGTGCGCTTGGGCACGGTTAGGCTGGGAGCAGAGTGGCAGGGCAGGCAAAGGTGTGGCGCGATTGGGTTGTGCTTGGTTTGGTACGGTATGGCCTTCTCAGGGGTTTCAGGTAAAGCCCCTGACCATTCTGAGGTGCGGTGCGGCTCGGTGTGGCACGGCCTGGCTAGGCCGGGCAAGGTTCGGTGCGGCAAGGCATCAAATTTTGAAAGGCAAGGTGACAATATGACAAAGACAAATTTAGCAGCAGAGCAGGTTTCCAACGACGGCGAGAATGCCGTTATCCTCCCATATCGGGCGGAAATCACCATTGAAGGCTCGGCTCCCATCCTGTTCCATCGGTGGTCTGTGGAGGGCGTAGCGGCCAAGGCCAGCGCCGCCAAAGGGAGCAAAGCGAAAAAGACGGACGATGTGGAGAGCTATTTGTATCGGGACGCCGCTGGACACATTGCTATCCCTGGGGAATACCTGCGGCAGTCCGTCATTGAGGCGGCAAAGTACAGGCAAGACCCCAGGAGCCCCCGCAAATGCGCCAAGGACCTGTTCAAAGCGGCCATTATCAGCTTGACGGACTTAGCTTCTACCGGGGTGGTAGAGCCGGATTACCTGGACAGGCGGCGGGTGTGTGTCCAGCGGGCAGCGGTGACCCGTGTGCGCCCCGCACTCAATGCCGGGTGGTCTGCCACGTTCCAAATGATGGTGCAGACCCCGGAATACATATCCCCCCAGACGCTGAACGCTGTGATCGCGGACGCGGGACGGCTGGTAGGTGTGGGCGATTTCCGGCCCAGCTATGGACGGTTTGTAGTTACCAGCTTTGCCATCATGGGGGAGGAAGACGCAAAATGAAAGATGTGGAACGGCTAACCCTTAACATCACCGAAGCGGCCCAGGCGCTGGGCATTTCCCGGCCCGCCATGTACAGCCTGATCCACCAGGAGGGCTTCCCTACGCTGAAGGTTGGAAGCCGCCGCCTGATCTCCAAGGAGCTGCTGGCAGAGTGGGTGAGGGCCCAGGCGAGCGGGCAAAAAGAGACCGCCCAGAGCGCTACCAACACTCTGAGCGGCAAGCAGACTGAGCACGACGCTTAATCAATACTGAGTCCGTCCCCATTGTATCAGGGTCGGGGAAAGGAAGTCAAGCATGAACATTAGCGAAATCATGAAAAAACTCCAAAAGGATTACATATGGGCGTCTGGCGAACAGGACGCCCCGGAACTAGAGCCCTGCCCGTTCTGCGGTCAGGCAGGTATGGCGCAGATCATCGTGAGCCATCCACCGTACGGGAAGTCCGGCGCGTGGATACGTTGCCGATATTGCGGCGCCTGCGGCCCGCATGCGAGTGAGCGCGCCCAATTCACGAGGGGGAAAAAGCTTTGCACACCCGTGCTGCCGGAAAGCCTGGAGCGGGGGATCACGGCGGCGGTGGACACCTGGAACAGCGGGGTTGTGGACCGCTCACGCCTGAGCAATCTGCGGATGGAGGTGGCGACGGTATGAAGTACGACAAGATCATGGCTGTCAGCGCCGGTGGTAACCTGGAGAACATTATGGCCCGGTTGGTCTATTGCAATGCGCTGCTGGACGTCCTGATTGGTGCAATGGGCGACAAAGACATGGCGGACGCCATGGCCGGGGTTCATGACCTGCTGAATAGCATTTGCCGGGACTTCCAGGCGGACATTGACGCCGCCGAGGATTACACTGGGGACACCCAACCGTGAGCTGAAGCTTACATATCAGCCCGAGGAACAGGAGACCGCCGCCGGGGTAATGGCGGCCCAAACACAAACAGAAAGGAGCACCACACAATGAGCGCAGTCAACTTACAGGAGGAATTTCTCGCCCAGCTCCAGAGGGAGCGGCGGTCGGTGACGATCATCATGGCCAACGGCTTCCAAATGAGGGGTACGATCACCGGCGCGGACCAATTCACCATTCTGGTGGAGTCCGGCGGTAAGCGGCAATTGGTCTACAAGTCCGCCCTGTCCACCATCGTGGGGGAGGAGGGGACTTGAGCAACAACACGAACGAGCAGGAACAGCCCCTTGAGCTGGACGGCCTTCCGCCCGTCGAATCGTTGGAAAACCTATGGAGCGAGCTCCCGCCCTTGGCCCCAAGACTGATTGAGGGAGTGCTGCGCAAAGGCCATAAGATGTTGCTGGCCGGGCCTAGTAAAGCAGGGAAAAGCTTTGCTCTCATTGAGCTGGCTATCTGCATTTCTGAGGGGCTACCCTGGCTGGGGTTTCCATGTGCTCAAGGGAAAGTTCTGTATATCAATCTGGAGGTGGACGGCGCTTCCTGTCTCCACCGTTTCCACGACGTGAGAGAGGCCATGGGAGCCCCTGCCAGTCAGAGTGTGACTGTCTGGAATTTGCGCGGATATTCCATTCCCATGAACATACTGGCCCGAAAAATTATCACCCGCTTTAAAGGCAAGGGGTACATAGCCGTTATCGTTGACCCAATTTACAAAGTGCTAACAGGGAATGAAAACAAAGCCTACGACATGACCAAGTTTTGTAACTACTTCGATCGGGTAGCCGTCGAGCTAGACTGCGCGGTGATCTACTGCCACCACCATAGCAAAGGGGATCAAAGCTGGAAGCGCGCTATGGACCGGGCCAGCGGCTCTGGCGTGTTTGCCCGGGACCCGGACGCCTTGCTTGATGTGACCGAGCTGGAACTTCCGCCGGAACAGCGCCGGGATGATGTGTCTGCCTGGCGAATCACCGGCACCCTGAGAGAGTTCCAGGAGTTCCCGCCCGTCGATGTGTGGTTCAATTGGCCGCTCCATGTGGTGGAGCACTTCGACTCAAAAGAAATCGCCCCACACCATGAGCTACCAGCCTGGAAACGTGCTATGAATGGCCGGAAGTCCAAAGAGCAAAAGCTGAAGGAGCGCAAACAACGGATATTGGGCGCCGTGGACATACTCACGGCCAGCGGGACCACTCCCACCATCAAGGCCCTGGCTAACTATCTGGGGGTCAGCGCGGACACTATACGCCGGAGCGCCGATGAGCACGACGGCCTAACCCGCGAAAACGGTGTTGTACGGCGAGTGTGAAAAATCCAAAATACCCTCGCAAAACAGAACGTGTATTTTTCTGGGGGGGGGTCAAAAACACCCTCGCAAAAACAGTATTATATATAGGGATTTATTTTTGTGTATGTGTGGTGACCCCCATAAAGGGGGATTGAAGTTTCCCCCTTTTATGGGGGCACTACCACACAGGCGGCTGTTTTTGAGAGTATGTAGTTTTTGAGGTGGAATAATATGGATTTTTGGAGGTGTAACTTTGTGGAAGATTCAAGAGAGTTTCGCCGCTGTAGCCCCTGCGAAGGGCCTGAGTGTATCGCATGGGATTATATGGCCTGGGACTGCTGCCACATCACCGGCGCAGATCATGTTGTGAGCAGGGAAGAACTTTTTGCTGCGGCTGCAATGGCAAAATCTCAAGCGCTTGGGATTCTGGACAAAAAGACCGCCCCCGGCAGCGATACCGAGGGCGGCGGCAGGACCTGACCCGGCCCTTCCCCGTGGCGGAATGTGGAGTTGTCGAACACATTCTACCACGGGGAGGCCGGAAACGCAATGACGAACGAAGAATTGGTGGTGCTGATCCAGGGTGGTGAGCGGGACGAGCTGGTGGAGCTGTGGCAGCAGGTGCGGCGCATGGCGCTGAAGGAGGCAGTCAGATGGGCGGCGTACCGTTCCCATGGCGTGGAATTGGAGGACTTGGAACAGGCTGGATTTATTGCCCTCATGCGGGCGGTGGACAGTTTTGAGCCAACCGCCGGGGCCAAGTTCTCCACATGGTATTATCCCATCATGCGGAGTGAGTTCCAGCGGGCCGCCGGGAGACGTACCACCAAACAGGCTCAAGACCCGCTCCAGCAAGCGGTGAGCCTGGACATGCCAGTGGGGGAGGATGAGGACAGCGCCACCCTGGGGGAACTGATCCCGGATCCTGCGGCAGAAGCGGCGGTATTGGATGTGGAGGAACGAGATCGGCGGGACCTCCTCCATACAGCGTTGGAAGCGGCTATAGCCAATCTCCCGCTCGATTTACAAGCGGCCATCCGGGGGAGGTACTACTGCGGGGGGCGCGTCGACAACAGGGCCCACAGCAAGGCTATGCGCATGCTGAGAGCGCCCAAGTGCTCTCAGACGCTGCGGGTGTTCCTCTAAATGGCCCCCTTAAAACCCGGAAAAAAGCGGACAAAATCGGAAATTTGGATGATATTTAGGCGTTCCAGGAGGAGGACCATTGTACGGCATGAATTTCAGCGGCGGCAACAACCGCACACACGGACAGGTCGAGCGGGCGGAGCGGATAGACAGCTTCGAGGCCGGGAAAGTGGAGAGCTGGGGAACGCTGTTCTCCAACAGCATGGTCCCGCTCGACTGTGGGCACTTCATGGAGGATGACGAAGAGGTCGTGGAGCTGTCCAAAGGCCAATGGTTCACTACCCTGAAATTGACCCGCACACCGTCCGGCTTTGGTGGGAACTGCGCCTATTGGCTGTGTCCTCGCTGTGGGAAGCGTGTCAGGTTCTTGTACTTCAAGGGCCGGGGCTTTGTATGCCGGTATCTGGCCCGGTATCGGCGGTATCAGGAGAAGCACCGGCGGGACACCTTGCGGGAAATGCTGGCCATCCTGGGGCGGTGAGGCGGGAAAATTCCAAAGCGATTGGGATTTTCGGACATCGTAACGCGCATAAAGGGACATCGTAACGTGTGCGCATGGGCGGGTTTGCTGACATCGTAACACGCGGGCATGGAATGGCCGGCGCCTTCTCTCGTGGGTCCTGTCCGTTGCGGGGATTCCCATATCGGGCTTATCCGCCCTTTGAGGCTGTTTCATGCGGGGGTGGGGTTATCCTCTTTGAGGGCTGGCGATTGCGGGGGCCTCCTAGCCCCTGTAGCGGCCCACAGGTCCGATTGAACGCCGGGGTGTGCGCCGCTGCCGCATATAATAATTCTTGATTTTTGCCCGGAGGGGCGGTATAATGGCTGTACCGGCCCCTCCTGGGCTGTGTGGGCTTCATATCCATCTGCTTTGGTCGGCGTGTTGGATATGGGGCCCTTCTCATTGCAGATACTGCTCCAGGGCGAAGATCGCCCAGCGCAGGGCGGCGGCTGTGTCCGGGTCGCTCTCCTGATCCAGGAGCTCGTAGAGCCGATCTAGCCGCCTTTTGTCAAGGCTACTCATACGCTGAGAAGAAAGCGGGTGATGGTGGTCTGGCGGCTGTACTGGCCGTACAGGTCGGCGTGGTCAGCCTTGAAAGACTTGGAATCAAACCGACTGCTGACCACGTTCTTCCAGGTGGCTTTCCAACCGTCTCCCTGAAGGGCTTCCGTGCCCTGCTCGACCATCGCGGCCTTGAGCTTGTCGGTCAACGCTTCGGCCTCGGCCTGAAGCTCCTCTATCATGGCCCGGACGCTCATCAGGTCCCGGGCGGTGGCGTTCAGTTCGTTCATGCTCATGGTGTGTACCTCCTGTTTTGATTGGTGGACCACCGGCGGCGGGGGGCATTGTGGGAGTCTCCTCATTGGGGCTTGCCAGATCCCGTTCCGCTCTTCCTGGCCATCTTTTTTCGCCTTGCGGCTACTCATTGGAACCTTTGCCGGTGCTGTTCCCTCCTGACATTTTGAATTATACTCTCATTGCGCAATAATATCAATTGTCAGACTATACAGTATTGCGCAATGATATTTGTGCACATTTATCATTGCGTAATATGGACAAACGTGGTATAATTTGACCATACTGGAAAAGGAGTCTCCAATTTTGGAGGCTCCCGACCAAAGGAGGGAACGTCCAATGCCTGTATCAAAGGCACAGCAGAAAGCACAGAATAAATGGATTTCCAAAGCCTATGACCGCATAAACCTAACCGTCCCCAAAGGCAAAAAGGACACCATCCAGGCCCACGCCGAAGCCCAGGGAGAGAGCGTGAACGGCTTTATTAACCGCGCCATATCCGAGACCATGGAAAGGGATGGCGGCGATTCTGGGACCTCTGAGGGGGCGTAGCGCATGGAAATCAGATATTCTAAAACTGCCGCAAAAGCTATCAAGGCGATGGACACGGCCACAAAAGCCCGTATCCGCGCCGGAATACTCGGGCTGACACAAAAGCCGCCCGTGGGCGATATCAAGCCCATGCAGGGGTATCACGATGGGCGGCACAGGCTCCGTGTGGGGAAGTACCGGGTCATTTACAAATTTGGGCTTGAAAACAGATTGGAAGTCCTGCATATTATAGACATAGGCAGCAGGGGCGATATCTACAAGTAGGAAAGGAGCATGACGATATGGCACCGATAGCACAGCAGATCGCCGACATGGTGAATATGCTTCCCGAGACAGATCAGGCCCTTGCCTTTGAGCTGGTGAAAAAGCTGGTGCTGGCCTGGGACCCCGATTTCACCAAGCTGACCCCAGCTGAAAAGGTGGAGCTGGACAAAGCCACCGCTGAGATGGAGGCCGGGGATTATGTGGCGGACAGCGCCATAAACTGGGACTGACAAAGAGGGCCGGGGAGTGATTTTTCCCGGCCCTGATTTTTTCCCTTGTTTTTTCCCTTTAACGGGCGGACAGCGGTGAGCGGCATTTTACATCAAGGCCCGGAAAACATTGGGGCGCAACGACTACACGAACAGGGGCAGACGGCAGTTTACGGGGCAATGATAACCTGGAGTTCTAAAAAGCGCAGCGAAGCTCAGATCCAAACAAAGGGCGCCCGAACGTCAAGTTCGGGCGCCCTTTGCCGCGCCGTTTTGCCCATCGCCGCCGTACCAGACCAGCCCCTCCCCCTCGCTGAGGAAGCCCAGGGGCCGCAGATAGCGGCGGTCGGAGACGTCCATCCACTTTCCCAGCCTTTTGAGCCGCTCCCCAAAGGCATCGTCCACAACAAGGGCCAGGCAGTCCAGCTCGTGGGTGATGGTGTGGAAGAACAGATCGTCCCCCTGGAAGAAGCAGGGGTCCTCCATACTGCTCTGAAAGTCCGCTTCGTCAAACACTTGGAGCCATATCTCCCGGGCATCCCGCAGCTCCTCCGCTTCAATGGCCTCGAAATCCTCGTCGCTGATGGCCCCAAATATGTTCTCCTCAGTCTCCACCCGCTTCATCACCCGCTCGTAGGCCGCCTCCGACATCTCCACACAAGCTTTGTACTTTTCCGGCGGCCAGTCGGAGCCGTCGGACTGCTCCACATCCCGCCCGAACAGGTGGGTAATGTGGTCCAGGAAGATGGCCTTGGTCTCCCCGTTGGCCGGATAGATATAGCACTTCTCCCGGGCCTCACGGTCAAACCAGCGCAGATGTCCATAGGAGAAATACTCCCCCAGGACATAGGGCCGCAGGGCCCGCTCCAGAGGCCCGTCCTTGGCCCCCGGCCAGTCCCGCCGGAGCAGGGAAAATTTGTCCGCCCGGTGGAAGCACAGGTCCATCAGCGCCCGGAAATCCTCCCCCTCGATGGTGTCTTGATAATCCCCGTCGTCCCAGACGACGCTTTGAAAGGCTAATATCTCGTCCATTTTATCCTCCTGTCCGTCATGGGTAGATCCTGTCGGACCATATTGTACCACCGGCGGACCGTCGCGGCTGTTACAGTTTCCTTACATTTTCCGCAAACGGCTAAGGGGCGGAGGACCTTAGTCCCCCGCCCCTGTTCAAATGATTCAGAATTCCAGGCTGCCCTGGGCGATGCACCGTCCGCTCCTGCGGTCGAACAGCAGCACGCCGTCCCCGGACACGTCGATGCGCACCTTGGAACCGATGGTGAACAAGGTGCTGCCGAACACCACCCCGGTGAGCAGGAAATCCCCGATGCGCACCTTGATGGTGGACTCCATGCCGGTGGGCATGGCGCCGTAGATCTCGCCCTCCAGCGCCCCCTCGTCCACGATGTCGATGAACTCGGGCCGCACCCCCAGCACCAAGTCCTCGTCGGTGAGCGCCGGCTCCTCCCGGAGAGAAAGGTCCTCTTCATCCACCCTGTCGATGTGGCAGCGGAAGACCTCGTCCTTGTTGCCCTTCTCCACGTAACCCTTTTCCTCCGCCTTCTTTTTGTGGGCATCGGCGGCCAGGGCCTCCCGGGCGTCCCGGCCCTTGAACCAGGCGGGCAGGTCCAGGGGCTGGACGGGCTTGAACACCGCCCTCTTGTCCCCCAGCAGGGTGAGCTCCACCCCGCCGTCCGGGCGCTGCTTCCCCTTGCCCTCGATGAAATTGATGGAGGGGTTGCCCACGAAGTCGGCCACAAACAGGTTGTTGGGCTTATTGTACACGGTGAGGGGCGCGTCGTACTGCTGGAGCACTCCGTTGTTGATGAGGCAGATCTGGGTGGCCAGGGTCATGGCCTCCATCTGGTCATGGGTGACGTAGACGAAGGTGGACCCGGTCTCCACGTGGAGACGCTGGAGCTCGTAGCGCATCTCCAGCCGCAGCTTGGCGTCCAGGTTGGAAAGGGGCTCGTCCATGAACAGCACGGAGGGCTCGGGGGCCAGGGTGCGGGCGATGGCCACCCGCTGCTGCTGGCCGCCGGACAGCTCCGCCGGATAGCGGTCCATGAATGCGGTGATCTTCACCACTTGTGCCACCCGGTGGACGGTCTCGTCGATCTCCTGCTTGCTCAGCTTGCGGGGTTCCCTGATGTTGGACAGGCCGAAAGCGATATTCTGGTACACCGTCATGTTGGGCCACAGGGCGTAGTTCTGGAACAGGAAGCCCACCTTCCGCTTGTTGGCGGGGACGTTGATGCCCAGGGCGCTGTCGAACACCACTTTGTCGCCGATGGTGATGCGGCCGCTGGTGGGGGTCTCCAGCCCGGCGATCATGCGCAGGGCGGTGGTCTTGCCGCAGCCGGAGGGGCTCAGCAGGGTGACAAAGGCGTTGTCCTCGATGACCAGGTCCAAATCGTCCACGGCGTAAAACTTGTTCCACCGCTTGGTGATGTGCTCTAATCTGATTTCAGGCATGGTTTAACCTCCTATTCCCTTGTCCAGGCTGGCGCCGGTGACCTTGTTGACCAGGGTGTTGCAGACAAGAATGGTGATGATCAGAATCAGGTTGATGCCGCTGGAGAAAGCGTACAGCTGTCAACGCCGATATGAAATTGTAAGAAAACGCCGAAGAAATTTTGTCATTTTTCGGCGGCGGGGGGTAACAAAAAT
>ERZ808041.592-NODE-592-length-24613-cov-13.504157_pt1 | contig 24613 bp, 22 predicted proteins | sample MGYA00380192_ERZ808041 | MGnify/ENA primary metagenome ERZ808041 (study PRJEB31490, sample SAMN06133412) | mouse gut metagenome | isolation source: Z1_1 | host: mice | place: China: Chengdu | collected 2015-05 ...
ACCAGTGAGGAGTTGTTTTATTTTGTGACAAAAAGAATCCCATATTTATGCGGGTTCTGGCGTTTCGCAAACGCCTATATATAATAAGCAGAAAGGAGTTTTTGGGATGGGACTTATTAAGGCAGGAATGGGAGCACTTGGAGGTACACTTGCAGATCAATGGAAAGAATATTTTTATTGTGAGGCGATGGAAAAGGACGTTATGGTTACAAAAGGAAAAAAGCGTGTCAACTCTCGTTCCTCAAACACGAAAGGAAACGACAATATCATTTCTAATGGCAGTGTAATTGCTGTTGCCGACGGTCAGTGTATGATGATTGTGGAACAAGGGAAAGTTGTGGAGGTTTGTGCAGAACCAGGTGAATTTAAGTATGACACTTCCACAGAGCCAAGCATTTTCACAGGAAATCTTGGAACAGGCATAAAAGAGACTTTCAAGACAATAGGGAAGCGATTTACTTTTGGCGGTGATACAGGTAAAGATCAAAGAGTGTATTACTTTAATACTAAGGAACTGGTTGACAACAAATTTGGCACCCCCAATCCCATACCATTTAGGGTTGTAGATTCCAAAATTGGGTTGGATGTAGATGTTTCTGTTCGCTGTTCTGGGATTTATTCCTATAAAATTGCTGATCCATTGTTGTTTTACACGAATGTTTGTGGTAATGTAGAACAGGCGTATATACGAGATACATTAGATAGTCAACTAAAAACGGAATTTATCAGTGCATTACAACCTGCGTTTGGTAGGCTTTCTGATTTGGAGCTTCGTCCAAATCAGATTGTTTCTCATAGTACAGAACTTGAAGACGCAATGAATATAGCACTTTCTAAGAAATGGGGAGAACTGCGCGGATTGAAAGTCGTCAGTATTGCTCTTGGTTCTGTCACATTGCCGGAGGAAGATGCGGAGATGATTAAACAGCTCCAGCGTACTGCGGCTTTGCAAAATCCAAATATGGCGGGGGCTACTCTTGTGGGCGCACAGGCAGATGCCATGAGAGCGGCAGCATCCAATACCTCAGGTGCTATGGCAGGTTTTATGGGGATGGGAATGGCGATGAACGCGGGAGGAATGAATGCGCAGAATCTCTTTGCAATGGGACAACAGCAACAGGCACAGACAGCACAGACAAATGGATGGACGTGTTCCTGCGGCATGGTGAACAAGGGGCGGTTTTGTCAGAATTGTGGCGCGAGGAAACCAGAGGGAACACCACAGTATCGATGTGATAAGTGTGGATGGCAACCAGAGGACCCAACACATCCGCCTAAGTTTTGTCCTGAATGCGGAGATCCGTTTGATGAGAATGACAGGGTATAGGAGAAAGTGAGGAAAATCGAATGGCAGCAATACAGGAATATAAATGTCCATGCTGCGGAGGTGCAATTGCCTTTGACAGTACGATACAGAGAATGAAGTGTCCTTATTGTGATACGGAATACAAGATGGAAACACTGGCAGATTACGACAGTGAACTGAGAAATGAGCAAGCTGACGATATGAGCTGGGAAACAAGAACAGGAGACGAGTGGTCGGCAAATGAAGCAGATGGGCTTCGATCCTATATTTGCAAATCTTGTGGCGGCGAAATTGTGGGGGATGAAAATACTGCAGCCACATCATGTCCGTTCTGTGGGAATCCGGTAGTCATGATGGATCAGTTTTCTGGTTCGCTACGACCAGATTATGTGATTCCGTTTCAGTTTGATAAGAGGGCTGCAAAGGAGGCACTCAAAAAGCATTATATGGGAAAACGACTGCTTCCAAAAGTCTTTAAGGATGAGAACCATATCGATGAAGTGAAGGGCGTATATGTTCCTTTCTGGCTGTTTGACGCGAGAGCCGATGCGGATGTTCGTTATAAGGCGAGTAAAGTGAGGTCCTGGAGTGACAGTCAATACAATTATATGGAAACCAGTTATTATGCAGTATGCAGAAGTGGAAGTCTTGAGTTTGAGAATGTTCCTGTCGACGGATCTAAAAAAATGGCAGATGATTTGATGGAATCGCTCGAGCCATTTGATTTCTCAAAGGCAGTGGATTTCCAAACAGCATATCTGGCAGGTTATTTGGCAGACAAATATGATGTAAATGCCGAACAGAGTGCTGAGCGTGCAAATGAACGTATTCGGAAAAGTACAGAGAGTGCCATAGCAGCAACCGTAAAAGGATACACAACTGTAATAAAAGAGTCAGACAGTATTCGGTTAAATAATAGCAAAGTAAAATATGTTCTTTGTCCAATATGGATTCTTAACACGACATGGAATGGACAAAAGTATCTCTTTGCCATGAATGGACAGAGCGGGAAAATGGTAGGAGAATTGCCACTAGATAAGGGCGCATACAAAAAGTGGCTGTTTGGATTGACAGGTGTGGTTGGTGCAGCAATCTATGCCATACTCTTTTTGATTAGTATACTATAAAGAGGGATAGACAATGAAAAAAATAAATAAAATAGTTATCACACTTTTGACACTGTTCTTGGGAATCACCTTTGCTATCTCAATAATACCAATGGCTATTGCAGATGCTGCAAGTGATAAGACACGGATTGTAGACGGGGCAGATTTGCTTTCTGATGACGAGGAAACAGAGTTGTCGGATAAGCTGGATGAAATCAGTGAACGACAACAGGTGGATGTTGTGGTAGTAACAGTCAATTCCCTTGAAGGGGCATCTACTATGGAATATGCAGATGATTTTTTTGACTATAATGGATATGGTTTTGGCACAGAACATGACGGAATCCTTTTTCTTATCAGCATGGGGGAAAGGGATTGGTATATCTCAACAGTAGGTTTTGGAATAACGGTTGTGACAGACGCTGGAAGGGAATATATGGCTGAAAAATTTCTGCCATATTTGAGTGAGGGGGAATATGCGGAAGCGTTTCGCGTATTTGCTGAACAGTGTGATGATTACATAAGACAGGCAAAGACAGGTACATCATATGATGTTGATAATATTCCAACAGAGCCGTTTTCGCATGTGGGTGCTATTCTAATTGCTGTAGTGATAGGATTTGTGGTAGCGCTGATTGCCACAGGAATTATGCGGCTTGACCTGCATTCTGTCTACAGTCAGCCTGCTGCAGATAATTATATGAAAAAGAACAGCTTGCGGCTTACAAGAGAAAATGAATTGTTTCTTTACAAGAATGTTACTCGCACTGAAAAACCAAAGGAAAACAGTTCATCAAATAATCGTTCATCAAACAATAGTTCATCAGGCGGTTCAACTACGCACACTTCATCTTCAGGCAGGACACACGGCGGCGGGGGAGGAAAATTCTAAGACAGTTATAGGTGTCCTTCAGAAAGTTGACAGACGCCCAACGACATAACACTATTTTTCAACGCATATAATAAACCGATATTATATGAACAGAATGGTGATTATGTGAAGAATAAAATGATGACATGTCTGATTCTGATGACATTGATGCTGGCGGCAGGAATTTTGTTGTACGAGAACAGATTTCAGGAACAGCAGGTGAGCCAGACAGGAGATACTTTTATTAAGTGGGTTGATTTTAACGCATCAAAAGAAGCTTTGAAAAAGGCGTGTCTTATGGATGTGGCATCATATGAATCGGAGATACATCTTGACTGGATTACACTGCTTGCCTATGCTGCAGTGCGTGGAGGCGGTGAGTTCGACAGCAAATCAACACAGTATATTGATGATATTGCAGCAAAAATTACAGCGGGAGAGATAACAGAGGAGCAGCTCAAAGAAAAATATAAATATTTTTCCTATTATTATGAAGCGTATTCTGCGGTACTTGGCGGTATGATAGGAGAGTATGAGATAGAAGATGAGAGCGGCAATTACCAAAAGAAATATGGATTAAAGGCTTTTTCGCCGATAGCAGCAGGGTTTTCTTACCAGGATTATGATGATGACTCTGCTAAAATAGGACTAAATCAGAAATATCTTCTTTGTAAAGAAAGTGCTGATTTAGTCTTTTTTTATGCACACGGGCACCCAAAGGAAATATGTCAGCAAAGCTGACGGGTGCCCGACGCGCGAGTAGGAAAAATGGGACTATCCTACTCGCATGGATTTTTGCCTGTTACTGGAACGGAGTGAACAGTAACAGGTAATTTGCAAATGCCAGTCGAAAATCGAAACAGTATAGTCGACTATTTAAAAGTATGGTAAACTAAAGAAGTAAAATTTTATGGAGAGAACAAGAAATGATTCAGAATAAGATTTTAATTGTAGAGGATGATAAAAAATTAAATGATGGAATTGCGCTGGCTTTGCAGAATGATGCATATGCGTTTTGGCAGTGCAGGACTCTTGCAGACGCCAGAAAGGTATTGGACGAGGAAGAGATTGCGCTGATTTTGTTGGATGTCAATCTGCCTGATGGAAATGGGATTGACTTTGTGAAAGAGTTCAGAGAATACAGTCAAGTACCAGTTTTGATTATAACAGTGAACAATATGGAGCTTGATATTGTGATGGGGCTTGAGGCAGGGGCAAATGACTATATCACTAAGCCATTTGGTCTTATGGAGCTGCGTGCGCGGGTGGCTGTGTGGTTGCGTGGGAAGAGTAGACAGACAGACCATTTCAGGATAGATGGATTTGATTTTGATTTCAGGAAAATGGAGTTTAGACGGGATGGGACGCTGTTGGAGCTGAGTAGAACAGAGCAGCGCCTTTTGCGGATATTATGTGAGAATAAGGGTGCCACAGTGAAAAGAAGTTATCTGATCGATGAGATATGGCAGGGGAATACTGAGTATGTTGATGAACATGCATTGACTGTGGTTGTGAAGCGGCTGCGTGATAAGATTGAGTGGGATTCCAAAAATCCAGATTATATTAGGACAGTATATGGTATTGGATATATGTGGGTGGTGCATCGATGATGGAAATTATTATTGTAGGAGTTGTGTCGTTTTCCATTGCATTTGTAATATGGTTTATTTATTTTTATCAGAAAGAAAAGAAACTTTTGGGAAGACTTTATGATATGATCGAACGGGCTGAGGATGGAACACTTGTACAGAGAGAGATTTCAGAGGAAAAACTGTCCTTGATTGAAGACAGGTTTCGGAAATTTATGCGTAACAGCCTGCTTGCACGCGAGACGGACCGACAACAGAAACAGGTAATTCAGGGGTTGATTTCAGATATTTCTCATCAGACGCTGACTCCCATATCAAACTTAAAGCTCTATGCAGAGCTGTTAAGGGAGAGTGCCAGCGTGGAGCAGTCTGGTTTGACGGATACATTGTGTGAGCAGTCGGAGAAACTAGATTTTCTTATCCAATCGTTAGTCAGACTTTCCCGTATGGAAACAGGATTAATCGGAGTGCATCCACAGGATAGGGAGATACAGAGTCTATTTGATGCAGTGTATAGGGAGTATGGAAAGAAGGCGACAGAGAAGGACATAAAACTTTCTTTTGCGGAAAGTAATCTGCGGGCTTTGTTTGACCTGAAGTGGACTAGCGAGGCATTGGGAAATATTGTGGATAATGCCATTAAATATACGCAAAAAGGTGGAAAAGTAGATGTATGTGCGCGTGCATATACATTTTTTGTGCGAATTGATGTAGCGGATAATGGTATTGGGATTGCGAAAGAGGAATTTACAAAGATTTTTGCGAGGTTTTATAGAAGTGTTTCGTCGGATGACAGGCCAGGAGTAGGAATTGGATTGTATCTGGCAAGAGAGATTATTCAGTCACAAAGAGGTTATATTATGGTCTCATCACATGAGGGGGAGGGTACAGTGTTCTCCGTTTATTTGCCATGTGCATAAAAGTTTTGAAGGAAAAGTTTTGAAGGAAAGGTTTTGAATAAAAAGTTTCAATACTGTAACATTTCGGAGACTGGATGGATACTTTTCTGTGCTATATATAAATATGCAGATGATGTAGATATATGCAAAAATTTATAAATTGGAGGAGCGAGATGAAAATACTAAAAACCGTCAATCTTACAAAAGTGTATGGTACAGATGAGACTGCAGTGCGCGCCCTGGACAGTGTGAACCTTGAAGTTATGCGCGGGGAGTTTGTGGCTGTCGTGGGCACATCGGGCAGCGGTAAATCTACGATGCTTCATATGATTGGAGGATTGGATAAGCCGACTTCGGGAGAGGTGATCGTAGATGGTAGGACGCTAGGGGATATGAATGAGGAGGAGCTTACGATTTTTAGGCGCAGAAATATTGGTTTTGTTTTTCAGCAATACAATTTGATTCCTATGTTGAACGTTTGGGAAAATGTGGTTTTGCCAGTAAAACTTGACGGAAGGAAACCACAACGGGAATATGTGGAAATGGTAATTGATACATTAGGGTTATCTAATAAGGTGTCCAGTTTTCCAAATACATTGTCTGGAGGACAGCAGCAGCGTGTTGCCATTGCAAGAGCGCTTGCGACGAAACCTTGTATTTTGCTCTGTGATGAACCTACAGGGAATTTGGATTCGCGGACAAGTCAGGATGTTCTGGGGCTTTTGAAGGTGACAAGTGAGCAGTTTCACCAGACAATTGTCATGATTACACACAATGAGGAAATCGCACAGTTGGCTGACCGGATTTTACAGATAGAGGATGGTCGAATTTGTGCAGGGACGCAGATTTGCAGGAAAGTCGCAGAAAGGAGGAATTGTTATGGTGAAGGTTGAAAGTCAGGATACGTTGTGGCTTTTGACAGTGCGTTTTATGAAAATGAACCGCAGGCGCAATCAGATTGCGATTTTGGCAATTATACTGACGACAGTTCTGTTTACCAGTCTGTTTACAGGAGCAGCATCCATGACACTTTCCAAATTGGAAGCAGATAAAAAAACATATCATTCTTGGTCTCATGTTATTTTACAGGACATCACACAGGCGGAAGCGCAGAACGTATCGGAAGTATTGCAAAAGAACAACTCTGTGGAACGCTTCGGTGTAAATATATTTGTCGGGACGCTAAAGGATGAACGTATTTTGTTTCAGACAGAAGTACGTTCAGTGGATGCTGACGCGGCGGAGGCATTCTGCAACGCAGAAATGCGAGGACGTCTTCCTGAAAATAAGAATGAGATCGCACTCAGTTCTCTTGTGCTTGATGCGCTTTCTATTTCCTATGAAACAATCGCGAATCAAAAAATTTCTCTTACGATTCTACTGGATAATGCAAGTGCAGAGGAAGAATGGATCACACAAGACTTCTATCTCTGTGGCTGGTGGGAAGGTGACGTTTCGGATTACAGTCAATACGCATGGGTTTCAGATGCGTTTGCGAAGGAGGTTGTACCTGAAATTTCATGCGCAGATTTGGAAGATGGTGCAATGAGTGGAGCGGTTAGTTTTTCCATATGGTATAAAAATCTATGGAACTTGCGTCAGAAAACGGATAAATTAGGAAAGAACTGTGGATTTTTACAGACAGGAATACGAGGCAAAGGATTTCAGATCAATCCTGCTTATGAAAGTCTGATTGACAGGGGTGGATTGTCTGGTATTTTTGCGTTGATTTTTCTGATTATGCTTGCAGGCTATTTGATCATTTATAACATTTTTAGCATTTCTGTCAAGACGGATCTGCGTGTTTATGCATTGTTGAAAAGTGTTGGTACAACAGGAAAACAGTTAGTACAGATCGTTCGTATGCAGGCATTTTGTCTGTGCTTTGTAGGACTTCCAGTAGGACTTCTTATCGGGTTTGGTTGTGGTGTCGGGTTGAGTCCAGCGCTGACAGCAGATATCGGTAGTATAGGGTATCTGACAGAGACAATGATCAGCGCCAACCCATTGATCTTTGTAGCAGCAGCGATGTTTGCATTGGCGACAGTTTATCTGTCCTGTATACAGGCGTGCAGGATTGTCTTGCGGGTGTCTCCAGTCGAAGCATTGCACATTGCAGAAAGCGGTCAATTTGATAAAAAGATGAAAAAAAGATCAAAAAGCGTGGATGCCTCATGGTGGGGAATGGCTCTGGGAAATTTTCGGCGCAGCTATAAAAGGGGGATTATCGTTATGCTCTCGATAGCCCTTTCGCTTGTGACATTAAACGGAATTTTTATGATGGTTCGGGGATATCGTCTTGATGCATATCAGCGCGTATTTATGGCATCGGACTTTGAGATTGATAAGCTTCCTGATTATGCGCCATATGCAGTGATGAATGGCGTTACGGCGAAAATCCAGACACAAATTAAAGCGTGTCCATATGCAGAGTGTGTCGGTTTTGTGCGCTATTCGGAAGAATATCACAAGATGGAGCCACATCTGTATCAGGTGTGGGATAAGATTGTGCAGGAAAGACTCAGTGGGGAATGGAAAAAAAGCTGGGAGCAGATGAAGGCAGATAATCAAATTAAAATTACGCTGATGGGAATCGACCAAGCAGTGTTTAATAAGTTGGAGTGGAGTGGGACATCATGTACCTGGGAAGCGTTTTCACGCGGTGATGCTGTACTTGTGGATTATCCGCTTTTGGCAGGCAAAGGTGTGCACAATTATCAGACAGGTGATGATTTTGTGATGAAATATCAAAGTGGGATAGAGAAAGTGTATCAAGTGCTCGGTGAGGCAAGACTGCCATATTCCCTAGATTATCCATATGCAAATTTGATCACAGTGACAGTTTTAATACCAGATGAGGAGTTTATTGTGTGCACTGGTTCTGAGGAGGCGATGTGTGCTTTCCTTGATGCGGCTCCTGGCGCGGAGGAAGCAGTACAGCAGTATCTTGAGGAGACCATTTTAGCGGAGGACAGTGCCCTTTTGTTGCGTTCAGTACTCGACTTAAAAGCGTCTTTTGAGCGTTTTTTAAATAAATATTATTTTGTTGGCGGTGCGCTTGCGATTGTGCTTGCGTTAATTGGTATTATGAATTTTTATAATATGACAGCGGCATCTGTGCTAAGTCGAAAGAGGGAACTTGCACTTTTGGAAACTGTCGGCATGACAAAAAAGCAGTTGCGCAGAATGCTTGTGACAGAAGGTTGTCTGTATCTTAGTGGGGCATTTGCGATGGCGTTAGGGATAACGATTCTGTTTGGCGGACAGATATTGACCGCTGCGCTGGGTCAGGCATTTTTCTTTCATATTAAAGTTACAGTGTTACCAACTATGGTTTTGCTGCCAGTGCTTTTTATGGTTGCCTGTTTTGTTCCTGCATATCAGTTTCGGAAAATGGGGAAAGAGAGTGTTGTTGAGCGGCTTTAGGTAGTTGTACATCAATTGAAATAGCAAATATTTTTGCCGTTTGCTATACATAAGGACAAACTGTAAAATCATAAGATTAAAAAAAGCGGAGCTTTTAAATCTATGGAGTTACGAACATTAACGACTGCTGACATAGAAGCCATGCAGGCGGTTGAATTGGACGCTGTGGATCGCGATACACTAAAGGATATTAGAGATGTGCAAATTGATATTACGCTGCCCAAAAAGGAGCGCCTTTTGAATTATATACGCCAGATTGGGAACCCTTATTGTTATCGTTATGGCAAGTATACAGTAAAAGTCAGTTTTTCCGACACAGACGCAACACTGGAGGACAGAATATGTTCTTATATTCGTTCCCAAAATTGATTGGATAGGGTAGTGAGCAGGAGCGCGCTTATGAATCAATTTGAAGACAATTTTGCGCAATCAAATGCATCCGAAAAATGGAATGCTTATGGTTATCTGCGCTTATCGCATGAAGATGGTGACAAGGAGGAAAGCAATAGCATTACAGGGCAAAAAAACCTGATTCGGGAATATTTTCGCCATCACCCAGAAATTGTTGCGTGCGGCATGAAAATTGATGATGGTTTTTCAGGTTCTAGCTTTGATCGTCCCGCTTTTCAGGAGATGATGGCGGATGTAAAAATGGGAAGGATAAACTGTATTGTAGTGAAGGATCTTTCTCGTTTTGGTAGGAATTATCTGGAAGCAGGGGAATATATCGAGCGGATATTCCCTTTTTTGGGGGTTCGTTTTATCGCGATTAACGACAATTATGACAGTATGAATACAAGAACGGTATCGGATGAACTTGTAATTCCATTTAAAAATCTAATCAATGAGGCGTACTGTCGGGATATATCGGTAAAAATTCGCAGTCAGCTAGAGATAAAACGCAGGCGCGGCGATTTTACTGGCTCTTTTGCTGCCTATGGTTATATAAAAGACCCAAAAAACAAAAACCATTTGTTGATAGATGAATTTGCTGCGAATGTGATACGTGACATTTTTTGTTGGAAAATAAAGGGAGTCAGTGCGGGTGATATTGCGGATCGGCTCAATCAGGACGGCATACTGGCACCTTTGGATTACAAAAAATCCCAAGGGCTGCGTTTTGCAACACCGTTTGGTACCAATGAGCGTTCTGCATGGAATGCGACTACAATTCTGCGAATCCTGAAAAATCCTATTTATACAGGAGTGCTGGAACAGGGCAAAATTACAACACCAAGTTTTAAAGTGAAGCGGCGGGTTTTAAAACCGCGTGAGGAATGGAATATTGTAAGAGGAACGCACGAGGCGATTATAGACCGACATGATTTTGAGATTGTTCAAAAGGTGCTGGCAATGGACACGCGTACAAGTCCTGGAAATTCTACGGTAGAATTATTTTCTGGTATAGTGTACTGTGGAGAGTGCGGTGCAGCGATGGTGCGCAAAACAGTTCCATCTGGAAAAAAGAAATATATTTATTATGTTTGTGCGGCGCACAAGAATGAAAAGACATGTTATTCTCATAGTCTGAGGGATTGTATTTTGGAGGAAATGATACTGGAATCGGTGAAAAGACAGGTGCAAAGTGTACTTGACATGGAAAAAATTCTGGAACTGACACAGACAGCTCTCTTACAGCAGTCAGGTGTAAAAAAGCATCAGGGACGATTGGATAAAAAGAACGAAGAGATGGGTCGTTATCAGAAATTATTATGCTCGTTGTATGAGAATTTGACAGACGGCGTGATTGACCAAGAGGAATATCAGAGACTTAAAAAGACTTATACAGTGCTTCTCTTGGAAGCGCAAGAACAGGCGAAAGCAATCAGGACAGAAATCAAGCAAATAAGAGAGAGTAGCATGGAAAGAAAGGAGTGGACAGACCCGTTCAAAAAATATCAAAGTCTCACAGTGCTTGATCGGGCTGTTGTAGTGTGTTTTATAGAAAAAATTCTAATTTATAAGGACAGACAAGTAAAAATAGTTTATAACTGTGCCGATGCGGAAATAGGACACATTTGTTGAAATGGGGTAAGGAAGTATGGCAAGAACAAAGCGTAAAGAAACCCTTGTAGTGTTAGTGCCTGCACAAAAAATACCCAAACAACGTGTTTATCGTGCATGTGGGTATGTACGGCTTTCTATGGAAAACAGTGGGAAAGCAGGGGACGATACAATTGAAAATCAAAAGGAGCTGGTCAGAGCGTACATAGAAGTACAGCCAGACATGGAGTTTGTCGGGTTGTACTGTGACAATGGAAAGACGGGGACAGATTTTTTTAGACCAGAGTTTGAGCGCATGATGGAGGATATAAAAAAAGGAATGATAAACTGCATTGTGGTGAAAGATCTTTCTCGTTTTGGACGCAACTACAAAGAGACAGGAAATTACATAGAAAGGATTTTTCCGTCTCTTGATGTGCGGTTTGTGGCAATCTCCGATCAGTTTGATACGATAAATGCAGCACAGAAATCAGACGGTTATATTACTTCGTTAAAAAATATTATCAATGAGGCATATAGCAAAGACATATCAATGAAGGTTGGTTCCAGTTATGCCCTAATGCAGCGCAAGGGGGAATTTACCGGCACATGGGCGGCATATGGCTATCAGAAAAGTGCAGATAATTCTCACAAAATAGAACCAAATGCAGAGACGGCACCGATTGTACAGGATATCTTTAGACAACGGATTTTAGGGATAAGCTATACGCAGATTGCAAGGGATCTAAACAGGCGTGGCATTGCTTCCCCTGCTCGTTATCACTATCTAAAAGGGGAGGCAAAGACGGAGCGCTATGCTCATGTTAAATGGAATCCAAAAGTAGTGCGAGATATTCTTTTGAATGAAGTGTATCTTGGACATATGGTGCAGGGACGAAAAAGACAGTCTTTTTGTGAGGGAAAGAAACAACAATTACAGCCACAAACAAAATGGACAATTGTTAGAAATACCCATGAGCCATTGATTGATGAAGTTACTTTTGAAAAAGTGCAGAAAGCAGCAGAGTGCGATAAAGCATCGTATCTGGAACGCTATGGGAAGCGACCCAGCACACCAAATCGTTTAAAAGGTTTGGTTTATTGTGCGGACTGCGGACACAGAATGACACGTTTTAAAAGCGTGATAGAGAAAGAAAATAAAGCAGTGTATTCTTATATATGTCGTTCTCATACGCTCGATCCTTGTTCTTGTCCATTGAAGGCAATACCGGAGTCCAAACTGATAGAAATTCTTTGGGATTTATTGAAAAAACAATTTGCACTGACAGACAGTATGACAAAACAGATGGGGGATTTTCAATATTTGGAACAGGAGATGGCACATACTTTTTTCTTGCGCATAGAGATTGGCACAGACCATCAAATTTTTGTGAAATTAAGGTATCAAAATAATGATAGATATCTGGTGCAGTCTGTAGAACAGGCAGGAACGCAGTGATGGAAAATAACATTGTTATTGCAGCATATCTTCGCGTTTCTGTTGAAGATTCGGATATACAAAAGTTTGGTAAGGTTGAGTCTAACAGTATAAAAAATCAGCGGCATCTTATAGAGGATTTCATTGGCAGAATGCCAGAATTTGCAGGTGCGGATATTTTGGAATTTTGTGATGATGGCTGGAGCGGGAAAAATTTTGAGCGTCCTGCATTTAAAACCATGTTGGAACAGATAAAATGTGGCAAAATCAACTGTGTTATTGTGAAGGATTTGTCCCGATTTGGACGAGATTATTTGACTGTGGGCAATTATATTTCACGTGTGTTTCCGTTTTTAGGAGTTCGTTTTATTGCGATTAATGATGGATTGGATAGTGTTCATGTAATGGAGGTAGACAGTTTGGACACACTGTTCAAGACACTTTTGTATGATCTTTATAGCCGCGATCTGTCATATAAAGTGCGCAGCGCCAAACAGTTCAAGGCAAAGCGCGGAGATTTTCTTTCTCCGTTTGCCCCATATGGATATAGAAAAGCGGAAAAGAATAAGAACCAACTTCAAGTAGATCCAGAACCAGCAAAGGTTGTACATTGGATTTTTAAAATGGCAGCAGATGGGATTCGGCCTGTGCAGATTGCGCGGACACTAAATGCAGAACAGGTATTAACTCCTATGATGTATAAACGGGAGGCAGGTTGTTCCCGTTCAGAGTGGCCGTGTATCAGCAGAGATAATTTTTGGACAGAGAATACTGTGATAAAAATTTTGCGTGATGAGCGTTATATGGGTAGGACGATTTATGGAAAGAGCACGCGGGATAAAGTGGGAAAAGACCATGTTGTAAGTGTACAGCAGAAAGATTGGATTGTTGTGGAGAACACACATCAAGAGATTGTATCCAAGGAAGAATTTGAGCTTGCCAAGGAGCAGCTTCGGAAATACTTGGAACATAATAAAATAATATCCAGCAGAAAAGGTACAATGTTATATAAAAAAGTACGCTGTGGTGTCTGTGGTCATATGATGAAACGGGTAAGTGCAAAGCAACCATACTATATGTGCAGTACACCGCGTTTTACAGATGCTTATTTCTGTATGAAAGAACCGATATTGGAAGGTGATTTGAACAAAATAGTTTTGCAGGAGCTACATATGCAGGTGCTTTATGCTATAGAAAGCAGTCATATCTGGGAAGAGAAACAACAAAATAAAAGAAAAGATGTTAATGTTATAACAAAGAGACTTTTTCAGCTAAAACAATCCCAAACAAAATCTGAGTGTTCGATACAGAGACTTTATGAGAAATTTGCGTTTGGAGAGTTGGATAAAACGGCATATCTCAAGGCGAAACATGATATTGTAAAGAATCGTGATGCGGTTTCCTTACAGATTGAAAAGCTTGAGGCAAAATTGAAGAATCTAAATGCAGATAAAATTTTGAAAAATCAATCGACAGACTATTTGAATCAATATGCAAAGATAGAAAAACTAACAGATGAAATTGCGCCGGACGTTCTGGAAAAAGTTGTAGTGTATCCTGATAATGTACTTCATATAGTCTGGAATTATCAGGAAGATTTGCGCCAGTTGTTTCTTGATTCTTGATATCAAAGCATTAGAAAAATAAAAAGTATCCGAAGCGCAAAATATTTATAAAAAATTAAATGTCATTATATAGTCAGTCATTAAAAAGTATGATAAACTCACATATAAGATAGTATTTTTGCGAATAGACAAAAACTGTAAGAATCATTTTGAGGGCAATTGTAATAATACTAAGGAACTGTTAATAAATGACTCATAACAATTACTTTGTCAAAAGTAATTTCTGAACAGTTCCTAAATGAAATACGAAGTACGAAAGGAAAAGGACGGAAATAAGGATGAAAAGAAAGTTGTATTATGTGCTATTTTTTTTGTATGTCATTGTTGTAGCTTTTGTTTTGTATTTGAACGGAGTATTTACAGGGGAATGGAAATCCTCTATAAATCTGATAATTAATATCGGATTTTTAATTATTATTGGGATTCTCTTTGTCGTTTCCTCTATCAGTTTTGGTAGACTAAGCAGAGTTACGCGTGAGCTGGAAGATGTCAGCCTGCTTCTGCAAAAGGAATATAAGAAGACAGGGGAAAAGAATCTTTGGGCAAATTACAAAGATAATGATGCGTTTTTTGAAGAAAAAGATTTGCAGGATGCGTTCAATAAGTACCGTTTGCGGGTAAATAGTACAAAGGCGAGGCGGGGGGCTGGTTCTTTCTGTGATCTGGAAGCGTATATCAATGAGGATCTTTTGGATCGGATAAGCATGAATTCTTTTAATTCTGGAGTTTCAGGGACACTTACAGGTATAGGAATTTTGGGAACATTTCTAGGTCTGTCTATGGGGCTTGGCGCATTTAGTGGGGATGATATTTTTACAATCTCTGACAATGTGGGTTCTCTGCTTTCCGGTATGAAAGTGGCTTTTCACACTTCGGTATATGGTATCTTCTTCTCATTGGTGTTTAACATTATTTACCGAAATCTTATGTCTAATGCGTATAAGACGTTGGATGAATTTTTAGATGTGTTTCGTCAAACCACGCAGCCATTTTCTGGAAAAGATGAAGAAACTGCTGCTACGATGCTTGTTTATCAGGCGGGAATGGCAAGTTCTTTAAGGCAGATACTGGAAATGATGAAAGGCAATGCGATGGAACAGACAGCGGGTGTGGAGCGCATTGTAGATAGATTTATACAAGAGATGCAGTCTGCCTTGGATATGGATTTTAAGAAACTTGGCAATACTTTAAAAAATGCGGGAGAGTCACAGGCTGTCAGCGCTGCGAATGTCGCGGAAATGGTGGAAGCAGTCACAACTTTGGTGGAGGTAAACCGCAATGTGCAGGAGGCGCTTACATGTGTTATGGACAGACAGGAGTTTTTTGCGGAACGGCTGGAGGAGCAGAAGGAAATGTTGGCAGATATGTGTGATGAGATGAGCAGTCAGTTATATACATTTGAGCAGATGAGGAATTTGTATGAAAAATAGACGAAGAAACAGAGAAGCGTTTGCGGAGCACAGCTACTGGCAGTCCTATTCCGATATGATGGCAGCGCTTCTGCTAATATTTATTTTATTGATAGCGATTACCCTTGCAATATACAGACAAAAAACCAATGATCTCGATAGGACAAGACTGGAGCTAAGCGCAGCCCAAAGCGAGTTGGATGCGACAATCGCGGATTTGGAATTTTCTAAAGCAGAACTAGAGAAGTCTAATGGGGAGCTTGCGTCTTCTTTGGCGGAATTAAAGCAGGCTTATGAGCAAGCAGCTTTGACGCAAGAAGAATTAAACAATGCTTACTTAGAGATAGAAAATGCCAAACAGGAACTGACAACGACAAAGCAGGAATTGCAGAATATTGTTGGTATTCGCACAGATATTATCGGTGCGCTACAGTCGGCTTTTAGCAATTCTACGATGAAAGTGGATGCGCAGACAGGTTCCATTACTTTTTCCTCGGATGTACTTTTTCGCTATAACAGTTCCTCATTGACAGCGGAAAGTAAGGAGACATTAAAAAATATTATTCCAAGATATTTGGATGTGTTGCTTCAAGATCAATTTCGTGATTATATTGCTGAAATTATTATTGAGGGACATACGGATACGGATGGAAGCTATCAGAGCAATATGGAGCTGTCCTATGCGCGTGCGAATGCAGTGGCGGATTTTTGTCTGAACAAAAACAATGGACTTAGCGAGACGAAGATTGAACAGTTGCAAAAGATTCTGACTGTCAATGGCAAGTCTTGGAGTAATCCGGTTTATCAGAAGGATAATTCGGGAAATTCTATACAGGAAGTGGACATGTCGGCTTCCCGAAGAGTGGAGATTAAATTTCGGCTGAAAGAAGATGAAATGATTAAGAAAATTGCGGGGATTTTGGAGCAGGAGTAATTTTTAGTCCGTGTTTGACAGAGGCTGATTTCGGCGTAGGCAGAGATTTCGGCTACAAGCGCCAGCATCTTGGACACGATATGATGGGGTTGGTCGGCACGCCAATCATTGCGGTTGAATCAGGCTATGTGGAGGCACTTGGCTGGAACCGCTATGGTGGTTGGCGTATTGGTATCCGCAGTTTTGATAAGAAACGATATTATTACTATGCGCACTTGCGCCAAAACAGACCTTATGCAGAGGGGCTAAAAGAGGGGGATTATGTCACTGCGGGAGATGTGATTGGCTATATGGGGCATACTGGTTACAGCGACAAGGAGAATGTGAATAATATCAAGACGGTGCATTTGCATGTCGGTTTGCAGTTGATTTTTGACGAGTCGCAAAAAGATGGAAATAACGAAATCTGGGTAGATATTTACCAGTTGGCAGGATTTTTGAGTGCCAATAGATGTGAGGTGGAGCGAGATGATGCCACAAAGGAGTGGGACAGAAAGTATGCTATGAAAGACCCAGCCATACCGAAGGATACAAAATAGACAAAAATGAAAAAAATGGAAACAGTGCACAATATTGGCAGAGATAATTTTTTTATAACGCGAAATTAGGAAGTTAAAAATCAATAATTTTTACAGACAAAATTCGTTAATATTGTAACAAATTACAAAAGATAAATAGATTGCTTTTTTTTTAACAATGTGATAAAATAAGCACAATGATTGTGATAACTGCAATAGGCGGACAAATGTTAAATACTGCACAAAGAGTTTGTACATAGATAGAATGTGTCAGGCAAATCTGCAATATTTTTTTGTGCCTTTTTGAAGTTTTTTGTTCGTTGTGATAAAATCGCAGTCGCAGTCACGCGGAAACAAGTGAGCTGGTGTGAGGTCGCACAGCTCATTGAGGGAATTTTTTTAGATGGAGGAAAAGATAATGGCAAAGAAAATTGTATTAGCAGGTGCATGTCGTACAGCAATCGGTACTATGGGTGGTTCACTCAGCACAACTCCGGCTCAGGATCTTGGCGCGATTGTAATTAAAGAAGCATTAAATAGAGCAGGTGTTCCGGCAGATAAAGTGGAACATGTGTATATGGGATGCGTTATTCAGGCAGGTCTTGGACAAAATGTTGCTCGCCAGTCAGCTATCAAGGCAGGTATCCCAATCGAGACACCAGCAGTTACAGTGAATGTGGTATGTGGTTCCGGTTTGAATTGTGTTAATATGGCAGCACAGATGATCTTGGCAGGCGATGCAGACATCGTGGTAGCAGGTGGCATGGAAAATATGTCAATGGCTCCTTTTGCACTTCCTAATGCACGTTTCGGCTATAGAATGAACAACGGTGTGCTTGTTGATACCATGATTAAAGATGCGCTTTGGGATGCATTTAACGACTATCATATGATTCAGACAGCAGACAATATTTGTGATGAGTGGAAGATTACGCGTGAAGAGCTGGATGAGTTTGCATTGAAGAGTCAGCAGAAGGCAGAGGCTGCTCAGAAATCAGGTGCATTTGATAAGGAAATCGTACCTGTTATGGTTAAGAAGAAAAAAGAAATGGTTGAGTTTAAAGTTGACGAGGGACCAAGAGCAGGTTCTACAATGGAAGGGCTTGCAAAACTTCGTCCAATCAATAAAGATAAATATGTCACTGCAGGAAATGCTTCCGGCATCAATGATGGCGCTGCTGCAATTGTAGTGATGAGCGAGGAGAAAGCAAAAGAATTAGGCGTGACACCAATGGCTGAGTGGATTGCAGGTGCTCTTGCGGGCGTAAGACCAGAAGTGATGGGAATTGGACCAGTTGCAGCGACAAAGAAGGTTCTGGCAAAGACAGGCATGAAGATTGAGGACTTTGATATTATCGAGGCAAACGAGGCATTTGCCGCACAGTCTATCGCAGTTGGCAGAGATTTGGGCATTGATGTTGATAAGCAGCTCAATCCAAATGGTGGCGCGATTGCACTGGGACATCCAGTAGGCGCATCGGGCTGCCGTATCTTAGTTACTCTGCTTCATGAGATGGAAGCTAAGGGTGCAAAGACAGGTCTTGCCACTCTCTGTATTGGCGGTGGCATGGGCTGCTCAACAATCGTAAAGAAATATGAATAATCAATAGAGAAAATAGGACTATGGAAATTCTAGGCTGGTAGATATACCAGCTAAGAATTTCTGATATGTAATAGAAAAAATGCGAAATATGGAGGTAAGTATGGAGTATATACTTTATGAGGCAAACGGCGCAGTTGGAAAAATTACCATCAATCGTGAGAAGGCTTTGAATGCGCTTAATTCGCAGGTGTTGGATGAGCTAAATGAGACGCTCGACGCGGTGAATCTCGATGAGGTGAGATGTCTGATTCTCACAGGTGCTGGCACAAAGTCTTTTGTTGCAGGTGCAGATATCGGTGAGATGAGTACGCTTACAAAAGCGGAAGGTGAGGCATTTGGCAAGAAGGGGAATGATGTGTTTAGAAAGCTTGAGACATTTCCAATTCCAGTGATTGCAGCAGTTAATGGTTTTGCGCTTGGTGGTGGATGCGAGATTTCAATGAGCTGTGATATTAGAATCTGTTCTGAAAATGCTGTGTTTGGTCAGCCAGAAGTTGGTTTGGGTATCACGCCAGGATTTGGTGGCACACAGAGACTTGCACGCCTTGTAGGTGCGGGCATGGCAAAGCAGATGATTTATACAGCTAGAAATATCAAGGCGGATGAGGCACTTCGGATTGGTTTGGTAAATGCTGTATATCCGGCGGATGAATTGATGGCACAGGCGGAGAAGATGGCGGCAGGCATCGCAAAGAATGCACCGATTGCAGTGCGCAATTGCAAGAAGGCAATCAACGAAGGTCTTGATGTGGACATGGACAAGGCAATTGTGATTGAGGAGAAGCTGTTTGGCGACTGCTTTGAGACAGAAGATCAGAAATATGGCATGGCGTTTTTCTTGGACAAGAATAAGGAAAAGGTGAAGGAGCCATTTAAAAATTGTTAATAAAATAATGTAATATTTAAGGAGGAGAAACAATGAAGGTAGGTATTATTGGTGCTGGAACAATGGGTTCTGGTATTGCACAGGCTTTTGCGATGACAGATGGCTATGAGGTATGCTTATGTGATATTAAGCAGGAGTTTGCAGATGGTGGAAAGGCTAAGATTTTAAAGAATTTAAACTTCCTCGTAAGCAAAGAAAAGATTACACAGGAAAAAGCAGACGCGATTGCGGCTAAGATTGTTACAGGATTAAAGGATATCTGCACAGACTGTGATCTGGTGATTGAAGTTGCTCCTGAAAAAATGGAAATTAAGAAGACAACATTTAAGGAATTACAGGATATTGTAAAACCAGAGTGTATCTTTGCGACCAACACTTCTTCCCTTTCTATTACAGAGATGGGTGCAGGGCTTGACCGTCCATTGATTGGTATGCATTTCTTTAATCCGGCTGACAGAATGAAGCTGGTAGAAGTGATTGCTGGTGCAAATACACCTGCGGATTTGGTGGAGAAGATTAAGGGTATCGCTTCTGAGATTGGCAAGACTCCTGTTGAGGTGAATGAGGCAGCAGGATTTGTCGTAAACAGAATCTTGATTCCAATGATTAACGAGGCGATTAATGTATATGCAGCAGGCGTTGCAAGTGTTGCAGATATTGATGTTGCAATGCAACTTGGCGCAAATCATCCAATGGGACCTCTGGCACTTGGCGATTACATAGGTTTGGATATTGTACTTGCAATTATGGAAGTGATTTATGCTGAGACTGGCGACTCTAAGTATGCGCCTTCACCACTTCTTAGAAAGATGGTGCGCGCTGGAAAACTTGGAAAGAAGACAGGTGTTGGATTCTACGACTACTCTAAGAAATAATTGAATTGACAAAATTGTGGCAAGGCACTGTGCGTGATGCATGGTGGCTTGCTGTTCGTGCACGCGCCGATATAGCAGAAAAGTGCCACTGGGGTGGCTAAAATGTTTTTATAAAATGGAGGAAAATAACATGGATTTTACATTAAGTAAAGAGCATGAGATGGCAAGAACCCTTTTCAGAGAATTTGCTGAGAAAGAGGTGAAGCCTCTTGCAATCGAGGTAGATGAGACAGAAGAGTTCCCAAGAGCGACTGTTGAGAAGATGGCAAAAGCCGGTTTTATGGGTATTCCAGTTCCAAAGGAGTATGGCGGACAGGGTTGTGATGTTTTGACTTATGCGATGTGTGTTGAGGAATTGGCAAAAGTTTGTGGTACGACAGCAGTTATTGTTTCCGCGCATACATCTCTTTGCTGTGACCCAATTCTTACATATGGTACAGAGGAACAGAAGCAGAAGTATTTGCCAGATCTTGCAAGTGGTAAGAAAATTGGAGCTTTTGGTTTGACAGAGCCAGGTGCAGGTACAGATGCACAGGGACAGCAGACAAAGGCTGTGTTAGAAGGCGATGAGTGGGTGCTCAACGGTTCTAAGATTTTCATCACAAACGGTAAGGAAGCGGATGTCTATGTAATTTTTGCAATTACAGGAATGATTGAGAAGCGCGGTAGAATGACAAAAGAGATTTCTTCCTTTATTGTGGAGAAGGGTACACCAGGATTTTCATTTGGTACAAAAGAGAAGAAGATGGGTATTCGTGGTTCATCAACTTATGAGTTGATCTTTACAGATTGCCGTATTCCAAAGGAAAATATGTTAGGACAGCAAGGCAAAGGCTTTGGTATTGCAATGCATACGCTGGATGGCGGACGTATTGGTATCGCAGCACAGGCACTTGGTATTGGCGAAGGTGCGCTTGAGAGAACAATTGCGTATGTGAAGGAAAGAAAACAGTTTGGACGTGCAATTGGTGCTTTCCAGAATACACAGTTCCAGCTTGCTGATATGGCGACAAAGGCTCAGGCAGCACAGTTTATGGTATATAAAGCAGCATGTACAAAAGACCAGTACACAAAAGATCACAAGACTTCTTATAATGTAGAAGCAGCTATGGCGAAATTATATGCTGCTGAGATGGCTATGGAAGTGACTACAAAGGCAGTGCAGTTGCATGGTGGTTATGGTTACACAAGAGAGTATGAAGTAGAGCGTATGATGAGAGATGCCAAGATTACAGAGATTTATGAAGGAACAAGTGAAGTTCAAAGAATGGTTATCTCCGCAAATCTGTTAAAGTAGAACTGTGTAAATTTCAGAAACGAAACCTAAAAGAATAATAAAGGAGAATAAACATGAAAGTTGTAGTATGTGTAAAACAGGTACCTGACACAAAGGGTGGCGTAAAGTTTAATCCTGATGGTACACTTGATAGAGCAGCTATGCTGACAATTATGAATCCTGATGACAAGGCAGGTCTTGAGGCAGCATTGAGATTAAAGGACCAGTATGGCGCAGAAGTAACTGTTGTTACAATGGGTCTTCCAAAGGCAGAGGAAGTTCTTCGTGAAGCGCTTGCTATGGGTGCAGATAAAGGAATCCTTGTGACAGATAGAGTTCTTGGAGGAGCAGATACATGGGCTACTTCACAGACACTTGCAGGTGCAATTAGAAATCTTGATTATGATTTAATTATTACAGGTCGTCAGGCGATTGACGGTGACACAGCACAGGTTGGACCTCAGATTTCTGAGCATCTTGGAATCCCTGTAATCTCCTATGCACAGAAGATACAGATTGAGGGTGACAGTGTTGTTGTTGAGCGTCAGTATGATGACAGATATCATGTATTAAAGGCTAAAATGCCATGTTTGATCACAGCGCTTGCTGAATTAAATGAGCCTCGTTATATGACTCCAGGTGGAATTTTCGATGCATATAAGGCTGAGATTACCACATGGGGCAGAGCTGACTTGAAAGATGTAGAGGATTCTAATCTTGGCTTAAAGGGTTCACCGACACAGATTGCAAGAGCATCTGACAAGGTTAGAAAAGGAAAGGGTGAGAAGGTTACTTTAGACCCTTCTGAATCTGTAGAATACATTATGAACAAGTTAAAAGAGAAGCATGTGATCTAATAACGCTTAGAGTATAATGGAGGTTTATCATGAATTTAGAAGAATATAAAGGCGTGTTTGTCTTCGCACAGCAGGTAGATAACAAGGTAAGCAGCATTGCTCTTGAACTGATTGGCGAAGGAAAGAGACTTGCAGAGAAATTAGCAACAGAAGTGACCGCAGTATTGGTTGGAAGCGACGTGAAAGGGTTGGCAGACGAGCTTGCTGCTTACGGCGCAGATAAGGTGATTGTAGTAGATGATCCTGAATTAAAGGAGTACAGAACAGAGCCTTATGCACATGCATTGGCATCTGTTATCAATCAGTATAAACCTGAGATTTTATTGGTAGGTGCGACTGCAATTGGCCGTGATTTAGGTCCTAGAGTATCTGCTAGAGTACATACAGGTTTGACGGCGGACTGTACTTCTCTTGAGATTGGTGATTTCCCAATCAATCCAATTCCTGGAAAGGAGCAGAAGCACAATCAATTGCTTATGACGCGTCCTGCATTTGGTGGAAATACAATTGCTACAATCGCATGTCCAGATTTCCGTCCTCAAATGGCTACTGTTCGTCCTGGTGTTATGCAGAAACTTGAGAAGAAAGAGGGCGCTAAGGTTGTTATCGAGGAGTTCAATCCTGGATTTACACCAGACAACAAGTATGTAGAGATCGTAGAGGTTGTTAAGAACCTTACAGATACCGTTGACATTATGGATGCTAAGATTCTTGTATCTGGTGGTCGTGGTGTAGGAAGTCCAGAGAATTTCAAGATTCTTGATGATCTTGCAGAGGCGATTGGCGGCACAGTGAGCTGTTCTCGTGCAGTGGTAGACGCTGGTTGGAAGAGCAAAGATTTACAAGTTGGTCAGACAGGTAAGACTGTTCGTCCAAATGTATACTTTGCAATTGGTATTTCTGGTGCGATTCAGCATTTGGCAGGAATGGAAGAGTCTGATATTATTGTTGCAATCAATAAAGATGAGACAGCGCCAATTTTTGATGTTGCTGACTATGGTATCGTAGGCGATTTAAATAAGATTGTTCCAATGCTTACAGAGCAGATTAAGGCGGCTGTTGCAAACAAGTAATTGCAGAATTATGAATTTTACATAAAACCTCAAAGAATTTATCCTTTGGGGTTTTTTTTTGTTGAAAGATGGAGTATAATCAAATAGATAACGCGTGCATGGGAGTATCGTGCAACTGTATTCTGACAGTCAAAGAGCAGAGATATGTCAGAGAGCTACATAATGGAAATAAATAATCAAAGATAAGGAGAATCGGAATGGCATTAACAGAATTAAATACTTATACAATAAATGATATGTATAATCTTCCAGATGGGCAGCGGGCTGAACTGATTGATGGAAGGGTTTATTATATGGCACCTGCGACAAGGAATCATCAACGGATTGTCGGGGAACTTTTTGCGACAATTCGAGAACATATTCGTAGGAATAACTTTAAAGGTGAAGTGGATATCACACCATTTGGTGTGTTTATTGACGCGGATGACAAGAGTTACGTCGAGCCAGATATCTGCATTATCTGTGATGATAACAAGTTGGACGAGAGAGGTTGCAATGGTGCACCCGACTGGATTATTGAGGTGGTTTCACCAGCGAGTCGAAGGATTGATTACACCACGAAACTGTTTAAATACCGTGCTGCGGGAGTGCGTGAATATTGGATTGTAGATGCAGATAAGAGCCGAGTGATGGTATATAACTTTTATCAAGATGACATGAGAGAGTACAGTTTTATTGAGGAGATTCCTGCTGGAATATACACGGATCTTACGGTTCGTATGTCGAATCTGGAATTGTGATATTGCAAAAAGCTTGTTGACGAAATTGGCAGGCAATATTGGGTATGTGGTAAGAGCTATTTAGGGCTGACAAATTTTGTGTATATGGATTATTGTAAGTGGAGATCAAAGTTGATTTCCACTTTTTTAGTATGACGGGCATGCCAATGCTCTGTGGTGAGAGTCCACTTAGGCGTAGCTACCAACGAACTTTATAGCG
>ERZ808041.593-NODE-593-length-24586-cov-12.209392_pt1 | contig 24586 bp, 24 predicted proteins | sample MGYA00380192_ERZ808041 | MGnify/ENA primary metagenome ERZ808041 (study PRJEB31490, sample SAMN06133412) | mouse gut metagenome | isolation source: Z1_1 | host: mice | place: China: Chengdu | collected 2015-05 ...
AAGGGCCGGTCTCGCTACCTCTTTATTAAAAAATTTGAGTTAGACCATAAGACGAGATTTTTTCAATCAGCTTAACTTAATGACATTGTGGAGTGAACAATAACGATTTTTACAAAAATTAACAAATCTAAAATCATTTATTAGTGAATATGTCAACTGTACTTTTTGGTTATTTCGGTCTATACTATAATAGTATATCAGAGATAAAGGATGTGGCGGAAATGGCAGAGAAGAAACTTGGACGGGAAGTTGCTTTGGTAGAAACCTATGATGAGACAGTAAAGAAGAAGATTGAAAAAGCCTTTTTGAAACAGGGGGTTTCTTATCTGATTAAAGTTGATAAAGTCAGGGAAATGAAGAAAGGACATTTTGAATGTAAAATGAAATATTCTTTCTGTATTAACAAACTTCAGATAGAGGAGGCGAAAGCTGCCATGACATTGCAGAATCTGGATGAAAACAGTATCAATTATCTGATGTAGTACATAAGAAAGAAGTATCACCTGCGGTGGTGCTTTTTTACTATGAAGGAACGAATAGTTTTATAGTAAGGAACTGGCTATAGTTCAATCCAGGACTTTGCATTTACTGTAAAGTCTATGAAACAGCGTTGTGATTGAGAGACAGTATGTAAAAGGAAATATAAAGTTTATAAAAGGAGATAAAAATTATGATGGATTTTTCGGCAATTATGAAATTTAAAGGCGCTTGGGATACGTTTACTACAAATCACCCCAAATTTTTGCCATTTATGCAGGCAGTAGGACGCGAGGCAGTTACAGACGGTACAATCATTGAAGTCAAGGTAACAAGTCCAGAAGGAAAGGAATACAATACAAATATGAAGATTACACAGAGTGATTTGGATTTGTTTGCGCAGTTGAAGACAATGATATAATACAACAGAATTTGATATGCATTTTGGAGATTTGTTTTACAGAACATTTTCAGGAGAAGATACTCTATATAGCCTCTCGAAATCTTTTGTCAGAAAATAGTGGTTTTTGATTTATATTTTCCATAAAAAGGCGAATCTATAAAACTGGAATTTTAGATGCCTGATGAAATGGGGGAGAGATTTCGAGAGGTTATACTATATAAATAGGGTGAGTAAAAATCATCCATTAAAAATTTGGAGGAAAAACAAGATGGATAACAAACCGAAAAAAGAAATGACAAACAGGGAGCGCAGGGATGCAGGCTTAGCCTATATTTCTGACGACAGTATATTTGAAGAACAGCTTGTGTGTAGGAAAATTCTACAGCGTTTAAATTTTATGGATCGCTCTAATTTTGCAGAAATTAGCAAGGTGGTTAAGGAGTTGTTTGGAAAGTCGGAGGGTGCTTTTGTCAATCCGCCATTTTATTGCGATTATGGGAAACATATTGAGGTAGGCAAAAATTTCTTGGCAAATTATAACTGCACACTGTTGGATGTGGCAAAAATTAAGATTGGCGATAATTGTCAGTTGGCGCCCAATGTGGCGATCTATACAGCAGGGCATCCAGTTCATCCAGTTAGCCGCAATTCTGCCTATGAGTATGGCAAAGAGGTAACAATCGGTGACAATGTGTGGATTGGCGGCAATACAGTGGTCTGTCCTGGTGTGCACATTGGGAATAATGTTGTGATTGGTGCAGGCAGTGTAGTGACAAAGGATATTCCAGATTGGTGTATTGCAGCCGGAAATCCTTGTAAGGTTATTCGTATGATTACTGATGAAGACAAGAGGAAGTTATTCCATGACGAGGAGATTGACGAGGAAGCTTGGAATAATATTATAGAACAAACAAAGATGATATAGATTAATTTATTGTACGAACTATTTGGTAAGACTAAAAAGAGTGTTAGCCTAGTACAACGAATAATAAATTTCTGATACATTGACGCAGTATGAGTGTTCCTATATAAATAAGGCGGAGGAATGCGTCGCAGCGGTGGCTACGGCGATTGACGACAACGTAGTAGATGGACATTCAGACAAGTCAATGTGTCAGTCAATTAATATTCGTTGTATTAGATGCTGATACTCTTTTTTAGTGTGCACGGGCATCTACAATCTATGTTATACTCACGACAGATAAAATCTGCCGTGAGTATTGCGCCAACCGCAGCCGCAAAGCGGCATATTTCCTTATGCGGTTGTGCGCATCTATTATACTGAGCGGTCAGTCTTTTCGACCGCCAGTATAAATAAATAATATTATACTTATGTTTGGGTTGTTTATTTTCCTAGCAGCACTGTTTTCAAAGTTTAGTGTAGCTACCGTTATACCTATACTTGTGATTATTGTTTTAGTAATTTGTATTCTCAGAAAAGTATTCTACGCTACTGATTGTTTGGAAAGTGAATATTTAAAATAAAAAAAGTGAAAACGTTTACAATATTTTATACAAAAATAATTATTAAAATTTATAGAATATGTCAATTTACATTTTAAATAAACGGATATATAATAATTCCGTGATTGAAAACGATTTCAAAAAATAGCTGTGGAGGTGGCCAGAATATGATAAAGTTTAACGGAAAATCTGTCTATAAGGGCATTGCAATTGCGCCAGTGGTGGTATTGAGGCAGGAGGAACAGAAAGTACGGCGTAGTAGAATCACAGACCCCGATGAGGAATTTGCACGTGTTAGTCAGGCGGCTAAGGAGGCACAAAAACAACTGCAAAGATTATATGATAAGGCTGTGGCAGAGGTAGGTGAGGCGAGTGCTGCAATTTTTGAAGTACATCAAATGATGCTTGAGGATGAGGATTATTTGGATGCAGTTTCCAGCATGATTCGGACGGAGCTGGTCAATGCTGAATACGCTGTGGCAGTGACAGGCGATAATTTTTCTGAAATGTTTGCCGGAATGGATGACGACTACATGAAAGCGAGGGCAGCAGATGTCAAGGATATTTCAAATCGTCTAATTCAGTGTTTGAGTGGCTGTGGGAGCAATGAACTGATGCTAAGGGAACCAGCAATTATTGTGGCGGATGATCTAAGTCCCAGTGAGACAGTGCAGATGGATAAAACCAAAATATTGGCAATTGTCACAGTGCATGGTTCTGTCAATTCTCATACATCAATTCTGGCGCGGACAATGAATATTCCGGCACTGATTGGTGTTCCGCTTGATCTGAATCAGATTCAGACTGGGATGAAAGCTGTGGTTGACGGAACACTTGGGGAAGTTATTTTTGCGCCGGATGAAGAAGTGTGTATACAGGCAGAGCAGAAGCTGGCACAGGAAGAAGAAAAGCGATATCTCCTGCAGAAGTTAAAGGGAAAAGACAATGTTACGAAAAGTGGGCAAAAAATTAATGTATATGCAAATATTGGAAGCGTAAGTGATGTGGGATATGTGCTGGAAAATGATGCGGGTGGTATTGGATTGTTTCGCAGTGAATTTCTGTATCTTGGGAGAGATAATTTTCCGACAGAGGAGGAACAACTGCAGGCATATAGACAGGTTTTGCAGACAATGGGAGAAAAGAAAGTGATTATTCGTACATTGGATATTGGCGCGGACAAACAAGTTAATTATTTTGATCTTGGAAAGGAGGATAATCCCGCGCTTGGATATCGTGCAATTCGTATTTGCCTGAAACAGCCATCTATTTTCAAAACACAGTTGCGGGCATTATTTCGCGCAAGTGTGTATGGTAATCTTTCTATTATGTATCCAATGATAATTTCTACAGAAGAGGTGCGTCGGATCGCTGAGATTGTGGAGGAAGTAAAATCTGAATTGCGAGAGGCTGGAATTTCATTTCGAGATCCAGAGCAGGGAATTATGATTGAGACTCCAGCAGCAGTAATGATAAGTGATGAGTTGGCGCAGATGGTAGACTTTTTTAGTATTGGTACAAATGATTTGACACAGTATACGCTTGCTATAGACAGACAGAATGCACGGCTGGATGATTTTTATAATCCCCATCATGAGGCAGTGCTTCGTATGATTCAAATAGTTGTGGACAATGCACATAAGCATGGAAAATGGGCAGGAATTTGTGGAGAACTTGGAGCCGACTTGGAATTGACAGAAATTTTTGTGAAGATGGGATTAGATGAGTTGTCCGTTTCTCCTTCGATGATATTGCCATTGCGAAAGCGTATTCGAGAGATATAGATAGGAGGCGTGTACATGGAGAAAAAAATTATTTTTCTGGACATAGATGGAACACTGACGGAACCAGGAAGCAATGAACCACCAAAGTCCGCAGTGTGGGCAATTCGACAAGCACAGAAAAAAGGGAATTATGTATTTCTGTGCACAGGGCGAAATTATGATATGCTACAACCCCTATTGCAATATCATTTTGATGGTGTGATTGCCAGTTCGGGCGGATATATTGCATGTAATGAGAAAGTTATCTTTGATTGTCCAATGACAGAGCAACAGAAACAGTTGGCAATGGAGGTTTTGAAGGAGAATGGTGTGTACAGAACAGTGGAGTGTCTGGATGGTTCGTACACAGATGCAGAGTTTAAGGACTTTTTGCGAGAGCACGCTGCAGAGGGGGGCAACAGTGAGTTGTTGCGCTGGCGTGAACAAATTGAGAAGGCACTCAATATTCTTCCGATGGAGGCGTATCGTGGACAGCCAGTATATAAGATTGTAGTTATGAGTCCGACAAGAGAACAGCTAGTAGAGCCCCAAAGATGTCTGGCGTCCGACTTTACTCTTTGTATACATGATACTAAGGATAATGGTTTTGTCAACGGGGAGATTGTGAATCGGAAATTTGACAAAGGCAGGGCTGTGGAGCGAGTTTGTGAATATTTTCATATTCCGGTTTGCAATGCTGTTGCAATTGGGGACAGTATGAATGACCGTGAAATGCTAGAGGTAGCAGGTTTAAGCATTTGTATGGAAAATGGAAGTGATGAACTAAAAAAGTTGGTGGATGATATTTGTCCGTCTGTTTTGCAAAACGGCATTTGTGAGGCGTTTCAAAAACATCAGTTGATTTAATAAGATATGGATATAGAAAAATTTAAATCGGAAAAGAGGAAAGAAAATGGCTATGGATTATGCGAAGTGTGCAAAGGAAATCTATGACACGCTGGGCGGCAGGGATAATCTAGTGAGTGCCGCGCACTGTGCAACTAGACTGCGTTTGGTTACGGTGGACAACAATAAAATCGACATGAAAAAACTGGAGAAGATTGATGGGGTGAAGGGTGTATTTAGCAATAATGGACAATTGCAGTTGATTATTGGCACTGGGACAGTTAACAAAGTGTATGAGGAGTTTCTAAATGTGAGTGGTATGACTGCTGCGACAAAGGAGGAAGTGAAAGCAGCGGCAGCGGCACAGCAGCCCCTCTTTAAGCGGATGATTAAGGCATTGGGAGATGTTTTTGTTCCTATTCTTCCGGCGATAGTAGCTTCCGGCTTAATGATGGGATTAGTTGAGGCGCTGGGCAAAGCGATTCCCTCCTTCGCAGGTAGTGACTGGTACGGAATATTAGATTTGATGGCAAACACAGCATTTACATTTTTGCCTGTACTGATTGCAGTATCAGCGGCGCGCGTGTTTGGAGGAAATATTTTTCTTGGCGCGGTCATTGGTATGATTATGATTCACCCAAATTTAATCAATGCGTGGTCGGTTGGTTCTATGGAGGCTGCGGAGATTCCAACATGGCATTTATTTGGAGTTTTTCCAATACGTCAAGTAGGGTATCAAGGGCATGTGATTCCAGTCATCATTGCCGTATGGCTTATGTGTATGATTGAAAAGTGGTTACATAAACATGTTCCAGAGATGATTGATTTGTTTGTGACCCCGCTTTGTACAGTGCTTGTCACAGCATTCATCACGTTGGGAATTATCGGTCCTATTTTTTCCACAGCAGAAACTTATGTTTTAGAATTTGCTGGCTGGATTATCACAGTGGGACATGGTGTTGGGGCATTCATTATGGGCGCCTTATATCCACTTACAGTTGTATGTGGTATTCATCATATGTACAATGTTATTGAGGCAGGGATGCTGTCTGCAGTGGAAGGGTTAAATATCTGGATGCCAATTGCTTCAGCAGCAAACTTTGCGCAAGGTGCAGCATGTCTTGCAGTTGGATTAAAAGCGAAAAATATCAGAACGAAATCGGTTGCAATTCCGTCTGCGTTATCCGCAGCGCTGGGAATCACAGAACCGGCAATCTTTGGAGTAAATTTGCGTTTTGCGAAACCACTCATGTGTGGAATGGCAGGAGGCGCGGTAGGGGCGCTGATGGGTTCTCTCTTTCATATTGGTGCAACATCTTATGGTGTGACTGGAATTCCAGGATTTTTGATCACACTGGATTATACCATGCAGTATGCCATTGTACTTGCTGTTGCGTTTGGTGTATCCTTTGCATTGACATGGTTTATATGGAAGGAGGAGAGAGAGGAGAATGAGGAAGCGGACAAGACGACAAATACTGTCGAAAAGATAGAGAAAGCGAATGCTATACAGGAAACAGAATCAGAAACAGCTTTGAATTTATCAGAAAAGGCTTTGTTCGCACCAATAAAAGGAACTATTATTCGCAGGGAAGAGATTCCTGATGAAACCTTTGCGGCTGGTGTGCTGGGGGACGGTGTGGGAATCGAACCTGAAGACGGAGAGGTGGTTGCTCCATTTGACGGAGAAATTTCTTCAGTGACAGACACACGTCATGCAATTGGGATTACTGGACCAGATGATATGGAAGTGTTGATTCATGTGGGAATTGACACTGTAAATATGAATGGGGAAGGTTTTACGCTTTTTGTCTCTGAAGGTGATAAAGTAAAAGCGGGACAGAAACTGATGAATTTTGATATTGCTAAAATTAAAGCAGCAGGATATAGTACGACCACAGCAGTACTTCTCACGAATAGCGATGATTATTCTGACTTTAAAATAGTTAAGACTGGAAAGACAAATCTGCTGGAAAAAGTATTTACAATTGAATAAAATTATTTTATATATATAAGGAGGAAATAAAAATGCAGAGATTCAGTTATGTGATCAAGGACGAAGTAGGTATCCATGCAAGACCGGCAGGGCTTCTTGTGAAAGAGGCAAAGAAGTACGAGAGTACAATTACAATCGTAAAAGATATAAAATCTGCGGCTGCTACAAAGTTAATGGCGGTTATGGGACTTGGCGTGAAATGCGGTGATACTGTCGAGGTGGAAGTGCAGGGAGCAGACGAAGAGATTGCCTGTGCAAAGATAAAGGCATTTTTTGAGGCGAATCTGTAAACAGATAAGTATATGTCCTGTGAGACATGCTGGATTTCCCTAGAATTGACATATAATAGTTCCTTGATATGGAGGGAAATATGAATGAATATTGTGGATATTGCAAAAATGGCGGGTGTATCCAGCGCGGCTGTCTCACGTTATTTCAATAATGGACATCTTTCAGAAAAAAAACAGGAGGCAATCCGCAAAGTTGTGGAAGAAACAGGCTATCGTCCTTCTGTGCAAGCACAGACACTGAGGACGAAAAAAACAAAGATAGTTGGTGTGGTGGTACCCAAGGTTGCATCTGCCTCTATCGGTAGAGTCGTGGAAGGGATTCTCTCTGTTTTGAATGAAAGCGCGTATCAGATGCTTTTGGCAGTCACACAGAACAATCCGAAAAAGGAAGTAGAATATCTTGCCGCTTTTCAGGAACGACAAGTGGATGGTGTGATACTGGTAGCGACTGTGTTCACGGCAGCACATAAGCGCGTGTTAAAGGAGCTACCAGTTCCAGTAGTGATTGTGGGACAATATTTGTCAGGATACTGTTGTGTGTTTCATGACGATTATCATGCTTCCTATGATTTGACAAAATTATTTCTTGAGAAAGGTAGAAGGAAGCTTGGATATCTCAGCGCAATTCATAAGGATAAGGCAGTTGGTGCAGAGCGATACAAGGGATTCTGTGATGCAGTGCGGGATAGTGGTTTGGCGGAACTTAGGGAAAACACCGTGACAGCCGCTTTTACAGTGGCTTCTGGATATGAGAAGACAGGGGAATTGTTGGAGAAATATGACAGTCTGGATGGAATTATCTGCGCTACGGACACAATGGCGGCCGGAGCGATGCAATATTTGCAAGAGCATCATATTAATGTGCCAGATACAATACTGGTAGCAGGGCAAGGGGACTCAGACATGGCGAGAGTAACAGCGCCGCCGATAATTACAGTACATTATTCTTATGAGAAAAGTGGTGTGCTTGCTGTTCAGATGTTATTGGAACTGTTGCAATACGATGAGAGCATTACAAAAGAGGTAAAACTGGGATATCATATTGTGGAGTTGTAGAAAATTATAACTTCACTATATCAGATATGAAATCGTTCACACAAAAATATGCAAAAATTTTACTGTAAAATTATGTAAAATGACTATTTACAAATAAATTTTAATATTGTAATATAATGGCATATATGAAACCGATAACACATAGAAAACTAAAAATAGTTTGCTATGACTGCACGAAGGAACCATACAAATTTGGAGAAAGGAATGATATTATGCAGCAGGTACATATTAAGTTTAGCAACGTAGAACAGGTGAGACAGTTTGTGAATTCAATCGACAAAATTGATGCGAATTTCGATTTGGGTTCTGGACGTAAGATTGTTGACGCGAAGTCTATACTTGGCGTGATGGCACTGGATTTATCAGGCCCACTCCAGTTGAGATATCACTCGGACGACAAGGAAATTGAGAATATCATAGCACCGTTTGTGTATTCGGAGGCATAAGGAATACTACTTCATTTGTGTATTTAGTGATTTGGGGAATAAAAGATACATTTCAAGAGCAGAGTGTATCCAATCATTTTTAAATATAAAATAAGAGGTACGATTATGGTAAAAGGGGATAATGTTTATCTAAAAAGGCTTGAACGCCATCATGATGAGCTGCGTTGGCTTTACATGGAGTTGTATAACAATGATTCCATGTTTGCAGAACTTGGCGACAATATGCGTCAGTTTTATTTGGACAGAGATAAGGAGTTGAAAAAACGGGATGAGAAGCGGGCGGCGGACCCAGGCTGGTACAAGCAGAATGATCTGCTGGGAATGATGTTCTACATTGACAATTTTGCAGGAAATATGAAGGGTGTGGAGTCAAAGCTAGACTACATAGAACAGTGCAATGTGAATTACATTCATTTGATGCCGTTTCTTGACACGCCGGAGGGACGCTCTGATGGGGGGTACGCTGTGTCGGACTTCCGCAAAGTACAAGAAAAATTAGGTTCTATGGAGGATTTGGACAGTCTGACAGCCGCTTGTCACAAAAAAGGCATTAACGTTTGTATGGATTTTGTTATGAATCACACCTCGGAGGATCACGAGTGGGCGAAGCGGGCACGCCAAGGGGAAGGCGAGTATATGAGTCGCTATTTTTTCTATGACAATCCTACGATTCCTGAACAGTATGAAAAAACAGTTCCACAAGTTTTTCCGACGACTGCGCCAGGAAATTTTACGTGGCTTCCTGATGCAAGGCATTATGTAATGACCAGCTTTTATCCCTATCAGTGGGACTTGAACTATAAGAATCCGCGCGTTTTTAATGAGATGATGTACAACTTCCTCTATTTGGCAAACAGGGGAATTGATATTATTCGCATTGATGCAGTTCCATATATATGGAAGGAATTGAATACGCCATGTCGCAACCTCAAACAAGTGCATACCATTGTGCGCATGATGCGTATGATTAGTGAAATTGTTTGTCCAGGCGTGCTTTTACTCGGCGAAGTTGTGATGGAGCCAGAGAAAGTGACACCATATTTTGGCACGGTTGAGAAGCCAGAATGTCATATGCTTTACAATGTTACTACTATGGCGACCACATGGCACACTGTTGCGACGCGGGATGTGAAATTATTGAAAAAACAGCTTGACATTGTGAATGCGTTGCCAAAGGATTATGTTTTTCTGAATTATCTGCGCTGTCATGATGACATTGGTTGGGGACTAGACTATGGCACATTGAAGATGGACGGTATGGAGGAGCGTGCGCACAAGAAATACTTGAACGATTATTTTCAGGGGTATGATGGCAGCAGTTGCAGTCGCGGCGAGCTTTACAATGCGGATCCTGTTACTGGTGATGCGCGGTTTTGCGGTACAACGGCGTCTATGTGTGGTGTGGAAAAGGCAGGTTTTGAGGGTGATGATGTCGCAATGGAGCGCGCGATACAGATGGATTTAATGCTTCACGCGTACATGTTTATGCAGTCGGGAATACCAGTGCTTTACAGCGGAGATGAGATTGGGCAGGTGAACGATTACCACTATAAAGAGGACCCGCACAAGGCGGCGGATTCGCGCTATATTCACCGTGGTCCTATGAACTGGAAGTTGGCAGCAAACATCAAGAACAGGAACACGGTAGAAGGGAAGATTTTTCAGGGGCTAAAGAAGCTTGAACAGATTCGCAAGACAGAAAAGGTGTTTGTTTCCTATGCAGACACATGGACGGTTGATACAGGTGATACGTCTGTGCTGTGCATTGGCAGATATTACGACGGTGAAAAGGTCTATGGTGTATTTAATTTCAGTGAGTTTGACAAGACTGCATGGCTTGGTGGAGTGAACGGAGAAGCCATTGAACTGCTTTCTGGAGATAAGATGAAATTGAATGAGGTGAAACTGCCAGCATATGGATTTTATTATCTAAAAGAGAAATAATATAGATAGATAAAATGATTTGCAGTATACATTACAATTCAGCCTCAGGACTTTGCATTTACTGCAAAGTCCGTGAAATAACATAATGGTTGAGATGCATCAAGCCACCACAAAATAATTTTACATAACTTGATGCTTATAACAGAAAGCCGAAGGCTGAATTGTTACAACAAATCTGTAAAAGGGGCGGTATAGATGAACATAGCAGACATTGCGAAGATGGCCGGTGTATCGCGGGCGGCTGTTTCACGGTATTTTAATAACGGATACATTTCGGAGGAAAAGCAGAAAGCAATTCGCAAAGTTGTGGAGGAGACTGGCTATCGACCTTCTATTCAAGCGCAGACGTTGCGGACAAAAAAGACGAAAATGATTGGGGTGATTGTGCCTAAGATTTCGTCCTCCTCCATTGGGAGAATCGTAGAGGGGATGCTCTCTGAGTTTAATAAAAGCGAGTACCGAATGATACTCGCGGTCACGCAGAATGATCCGCAAAAAGAAGTGGAGTATCTCTCTGCCTTCAGTGATAAACAGGTGGATGGTGTAATTTTAGTCGCGACGGTGTTCTCAATGGCGCATAAGCGTGCTCTAAAGAACCTGTCGGTGCCAGTAGTGATTGTGGGGCAGTATCTGTCTGGGTATTGTTGCGTGTACCATGACGATTATCATGCCTGCTATGACATTACGAAACTGCTATTGAAAAAAGGTAGAACAAAGCTGGGCTATATGAGTGCAATGTGGCAGGACAAGGCAGCAGGGGAGGCGCGGTACAAAGGATTTTGTGATGCGGTGTGCGAAATGGGTCATGCGGTGCTGGTAGACAACGTTGTGACTGCTGACTTTACAGTGACTTCTGGTTATGAAAAGGCGGAAGAACTTCTGTACAAGTGTGAAACCCTAGATGGCCTAATTTGTGCTACGGACGCAATGGCACTCGGCGCAATGCAGTATTTTCAAGAACATAACATAGCAGTACCTGAGGAGATTTTAGTTGCAGGGCACGGTGGCTCTGAAATTACAAGAATCGCAGTTCCCGCGTTGATTACAGCCCGCTATTTTTATGAAAAGAGTGGTGAATTGGCAGTCCGCAGATTAATGGAGTTGCTGCGACAAGAAGAAAGTGTTGTCAATGAAGTAAAGTTGGGATATGAGATTATAGATTTGAAGCAATAAGGAACTGTGAAGAAATATACTATGTAAGCTGTACATGTTATTTCTTCACAGTTCCTTATTTTCTCTACTTGATTATTTTGGCGCTGGCTCTGACACCATGCAGCAAGTGCATGGTGCGGGTGTGAAAAGTAACTGGTGATGTAACAGTTCAGATAGGTATTTGCACTTTGCTGCAAATACCGTAAGACAACGTGGTGGCTGCAAGCAAAAATCCATCGCCAAAGGCGATTTTGCATGGATTTTTGTCCGTAACAGTGAAGGTATCTGAACTGTTACCTGGTGATGCATCAAGTCATGCAAAAAATCCAGAAAATGATTGACATTAGTATGACAAGGTGTTATCTTTAAACCATAACATATTGTCATACTAAATTGATCTGTTTGGAGGAGAAGTATTATGCAACAACAAATTTCAGACGCTGAATTGGAAATTATGAAAGTAGTTTGGGCAAATGGTAGCAAACCAACACTTTTTGCCTATCTAACGGATGCGTTGGCAGCCAAAGGTAAACCGTGGCAAAAAAATACACTCATTACTCTGCTAAATCGCCTTGTCAATAAAGGTTTTCTAAAGGCAAAGAAAATCGGACGTCGCAATGAGTACACGCCGCTTGTGTCGGAGGCAGACTATCAGACAACACAGACAAAAAACTTTTTAGAGAAAATTTATGAGGGAAGCGTGTCAGGGCTTGTATCTATGCTGATTTCGGGCGATTTGCTAACAGAGAATGAGTATGAGGAGTTAAGACAACTGCTTGAGAAAGGAAGTAAAAAGCCATGAATATCGCTTTGAAAATTATTTTATCTATGTCTATTTCTGGTACATTGCTGATTTTTGTATTGTTGCTGGCAAAAAAGGTTTGGCAAGATAAAATTAGCAGACAGTGGCAGTATTATATCTGGCTAATTGTGATTTTGCGGCTAATACTTCCTTTGGCACCGGAAGTCAATCTTATGAGAACCATATATCAGACCGTAGAACAGATGCAGACACAGGACCTTTTTGCAACAAAATTACAGACAACATTGAATCTTGTGGGAGATAGAGAGAACTCCACCAGCAATAGGACACAAGCCAGTGATAAGATAAATGATTTTACAGAAAGAAAAATGGCAGAACAGCCGCTTCAAGACAATGCGTTATCACAGGTAAAAAATCAAAGGCTGAGAGATTTTCTAATAGTGGTACTATGGTTTGTAAAGCGGTTTTGGCTAGTTTGGCTTGTCGTTGCTTTTGGAATGATAGTGCGAAAAATAACTGCATATCAGAGTTTTGTAAATTGTGTTAAAGCTGGATTGACACCTGTTTGCGATATTGAAAAGTTGGAAAAACTTTCTGCGGCGATGGAGCAAATCGGTATAAAAAGACCAGTGGAACTCGGTGTCAATCCACTTGTTTCGTCACCAATGTTAATTGGCTTTTTTCACCCTTGTATTGTGTTGCCCAATGCGGATATTGACGAAAAAGATTTTTACTATATTATATTGCATGAGCTGATACACCTCAAGCGGCAAGATATACTCTATAAATGGTTAGCGCAGTTTACCGTTTGTCTGCATTGGTTTAATCCTATGGTATATTTGATGCGCCGCGAAATCATTAAAGCGTGTGAGTTTTCTTGTGACGAGGCAGTTCTTGAGATAGTGGGGGAGTATTATGCATCTGATTATGGAAAAACACTGTTGGATGCAATGCCAACCGTTGGAAGATATAAGGAAAGTTTTGGCGTGGTTACACTGAATCAAAACAAACAATTGTTGAGAGAAAGGTTGTGTGCAATTATGAGTTTTAGAAAAAAATCTAAGGGAATGGTCGCTGTAACAGGTGTGTTAACTCTAAGTATTTTGTTTGGAACTATTTTTATTGGCATATATCCAGTTGCTGCAGCACAGCCAGATTTGATGCAAGAGCGTCATTTTCAAGAAAGCAACTATTTGCCAGAAAACAATGCTGAGAAAGAGAATATCAATTCTCTATCAGCGCAGATAAAACAATATTATGAGGCAGGCAGCGTGCCATTGTTTCAGATAGCGTTTGCGCAACTGGACAATGGGGCGAAAGAAGCATGGCTTGAACAAATCTATATAGATGGACAAATTCCCTTTTTCGGTGCTGCTGTCGATCAATTAGAGATGGATAGTGTAATTATTCAACGTTTGGCAGAAAAAACATATACAGACCAAGCTATCGCTTTTTTCTCAATTGTGGCAAAACAGATGAGTGAAAAAACATTGGAAGCGTGGTTGGACAAGGCACTAACAGATCAGCAGATTGTGTTCCAGTCTGTCTTGTTTCAGTTGTTGGATAAAGAGGACGAACTAGATGCCTTGGAGGAAGCAATTGATAAACAATATACAGAAAAGCAAATGCAAGAATATCTGGAACAAGGCATTGTCAGTGATGGAAAAAAGTATTATTATGATTCACAGCTTGTCAACGTCTTTTTGGATATTAGAAAAGATAGCGCATTTTACACTTTGCAGATTAACCCGCAAGGCACTATCAATATTCAAGTTATTCGCGACGAGAACGGTACAATCAAAGGTGTGTGTTATATGACGGATGCAGAGGTGGAGGCACTTTTAGGTGATATGAAGGACGAAGATGATTTTTGTGATGATATGGAAGAAGATGGTACAATTTACGGGTCAGGAATGCGCTAAACTGCGCATTCCGTGGGAACGTGATTCAGAAATGAGGGGCGATTTTTGTGAAGCAAAACTCTAAATATCGCCCCGAATTGTTACTATGAGCGGTTCCTAGGCCGTGAATAGTAACAGAAGATGAAATTTGAAAAAGCAAGTCAATTAAAAGCTGTTGATTTCATTTATTTTTCATGATACCATAGAGCATATATTTGTGGCAATACAGATGGAATCATTTAAAATAGCGAGGAGGATAAACGATGGAAATGGAAAAAAAACATTCCATGGAGAAAGGGCTTTCCGACGAAAAGGTAATAGTTATTGATTTTGGCGGACAGTACAATCAGCTTGTGGCAAGGCGTGTCAGGGAGTGTAATGTTTATTGTGAGATTTATTCTTATAAAACGGGCATTGAGCAGATTAAGGCAATGGCACCGAAGGGCATTATACTTACAGGAGGTCCCAATAGCTGCTACGAAGAAAATGCGCCTACATATACAAAGGAACTTTTTGAATTAGGGATTCCTGTATTGGGACTCTGCTATGGTGCACAGTTAATGACACTTGTGCTTGGTGGAAAAGTTGAAAAAGCTCCTGTTCGCGAGTATGGAAAGACACAGGTTTATATGGACACGGCTACGCCATTGTTTGCGGATATAGCACAGACCACAATCTGTTGGATGAGTCATTTTGATTATATTTCTGCGATTGCACCTGGTTTTCGTGTGATAGCGCACACGGCAGATTGTCCTGTAGCGGCGGCAGAATATTCTGACAAAAAGCTGTATGCAATTCAGTTTCACCCAGAAGTATTGCATACTGTTGATGGAACGAAAATGATTTACAACTTTGTACGCAGTATTTGTGGCTGTGCTGGTACATGGAGAATGGATTCGTTTGTAGAAGAAGCGGTAGAGCAGATTCGTGAAAAAGTAGGAGATGGAAAGGTACTTCTCGCATTGTCCGGTGGAGTGGATTCTTCAGTTGCGGCAGCATTATTATCGCGTGCAATTGGTAGACAACTTACCTGTGTGTTTGTAGACCACGGTTTGCTGCGTAAGAATGAGGGGGATGAAGTCGAGGCAGTTTTTGGTCCAAACGGGGATTTCGATCTTAATTTTATTCGTGTTAATGCACAAGAGCGGTACTATGCAAAACTTGCAGGCGTGACGGAGCCAGAATGTAAACGCAAAATTATTGGAGAAGAGTTTATTCGTGTGTTTGAGGAGGAAGCAAAAAAAATTGGTACAGTGGATTTTCTTGCACAAGGAACGATTTATCCCGATGTGGTTGAGAGCGGTCTGGGCGGCGAGTCGGTTGTGATTAAGTCGCATCATAATGTTGGCGGATTGCCGGATTATGTTGATTTCAAGGAGATTATCGAGCCACTTCGGGATTTGTTTAAAGACGAAGTGCGAAAGGCAGGATTGGAATTGGGAATACCAGAGAGATTGGTATTTCGGCAACCGTTTCCAGGACCAGGATTGGGAATAAGGATTATTGGCGAAGTTACGGCGGAGAAGGTGCGGATTGTACAGGATGCTGATGCGATTTACCGCGAGGAGATTGCAAAAGCGGGATTGGACAGGAGCATTGGGCAGTATTTTGCAGCACTGACGAATATGCAGAGCGTTGGCGTCATGGGAGACGAGCGAACTTATGATTATGCAGTGGCGCTGCGCGCTGTGAATACGGTTGATTTTATGACAGCCGAGTGCGCGGAGATACCATTTGCGGTACTGCAGACAGTGATGAGCAGGATTATTAATGAAGTGCGAGGGGTTAATCGAGTAATGTATGATTTGACAAGCAAACCGCCGGGGACGATTGAGTTTGAGTGAGAGGGTAAATCCCTGCAAGTCTTGAAAAATCAAGGCTTGCGGGGATTTTTTAATGGGTGATGGGTACGATTTGGGTACAAAAAATTATTTCTGGGTTATCTAATGGGTGTTCCATTGAAAAATAAGGGATAATATTTAAAAAAATTTATTATATTAATTATTTTTTCCTTATTATTAGAATCTATGGAAACAAGCGCAGGAATATCGTGAAAAGAATGCAATGCTTCATTTAAAGTATTATTGTATTGTTGTAAAAATATAGATAAAAGTAAATGTTCACTGCCACTTATTCCATAGATTTTTTTCTTTATTTGTTTAATATCTTTAATTTGTAATATACCATCTTGTTTAAATTCCCATATGTTATCAAAATTTAGGAGTGGGCTGGAAAATGTATAATTCCAAACACTTCGCAGAAGAAACTCATAAGTATATTTACTATATACATCCTTTATTTGAAAATGGATACTATTTAACAAGTCGCAAAAGTATATTATGTAATCTTTTATATCCAAATAGCTTATTGACAAATCATGTTGATCTATGTGTAAGAAGAGCAATTCAGAGTACGCATCATCATGTGTAATATTATTCCGTATTTTCGATATGTCTTTAATCATGCCCTCATCCACGCAAAATTCAATAGATAAGATATCCTTAAAAAAAGAGATATATTCTGATAAAGTTTTGCTGGAATATTTGCGAATATATTTGTTGACAGAAGATAAAATAATATTATGTGTTGATGAAGATGAAAGTAGTTCATCCTTTCCCACAGTTAAAGTATTATCAAGTTTTTCCGGAAAGGAAATAAGATAATAACGCAATATTTCTGTAAGAGTACTTTCAAACATAGAATATGAATATAGAAAAGAAGGCTTAATCGTAGCATCATTCATATTTGAGAGAGTGGTTTGAATTTCGTCTAATTTATTTGATATTAATGTCATTACATCTTTACATACAAAAAAACGTATCATAAAATTCCCTCTTTTGGTTGTTAAGTTATTGAGTTATAAGAGCGATTAGGTATCTTTGGAATTTAATCCAATCTGATCAAGAGCCTCATCATGTGCCTTCTGTATCTTCAAATTCAAGTCAAAAGGTTCCGATTCTGGATAAATATCCATCCACAGATTAAAATCTGCCTCTGCCTTTAGCAATGCTTCCCCGCGTTTTTTCACATCTTTAATAGAGTTACATTTTTCCACTTCTCTCATATATTCCTCATAGCGGTCACACCATGAACGCATCAAAGATAATGTGCCGAAACTGACAGCAACTATATCATTACCGTCCTGATCCTGATACTCAAATAAATGCCCGTCATATTGCCGGAATACTTGGAAAAGCCTGTGCATAGCTTTGATGCCATCAAAGTCAGAGTTGGTTAATACCTCCACGTTAACAGCCAGAGCTTTGGCAATAGTTTCAAGGGATTTTGGCTTAGGGTTACGTCTGCCGCTTTCGTATGCACGAATATAAGCCTCGCTTGCACCAACCAATTCCCCTAACTGTTTTTGCGTTAAGTTTCTTTCTTGTCTGATTCTTCTTATATTTTCTCCAACAGTCATAACGACCTCCTGCAAAGTAGCATCCAAAATAGAATGGTGTAAATATAGCATACCACATAAAAAGAAAAAAATAAAGAAAAAGATATTGACACGAAACAAATGTTGCGATAGTATATACATACAACATAACAGAAACAAATGTTGCGATATAGAAACAAAAAATAAGAAAGAAAGGTAAACAACATGAACGAAAAACTTTATTACAGTGCAGCAGATATTGCAGCAATGCTCGGTATCAGTATGGGAAAGTCCTACAAGATTTTGCGGGAAATGAATGGGGAGTTGGCTTCCAAAGGCTTTCTCACAATTTCAGGGAAAATTCCAGTAGCCTATTTTAAAGAAAAGTGGTACGGGGCAGCGAAGGAGGTAAGCGTATGAGTTGTAATGCGAAGAAAGATCCGAACGGTACGTGGCGGATACAATATCGTTGGACGGATTGGACAGGAGCGAAAAAGAAGTCGCAGAAAAGAGGTTTTAAAACAAAGAAAGAAGCGGAAGAATGGTATGCGCATTTCTTATTGCAGCAATCTTCTGATCCGACAATGACGCTGGCTGATTTTTGGGAAATTTACAAGACAGATATGGAAAAGCGTCTGCGGAAAACTACCATGAAACAGAAAGAATATGTGATGAATGACAAAGTACTGCCTTACTTTGGAAATACACCAATCAATGAAATTACGGCGCCAATGATAAGGAAATGGCAGGGTGAAATGATGGAGAAAGGCTTTAAGCCTACATATCTGAAAACTATACATAACCAGCTCAGCGCAATTCTAAATTATGCAGTTAATTTTTATGATTTACGCTCCAATCCATGCCGGAAAGCAGGAAGTATGGGCAAGAGCAGGGCGGATGAAAGACCATACTGGACTTTGGAGGAATTTCAGAAGTTTTCGGACGCAATTATGGATAAGCAGGATTCGTGGATTGCATTTCAGATTTTATTCTGGACAGGGATGCGTTTAGGGGAATTACTTGCCCTTCAGGTAAAGGATATAAACTTTGAGGAAAGCACGATTACTGTTGATGAATCCCTTGCGAGGATTGACGGAGAGGATTTGATTACTGCGCCAAAAACGGAAAGTTCCATAAGGGTAATTACTATACATAAGGAATTGCAGGAGGCGATAAAAGAGTATATTTCAACGCTTTATCGGGTGAGAGCAGGCACACGCCTTTTTGCGGGGCGGACAAAAAGTTTCTTTGAGCATGAGATGGAACGGGGAATTAAGTTGTCAGGTGTAAAAAAGATAACTGTCCATTGTACCAGACACAGCCATGCGAGTATGCTCGTACAGATGGGATTCAGCCCTGTTGAGATTGCAAAGCGGTTGGGGCATGGGAAAGTCACGACTACAATTGAAACATACTGTCATCAATCTATGGACGCACAGATAAAAATTGCAGATAGGCTTGGAAAAGTGGAAAGAGGTGAGGAAAGTGGCGTGTAAGCGTGAGGACAGGTTTCGGCACAATACAATTGCATTCTGGCTTAGTGATGAAGAAAAGAACCAAGTGGAAGCGAGAATTGTATTGTCAGGACTTCCCAAAGGAGATTATTACCGGAAAGCCATATTGGGACAGGAAGTGACGGTAACTGCCGGAAATTATATGTCTAACAGAGTTGCAAAAGCTTTAGAGCAGATATTGGAACATCTGAAAAGTGGAAATACAGAAGATGAAAAATTACTGTTTCAACTGGTAAAGCAGCTATTAAAAATTCGGCAGAATGAAAATGCTCCTGCTGGTAACAGGAGCATTCCGAAAACAGATTAGGTTGTTGGAGCAACTTAATCTAAGTGCAAAAAAGGCAAGCCTCTTTGCGTATATTTTGCAGATTTATTATAGCAGAGGCTTTTCCGAATGAAAAGGAGGAGAGGCAGTAAAATTGAATATTTTTTCAGAGGTAAAGGAACATCTGACAGCAAGACGAGTGGCAGAATATTATGGTCTTCAGGTTAAAAGGAACGGTTTAGCTTGTTGCCCTTTTCATAATGATAAGCATCCAAGTATGAAAATTGATAAAAATTATCACTGCTTTGCCTGTGGTGTCGGTGGAGATGCTATTGATTATGTTTCGCGTATGTTTGGATTGTCACAGTATGATGCAGCGTTAAAGCTGATAGAGGATTTTACTCTGCCCATTGATGCAAAGGGAAATACGGAGTTAAGCGTGCAGGAAAAAGAGCGCATCCGCAGGGAAAAGGCAGAGCGTGAAAGAATAACACGCATTCAGGAACGGTTTGAAAAATGGTGCAGTCAGACTGTTGATATATTGAGGAACTGTATTTCAGAGATTGACAGTGTAAAACGTTTCCTCATTGGGAAACCGCCTGACATTATTTTTTCAGAGGATTATGCGCAGATGCTTCACGCAGAGCCGCTTATCAATTACTGGATGGATATTTTGTGTATGGGAGATGTTGCAGAGAGGCAGGAGCTGTTTCTGAAGGATAGAAAGAAGGTGGAGGAAATTGCAGGAAAAGTCGGCACAGGCAGAAAACGAATTATGGAATGCAGTCGGGGAAGCGCTTGATACGGAAATGAGTACAGTGGAGGATGTGCTGGAGTCGCTTGCAAGAACGCAGAAAGGGAATGTGAAATCTTCCATCGAGAACTGCATGACTATTTTATACAGGGATCCGGTGCTGAAAGATGCCATATGTAAAAATGAGCTGACAAACAAAACTGATATTGTAAAGCAGCTATTGTGGAAGCGAAATGGAAACAGTGTTACTGATGTGGATATGTACCAGATTCAGCGTTACATAGAAGCAAATTATGGCATTTCCAATGATAAAGCTATTAACAAAGCTGTCAGTATTATAGCCAGCGAGAGAAGTTATCACCCTATAAGGGAATATCTTGAAAATCTGCAATGGGATGGGAAAAACAGGATTGCAGGTCTGCTTCCGCGTTTTCTTGGCGCAGATGATAATGAATATACAAGAGAAATCATGCGGCTTTTGATGCTGGCGGCAGTCCACCGGATTTATGAGCCAGGCTGTAAATTTGAGATTATGGTCTGCCTTGTGGGTGGTCAGGGCGCAGGAAAGTCTACATTCTTCCGTTTTCTTGCTGTCAATGATGAGTGGTTTACGGACGATTTGAAGCGTATGGATGATGAAAATGTTTACAGCAAGATGCAGGGGCATTGGATTATTGAAATGTCGGAAATGCTTGCCACTGTCAATGCAAAAAGCATTGAAGATATTAAATCATTTTTGAGCAGGCAGAAAGAAACATACCGTATTCCGTATCAGACTTATGCAGAGGACAGACCAAGACAGTGTATCTTTGTCGGCACATCAAATAACCTTGATTTTCTTCCGCTGGACAGGACGGGAAACAGAAGGTTTGCGCCTGTTTTGGTTCATCAGGAGCGTGTGGAGAAACATATCCTTGCGGATGAAAAGGAGTCAAGGGAATATATTGTGCAGGCATGGGCGGAGGCAATGGTTATCTATAAGAACTGCCCGCATGAGCTGAAGCTGTCAAAGAAAATGGAAGAATATCTAAAGGAGATGCAGAAACAGTTTATGCCGGAAGATACAAAGGTAGGCATTATTCAGGCTTGGCTGGACGACTGTACTGACGAATATGTATGCAGCGAGATGATTTACAGAGAAGCGCTGCGGCATGAATATGAAGAACCGAAGCGGTGGGAGATTAACGAAATCAATGATATTATGAATACCTGCATTGAAGGGTGGGAGAAAGTCAATTCCCACAGGTTTGATAAAGGATATGGCAGACAGCGGGGATGGAGAAGAAAATCCGATAGAGGAGAGTTTTCACCAATACCCAAAGATGTACAGACGCCATTTGAAAAGTAAAAACATTTTATGGAACTCTTTTTATGAAACTCTTTTCATTGCCGTTGACACAGTCTGTTGACAGTTTTGTCAACAGGCGTTTACAAAAGAGTACAGTAAAATCAATGGTTTGAGATGCTTGTCAACGGTGTCAACAGAAAATTTTAAAAATGGAAAACAAGATTAACAGAATATGGGAGGGCATTAATTATGCAGAAATATAACAACACAAAAATTATTATCGGCTTGGATCATGGATATGGCAACATGAAAACAGCGCACAGGATATTCAAGACAGGAGTGGAATTCTTTGAAGAAGAACCGATAGTCAGTATGAATTACATCAAGTATAAGGATAAGTATTATGTGATCGGGGAAAACCACTTGATTTATCAGGGCAACAAAACAGATTCGCAGGACTTCTTTATTCTTACGCTTGCAGGCTTAGCAGAGGAATTGAAATTTAGGGGACTGCATGAGGCGAAAGTATTGCTGGCTGTTGGACTTCCCCTTGCATGGGCGAAAAGCCAGGCGGCAGATTTTAAGAAGTATCTGATGCAGGAGCAGGAATTATTTTTCTCGTTCCGTAAAGAAAATTACAGGGTGCATTTGTGCGGAGTGGAAGTGTTTCCACAGGGATTTGCGGCGGTATGTAATGCCGGTTCCATGAAAGGCATTAACATGATAGCAGATATCGGAAATGGCACTATGAACGTGATGCAGATTATTGACGGCAGACCATTAGAGAAAAGTCTTGTGACGGACAAGTTTGGTGTGTCAATCTGTATGAAAGAAATACAAAAAGAACTGTCCAAATCAACAGGGGAAAATATACCGGAGGTTATGATTGAGCCGATGCTGATAAACGGTTTGCAGGGCAGGAATGATGTAACAGCAAAAACTGTGGGGCGGATTGCTGCAAGATATACAGAGGACATTTTAAAACGCTTGGTTGATTATGGATATAAAGAAAATTTAGTGCATCTTTATGTGATTGGCGGAGGCGGTTGCCTGCTTAGACATTACAGTGATATTGCTTCAAAGGGAAATGTGACCTTTATTGAGGACATCTGTGCAAACGCAAAAGGATATGAATACCTTGCAATGCAGAAGCAGCGCAGGAAGGCTGTGTAGAAATGGGGTTATGCAATGAAAAAGGCTTATAAATGCAGCAACATAAAATTCTGCATGGAAGATGAAAACCAGCGTAGGACTTGGGAATATTTGCAGGGTATTACACGAAAAGACGGTTCTTATGGGAAGATACTTTCTGATGCGTTTGTGGAGGTTTTTGACGGGCAGATACAGGCTGAAACTGATAAGGCAGCGGGTGATTCCACTATTTTGCTGGAGCAGAATACAGATATTCTTGAGAAGATGCTGGACAGAGTGTTGGAGCAAAAATTCCATGAGATGCTCCAAGAGCTACAGAGAGTCTTAACAGAGCAGATCAGCAACAGCTTCAGTGAATATGTTCCCGCAGTCCATTCCGGTACAGAAAAACTTATGGAAAAGGCTGATGTAGACGGAATGGGGCAGACGCAGGAGGCGGAATTATCTGAGGATATGATGGCATTTGCATTTGCAATGGGCGAATAGGCGGTTCCGAATTTTTATATTCGGTACCCATTTCCGAAAAGGAAGCCTATGGAACGGTGCCGAAAAGTCTTTATTCGGTACCGTCGCCCAAAACGAATGATGGCGGTTTTTGCCGGAATGAGCAGTCTGTCGGATGGTTTTTCCGACAGACTACGGATGCCGTCAGGCAGACGGTGTTTGCCATCGGCAAACACTACCCTCGGAGAGCGCCTTACTTCTGATGCGTATGTGTCAGAAGTAATAAGGCGTTACTTTTGACAAAAGTAACAAAACCATAGTTAGCTGGCATATGTAAAGTGTGAGAAAGAAGGTGGTGCATTGGCAGCAAAAACAATTTCTTTTCCAAAGGGGAGAGGACATCTTACGCATAATAACAGGGATTTTATCTGTAACAATGTGGTACCGGAACGGACATCTTGGAACCGGACTTACATACAGGAGCCATTGAAGGACGCTTATGAAAAATGTTTCGGACAGGCACTCAGGGATTATAACGCCGCACAGAAGCGTAAGGATAGGAAGAAAGAAGATTATCTGAAGGAGATAGAAAATTCAGGGAACAAGGAAAAGACCTTTTATGAAAATATTGTTCAGATAGGGAAAAAGGAAGATACTTCAGTGGTGGATGAAAATGGAGATTTGACGGAAGATGCTAAGACTGCCATAGAGATTTTAGAACAGTATGCCAAGACTTTTCAGGAACGGAATCCGAATTTATATCTCTTTAACTGTGTGATGCACTTGGACGAGGCAACGCCGCATCTGCATATAGATTATATTCCGGTGGCGCATGGGTATAAAAACGGCATGGAAACACGCAATAGTCTGACAAAGGCATTCCAGCAGATGGGATTTGCAAAGGCGGTTAGCAGAAAGCAGAATGAAACGGTTGCATGGCAGGAAAGGGAACGGAAATATCTGACGAAACTTTGCTGGGAGCGGGGAATTGAGATAGAGGTTCTCGGCATACAGCGTGACAATCTTTCTCTGCCGGAATATAAAGCGGCAATGCGTGAAATGAAGGAACTGGAACAGCAGGCAGAATCACTTGACAGCCAGAATGAGGCATTGGGGAAGCAGAACGATGATTTGGCACAGCGTACATTAGAACTTGCCGTACAAGCGCAGGAAATGGAGGCACATAATAATGAGCTGCTTATGCAAGCTCAGGAACTTACGGAACAGATTGAAAAAGCAGAACAAAAAGAGAAAGAGGCAAATGAAATTCTTACTAAGCATGATTTAAGGGC
>ERZ808041.596-NODE-596-length-24448-cov-6.137869_pt1 | contig 24448 bp, 21 predicted proteins | sample MGYA00380192_ERZ808041 | MGnify/ENA primary metagenome ERZ808041 (study PRJEB31490, sample SAMN06133412) | mouse gut metagenome | isolation source: Z1_1 | host: mice | place: China: Chengdu | collected 2015-05 ...
TTTTTTCCCTCCTCTCCGCCACATAATTACATTTTTTCCTCGGCGTTTTCTTACATTTTATCACTGGCGCTGACAGCCCGAAAGCCGCTCCACCGAGGCACACCGCCCCATAGAAATAGCAAAGGAACAGCCTTTCGACTGTTCCTTTACATACGAGTGTTCAGTTGCGTTATGAACACTCGACATGGTCCGAGTGACAGGACTTGAACCTGCGGCCTCTTGACCCCCAGCTGTCCTCGGAAACTTTTTGGGGCTATTTTGTGTCCAATTCGTGCTGTTTGAACGGAATGCGGATACTCTCCAAGACTATCCTGTCCACTGCGTCCATGCGCTCCTTGTGCCGTCTGGGTCGGCATATGGGTCAAGCCCGTTTCCGAGCGAAATTTTTCTCAGCCATGCGTATTACAAAATCGCGCTCATCCTGATCCGCAGAGGCGAAGTCAATATTATACCGTTTACAGGCCTGACGGAAATAAGCGATATAGGCTAAATCTTCGCTGGTGAAGGGCGCAACATATCCATCAGGAGCGGCCAAATCATCTAATCTAAGATATTTCTCTTCCAACATTATTCACTCCTCTAAAAACAGCGAGAATAGATTTCTTGCGGCATCTCCATCAATCAGAAGTATGAACGGATCCGCGTGACTGAAGGGAACAGCTCCAAAATCCTGGATGTAGTGTTCCCGGAGTTCGGAGGTTTTTGCCTTCAAGTAAATTGCGCCGCCATAGCCATAATCAATGGAAAGCTGAATGCCAAATGCCAGCAATGCCGCACCGATACCTCTGAACTTGCAGAAATTCGTCTGCGTTGGGTTGCTGTCTGGGGAGCTTTCAATGTATTCCACTGCAACGAGGACACCCTCCGGCACATTACGGTATGCGCCAAGTCCAACCAGTTCCTTTGATTCGCAAAGCTCAAGCGCATATTTTTCCAACGCATCCTGCTGAATAAACTTGGAAAGCCAACTTGTCTGCCAGTATTCGTTTTCAGTTTTCTGAAAATCTCTCCAGGCTGCAGGGCGGATAACAGCGGGAATCGGCGTGTTGGTTGCCGTATCTATAACATAATAGGCTGGACGCATCACAACATCGCCTCATTTTTTAGATCATCACACGAATGATGGGCGGAGCATCATCAATGGCTGGCGGTACTCCGCACAGGATTGACACGCCTAAACCGCAGGGCGCGCTCCGAGGTTGTTTCAGGGCAGTCCTCATCAAAGGCAATTGGCAATGCTTTTGCACGTTCCAGCTCTGCCTGTTCCTTCTCGGTCAAGGCCAGCTCCTGTTCCAGGTTGAACGTGCCATCAACTGTGCTTGCCATAATGGAGCCCCTTTCAAAATTCGTTGCAAGTCTGGCAGAAATTAATCTTGTCACCTCAATGGGATTAACCTTTCCGTGCCAATGTGCTTCACCACACTTCTCACTAAATGCTGTAAACAGTTTACCACATCTGAGGCTGAAAAACAAGCGGAATGATGACAGTACAAATTTGGTGTTCCTGTTCCCCAGGAGTTCATCCATTTAGAGTTTATTATGAGCTGATTGAACCAGCAGCTTGTTGGAGCGCCCCACCCAAAAATCTGGGGAGGAACTATATCAACAAGACGCATACAACAAGTTAGGACAACTCCTGAAGGACTGCTGAAAGTCGTTCTACCGCCATACTCAGACCGTCAAAGCCCGCGCACCGGCTGGACTTGGCGTTGACGATCTGATCCAGCAGGGGTTGGCTTTGGACGCTCTCGTCCAGAACCAGTTCGGCGGCCATCACATCGTCCCAGGCCCGGTTCAGGAAAGCCACCTCCCGACGTCCGTGGGTCTTGGTGAACAGCGTCTGGTGGTTGCCGCATAGCAGATTTGCCGCTTTGGATGGAAACCCGGCGGCAGACAAGCTGTGCTCTAAGCCTTCCTGGAAAACATCCGGCAGATGTGCCCAGTCCAAGGGGCTCAAATCATAGCGTACGAAAGTATACCGACTGTGACAGTGGACTGCCAGCAGGGAGGGTCGCCCCCGCAGGGGGATGACGTGGAGATCCCAGCAGAAGCGGCGGTTCGGTTCCTCGCTGTAAAACAGGGCTTTGATGCCAAGATGCCGCTGGAGGGGGATGGTCAGGCCAAGCTCCATGGAAGCACCTCCTTAAAATCGCTTTAATATGCCGGTTTATAGGACTTTATCTGTGCTATCTTTGAACCATGTAAAAGTAATGGACGAGGAGGCTATTCCATGAATCCCATTGGCTTCAATCCCTTTCACAGTCGCACGAACCAGGAAAAGTCCGAAAGTCGGGAACACAAGACAACAGCTGAGATCAAGCCAACCATCGTGCAGATTTTCTTTCCCGACCGGGGCCGAACATTGGCGTATTACAATGACCGTTTTGATCTTCATCCGGGGGACATCGTGTTTGTGGATGGCAAGCTGGCAGGGCTGCGGGGCCGAGTGACGGCGGTGAGTACCCACTTCAAAGTGAAGGTGGAGGATTACAAGCGGGTGATCGGTCTGGCGGATACCCGAGTGATTGGGCAGTTCTATCAGGCGAACGCCCATCTCATCACCTTTGACCCGCTGGTTCTGCCCTGGAAACAGTTTTGCTCCTGGGTGAAGCTGCCAGAGGAGGACGGATTCGAGTATTACATCAGCTATGACGAGAAAGGCTTCCCGCTGGACGACTTGAGCGGGCTGGAAGTGGACGGTGCGGTGGCTGAGCGTGGGGTGGACTATTACAGGGAAAATCGGGTGCTGTACCTGTGCTTGAACGACGTCCAGGGACGGGCCATCGTGGAGGGAACCAAGCCCCATGAGGTGGAATTCCAGTACCGGGACGGGCAGATTAGCAATCTGTTTTGCGACTGCCCCTGCGGCTATACCTGTAAGCACGAAGTGGCGGTGCTCCTCCAGCTCCGGGAAACGCTGGAGCTGATCGAGGAAGATTACGCCGCTCAATGGGATGAGAGCCGTTATTTTGCCATTGTTTCAAAACCCATGCTATACCGCTTTGCCGTGGACGCCAATCCTGGGGCGGTGCTGACCTTGAGCTGAGCGTCAGATCAAGATCCCCTCGCAGTGGTCGATCTCGTGCTGGATGATCTGAGCTGTCCAACCAGTAAAGGCCTTGAAGCGGGTCTGGAACTTCTCGTTCTGATACTGCACCTTGATGGACTTCCAGCGCTTGGCTTTGCGGACGCCAGGTAGGGACAGACAGCCCTCCTCCGCCTGATAGGGCCCGGACTTTTTGATGATCTCCGCGTTGAACATGACCATGTACTCGCCCTCGTTGTCAAAAACGATGACGCGCTTGTTCACGCCGATCATGTTTGCCGCCATACCCACGCAGCCGTCTTTATGGGCGGCGAGAGTATCCAGAAGATCTTGGGCAACGGATAGATCCTCCGGCGCGGCGGGTTCGGCCTTCTGGGCTAAAAACGATTCATCGTGCATGATCTCACGAACCATGGATATCAGCTCCCCAATATCGCCGCCGGGACTTTCCCCGGCGGCGGATCTGTGATATACTTTCAATAAGATACCACGAACAGGGCAGAAAATCAAATTCTTCCTGTGTTTGGAGGCGGCATAATAATTGACTTTTTCAAAAAGCTAATGGAGCAGGCGCTGGATCTGGAGCTGACCGTCCGCTTTACCAAACGGGATGGGGAGTGGTTCGCGGCGCTGGGTGACGAACTGGACGGCCTGCCCCTGGAGGAACTGGAGGAGTATCGGTCTGAGTTAGAAGCCCGGCTGCACGATATGGACGATGACGAGCCGGAGGACATGGCCGGAGAGGAGTTTGAGCAATGGGCGGACGCCCACGAGAGTTTGGAGGATCTGCTCAGTGAAGTAGAGGATCGGATCGACGAATTGACGTAAGGAGGGTGTCGGCATGGAGAAAAAAGTGACCGAAGTGGTAGCGGCCCTCATCTGTGATGGGGACAAGTTCCTTATCTGCCAGCGCCCCGCCCACAAGGCCAGAGGCCTACTGTGGGAGTTCGTGGGCGGCAAAGTGGAGCCGGGGGAGACAAAGGAGCAGGCCCTGATCCGGGAATGCCGGGAGGAATTAGCCGTCACCCTTTCGGTGGGTAAGGTATTCATGGAGGTAGACCATGAATACCCGGATCTGAATGTGCATCTGACGCTGTTCAACGCTGCAATCAGCGAAGGAACGCCGCGGATGCTGGAACACAACGACATCCGCTGGATCACAGTAGGGGAGATCATAAAGTATGAATTCTGTCCGGCGGACGAGGCGATCCTGAAGAAATTGAGAGGAGAATTATGATGGAACCTGTTTATTATACTGTGGATTCCATTGATGGGGACTACGCCCATTTAATCAGCGACAACGGCATAGAGAACCAGGTGGCCATGTTCCTACTGCCGGAGGGCACCACGGTGGGGAGCCGCCTGGTGCGGAATGTCCTGGAGTGGAGCCTGATTTGAGCACCTGCCCATTTTATATATCGGTTTAGCCAACGGCCCACGGCAAGGAAAGTTGATTTCCCTGCCGTGGGCCGCTGTGCCCCATTGCAACTGGGCGGCAAATAGGATATAATGCCTATAATTATATAAAACAAACGTTGGGAGATATGGAAATGGCTGAAACAAACACCAGCAATATCGGCTTTGAGAAACAAATTTGGGATGCGGCCTGTGTCCTCCGCGGCAATATGGACGCATCGGAGTATAAGTCTGTCGTCCTGGGTCTGATCTTCCTGAAATACATCTCTGACCGCTTTGAGGCCAAATACAACGAACTGGCAGCCGAGGGCGACGGCTTCGAGGAGGACAAGGACGAATACACCGCCGAGAACATCTTCTTCGTGCCGGAGTCCGCCCGGTGGTCTGTGATCTCCGCCGCCGCCCACACGCCGGAGGTGGGCGCGGTAATTGATGAAGCCATGCGCGCGATTGAGAAAGAGAACAAGCGCCTCAAAGATATCCTGCCCAAGAATTTTGCCCGGCCTGAGCTGGACAAGCGCCGCTTGGGGGACGTGGTGGATCTGTTCACCAACATCCAGATGATCGAGCATGGGAGCAGCAAGGACATTCTGGGCCGCACCTACGAATACTGCCTGTCCAAGTTTGCCGAGCAGGAGGGCAAGCTGGCCGGGGAGTTCTACACCCCCGCCTGTGTGGTGCGTACCCTGGTGGAGGTGCTCCAGCCCTACAACGGGCGGGTCTACGACCCCTGCTGCGGCAGCGGCGGGATGTTCGTCCAGTCGGCGAAGTTTATCGAAAACCACGGCGGGAATATCAACAAAATTTCCGTGTTCGGCCAGGACTCTAACCCCACCACCTGGAAGATGGCCCAGATGAACCTTGCCATCCGGGGCATTGAGGCCGACTTGGGCAAGTTCAACGCCGACACCTTCTTCAACGACTGCCACCCCCAGCTCAAGGCGGACTTTATCCTGGCAAACCCACCCTTTAACCTGTCCGGCTGGGGGCAGGACAAGCTGGCGGAGGATGTGCGCTGGGCCTATGGCCTGCCCCCGGCGGGCAACGCCAACTTCGCGTGGCTCCAGCACATGATCTGGCACCTGGCCCCGGGCGGGCGCATCGGCATGGTGCTGGCCAACGGCTCTTTGTCCTCCCAGTCGGGCGGAGAGGGCGACATCCGCAAGAATATCATCAACGCCGACCTGGTGGACTGCATTGTGGCCATGCCGCCCCAGCTTTTCTACACCACGCAGATCCCAGTTTCTCTTTGGTTCCTGGCGAAAAGCAAGCGGCAGAAGGGGAAAACCCTGTTCATTGACGCCCGAAAGCTGGGAACCATGGTGACCCGGAAGCTGCGGGAGTTGAGCGATGAGGACATCGCCCGGATCGCCGATACATACAACACCTTTGCCGAGGGGAGACTGGAGGAGGTCAAGGGGTTCTGCGCCGCGGCTGATCTCCAGGAGATCGCGAAGCAGGACTATATCCTCACGCCGGGGCGGTATGTGGGCATTGAGGAGCAGGAGGAGGAAGGGGAGCCCTTTGAGGAGAAGATGGGGCGGCTGACCGCGGAGCTGGGGGAGCTGTTCGCCAAGTCCCACGAGCTGGAGGGGGAGATCAGGAGGCAGTTGGGGGCGATTGGGTATGAGATATGAATTGGGGCAAGTATGTTCCCGATTAAGCAGCGGGAAGGGAATACCGGCAAGCCAAGTTTCAGATATCGGAGAATATCCTGTTTATGGTGGAAACGGTTTGCGTGGGTATACAAGCCACGCAAACTTTGAGGGAGAATGTGCCATTATTGGGCGGCAAGGCGCATTTTGCGGAAATGTTCGGTTTTTTTCTGGAAAAGCATATATGACGGAGCACGCTGTTGTGGTCTGTGCAAATGAGCAGAACAGTACACGCTATTTGGCTTATTTGCTCTCCACCATGAATCTGGGACGCTTATCTGGGCAATCAGCTCAGCCAGGACTTTCTGTAAAGACGCTTGCTAAACAAGAAATTGAACTCCCTGCGCTGGAACAACAGAATAAAATTGTGTCTATTCTCGCTTCACTTGACGAAAAAAACGAACTGAACCAGAAGATAAATGAAAATTTGGAGCGGCAGGCATTTGCGCTATTTGATAACTTTTTGGCAGGAGCTCAAAATGAGGAATGTGTGGTTTCGGATATTGCGATACTCAACCCCAAACGGGCTTTAGCAAAAAATCAGTCTGCCAGATGTATAGATATGACACGTCTCCCTACATCAGGCGCATTTCCTACGGGTTGGGAAACAAAACCTTTCAACGGCGGGATGAAGTTTTCAAACGGTGATACTCTTTTAGCGAGAATAACTCCCTGCCTTGAAAACGGTAAAACTGCGTTTATCGATTTTCTGGAAGATGGGGAAGTCGCTTTTGGATCAACGGAATATATCGTTCTATCACCCAAGGAAGGTGTTCCGCCCGAATTTTTATACTGCCTTGCCCGCTATCCTGCTTTCGTTGATTATGCTGTAAAGAATATGAACGGGAGCAGTGGGCGGCAGCGTGTTTCTGCTGATACTGTTGGACAGTACCGCCTGCCAAAGCTAAGCTGTGAAGATTTTGAGGGGTTTGGCAATGCTGTGGTGCCACTATTTTTGAAAATGCGATATAGTTCGCTCGAAAATATGCGGTTGTCTGCATTGAGAGATACCCTCATCCCCAAGCTCATGTCCGGCGAAATTGATTTGTCTAACATCCAGCTCTGAAAGGAGTGCCCGTCATGTTCGGCCATTACACCGAATCCAACTACGAATCCGCTGTCATCGAACTATTTACCCAAATGGGCTACAACTACCTATACGGCCCCGACGTGGAGCGGGACTACCACTCCCCGCTGTACGAGGGGGCGCTCTGGCCCGCCCTGCGGCGCATCAACCGCGATCTGCCGGAGGAGGCCGTCACCGAGGCGGTGTACAAGCTCAAAAATTTTGAGGGCGGGTCTCTGCTGCAAAAGAACATGGTATTCACGGACTACCTGCAAAACGGCGTGCCGGTGAAGTACGTGGAACACGGCGAGGAGCGCTCCGCCCTCGTCTATCTTGCGGACTTCAAAGCTTCGGACAACAACGACTTCACCATCGCCAACCAGTGGACAGTTGTGGAGAACTCGGAGAAGCGCCCGGATGTGATCCTGTTTGTCAACGGCCTCCCCCTGGTGGTGGTGGAGCTGAAGTCCCCCTCCCGGGAGGAGACGGACGCCTCCGCGGCCTACCGTCAGCTGCGCAACTATATGCACGAGATACCGTCCCTGTTTATCTACAACGCCGTGTGCGTCATGAGCGACCTGACCACCTCCAAGGCGGGAACCATCACCTCCGGCGAGGATCGGTTTATGGCGTGGAAAACCACCGATGGGGACTATGAAAATACGCAGTTTGCCCAGTTCGACACATTTTTTGAGGGCCTTTTTGAGAAGCGGCGGTTTTTGGACATCCTGAAAAACTTCATCTGCTTCAATGTGGACGGCGAAAAGACATTCAAGATCTTGGCCGGCTACCACCAATATTTCGCGGTCAAAAAGGCTGTGGCCTCCACGGTAAAGGCCACAGCCACAGACGGCAAGGGCGGGGTGTTCTGGCACACCCAGGGCAGCGGGAAATCCCTGTCCATGGTTTTCTATGCCCACGGGCTCCAGACGGCCCTGGACAGCCCCACCATCGTAGTGATCACCGACCGTAACGATCTGGACGATCAGCTCTACAGCCAGTTCGCCCGGTGCCGGGAGTTTCTGCGCCAGACGCCCCAGCAGGCCCAGAGCCGCCAGCACTTGAAGGATCTGCTGGCAGGCCGTCAGGCCAATGGGATCATCTTTACCACCATGCAGAAATTCGAGGAGGGGGACGGGCCCCTCTCGGAGCGGCGAAATATCGTCGTCATGGCGGACGAGGCCCACCGGGGGCAGTACGGGCTGAGCGAAAAAGTAGTGGTAAAGCAGAGGGAAAACGGGGAGGTGGAGGCCCGCACCGTCATCGGCACCGCCCGCATCATCCGGGACAACCTGCCCAACGCCACCTTTATCGGCTTTACCGGGACGCCCATCTCCGCCAAGGACCGCAGCACCCGGGAGGTATTCGGGGAGTACATCGACGTGTACGACATGACCCAGGCCGTGGAGGACGGGGCCACCCGCCCGGTGTACTACGAGAGCCGGGTGATCCACCTGAAGCTGGACGAAACCACCCTGCGGCTGATCGACGCGGAATATGACCTGATGGCCCAGAACGCCGACCCCTATGTGATTGAGCAGAGCAAGAAAGAGCTGGGCCAGATGGAGGCCATCCTGGGCGCGGACACCACCATCGAATCGCTGGTCAACGACATTCTGGATCACTACGAGAACTACCGGGCCAATCTGCTCACGGGCAAGGCCATGATTGTGGCCTACTCCCGGCCCATCGCTATGAAGATCTACAAGCGTATCCTGGAGCTGCGCCCCGCCTGGACGGAGAAGGTGGGGGTGGTGATGACCCAGGGCAACAACGACCCAGAGGAGTGGCGGCAGATCATCGGCAATAAGGCCCACAAGGAGGAGCTGGCCCGGAAGTTCAAGGACAACGCCTCCCCCATGAAGATCGCTATTGTGGTGGATATGTGGCTGACCGGCTTTGACGTGCCCTCACTGGCCACCATGTACGTCTATAAGCCCATGGCCGGGCACAATCTGATGCAGGCCATTGCCCGGGTCAACCGGGTGTTCGGGGACAAAGAGGGCGGGCTCGTGGTAGACTATGTGGGCATCGCCCAGGCGCTGAAGCAGGCGATGAATGACTACACGAGCCGGGACAAAAAGAACTACGGCGATCCCGACGTAAGCCGTGCGGCGTACCCGAAGTTTCAGGAGAAGCTGTCCATCTGCCGAGATCTGCTCCACGGCTTTGACTATTCGGCCTTTATTTCCGGGACGGATCTTGAGCGGGCCAAGGCCATCAGCGGCGGGGCCAATTTCCTGTTGGGCAGACGGGTGCTGGAAAATGATCTGCCGGATAACGAGAAAACCCATAACGTCTACATCAAAGAGGCGCTGCTGCTCCGTCAGGCGCTGTCGCTGTGTGCCAGCCTGGTGGAGGAAATGGCCCGGCTGGAGTGCGCGTTCTTCGAGGCGGTCAGAACAATGGTGGTGCGCTTGACCACGGGCGGGACGGGTGAAAAATTCACCCTGCCGGAGGTCAATGGGCGGATCAACGAGCTGCTCAAGCACAGCATCAAAAGCGAGGGCGTTATCAACCTGTTTTCCGACGTGGGGACGGAGTTTTCCCTGTTTGACCCAAAATTCCTGGAAGAAATCGCCCACATGAAGGAGAAAAACCTGGCGGTAGAGCTGCTGAAGAAGCTGATTGCCGAGCAGGTGTCCATCTATCGCCGAAGCAACGTAGTCAAGTCGGAAAAGTTCAGCGAAATCATTCAAAGTGTGATGAACCGTTACCTCAATGGAATGCTGACCAACGAGGAAGTCATCCAGGAGCTGCTGAAGTTGGCAAAGGACATCGCCCAGGCCAATGCAGAAGGCGAGGCGCTAGGGCTGAACGCGGAGGAGCTGGCCTTCTATGACGCGCTGACCAAGCCCCAAGCTATCAAGGATTTTTACAAGCATGAGGAACTGATCGCCATCACGAAAGAGTTGACAGAACTGCTGCGGAATAATCGCACGATTGACTGGCAGAAGAAGGAAAGCGCCAGGGCCGGGATGCGGCGGCTGGTGAAGCGTCTCCTGAAGAAGCATAAATACCCGCCGGAGGGGATGGAGGACGCGGTGCAGACGGTGATGAGCCAGTGTGAGATGTGGACGGATAATGTGGCAGCTGTTGAATAAAGGCATAATCTTGAAAAGAAAGCGGAGGTATCCAACTATGTACATTGCATCCGAGAAACGCTATGACACGATGCCCTATAACCGCCTGGGCGCCAGCGGTCTGAAGCTGCCCGCAGTGTCCCTCGGTTTATGGCACAATTTTGGAGATACGGGCCGGTTTGAAACAATGCGGGAAATGTGCTTCACCGCATTCGATCACGGCATCACCCACTTTGACCTGGCCAACAACTACGGTCCCCCTGCGGGCACAGCCGAGATCAACTTCGGGCGCATTCTGAAGGAAGATTTGGGTGCATACCGTGACGAGCTGATCATCTCTACCAAGGCGGGCTATGAGATGTGGCCCGGGCCCTACGGCGACTGGGGCAGCCGGAAGTATCTGCTGGCAAGCCTGGATCAGAGCCTGAAGCGCATGGGTCTGGACTATGTGGACATTTTCTATCACCACCGCATGGATCCCAGCACCCCGCTGGAGGAAACCATGGGCGCGCTGGCCTCCGCGGTGCAGTCCGGCAAGGCGCTGTATGTTGGCCTGTCCAACTATGATGGTGAGCATCTTCAGCAGGCCGCCGCCAATTTGGAGGAGTGGAAGGTACCCTTTATCATCAATCAAAACTGCTATTCCATCTTTGACCGTACGATTGAGCATAATGGCCTGAAGGAGACCGCGGCCAGGCTGGGCAAAGGGATCATTGCTTTCTCGCCCCTGGCCCAGGGACTGCTGACAGACCGCTATCTAAAAGGCATCCCCGCCGACAGCCGGATCATGACGGATGGCCGCTTCTTAAAGGAAACTGCTTTGACGGAGCAGAGGATGAACCAGATCCGGGCGCTGAACGATTTGGCGGCCCAGCGCGGCCAGACCCTGGCGCAGATGGCGCTGGCCTGGGTTCTGCACGACGGCGCCGTGGCCAGCGTACTGGCCGGGGCCTCCCGTTCGGAGCAAATCTTGGATAACATCAAAGCAGCGGAGAATACAAGCTTTACAGCAGATGAGCTGGCGCTGATCGAAAAAATCACTGCAGAGAGGTGCTGATTTTACCGCATCAACAAAACGCATTCAACACGTTAAAGACACCCGCTGAAAAATTTCAGTAGCCTTTCCCGCAGGCCTGTGGTATATGTTTGTACCGCAAGGAGGCGACGGCATGAACAAGACCCTGACAGCCCTGTATGACAGCTTCGTCTGCGGTTTTCGGCTGGCGTGGCGGCTGGCAAATGAGCTGAACAGCTACCCAGAAAACGGGCGTCCCACCCTGCAAAAGGCCAGATCATCGGTTATCACCTGCTAAAATAAAAAAGGCATCAAGGGTTGCACACAGCTCCCTTGACGCCTTTTTAGCGGGATTCTTTGATCCAAAAACGAAGTTGGAGATTATCTCTTTATAAAATTATGAAATGTTTTGTTTGCGCTTGAGCATAAGAAACCATCGTCTATCTCATTACCGCTTGCACGATAAAACGCTGGTTGCGCCAGCCGGTACAGGTCGATAAAGTCAGCACTCTTGTTACATCCTCTAACTCTGCGTCAATTTGATAGAGTGATTCCGCCGCAGCTTGATTGATATAGTCCGTCAGACTGTTATTGTCCTCAAACTCCAACCGATAAGCGTTGCCACCTGCTTCCACCTGCCGTACCGAAAAAATCGGGCAGGTATATACAGCGTCCGATGTGGCTACGGTCAGCGTTTTGTGCTCCAAAAAGTAGTCTTGTGATTCATATTGTTTCAACAGGCCGAACATTTTTCCGCCCGATCCATTATGCCCATAAACAATCAGGTGAACGCTGTCCTCATTGGTGCGGTAGTCCAGAAATAAGCTGCCGAGGGCATTTTTATTTCCGTTGGGCAGGTGGTTCAAATAAAACTGATTGTCTGCTCCGAGCATGGCAGGATAATCCAGCGGTGTATCCGGGATTTGGAGCCAGATGGCGGTATCAGAATACTCTTCAGCAAAATGAGAAAGACGCAAGGATAGCTCGTGGGGTTTGGGTGAGACAGATTCAGATTCCTGATCCTTTGGTACAGCGGGCTGGACAGGGGAGGTCACTGTCAGGGGGGGGGTGACAGAGATTGTGGGCAGGGTTTTTTCCCTTTCCTCTATCTGCTCGTAAAACTCATTCCCGCGTTGCAGTTCCATCAATCGTATAACCAACGCCGTACAAAAGATGATAAAAATGGTCAGGATCAGGATATAGAAGCATCGAAATATTTTACTTTTTTTCACGCTTCTTTTGCCCCAAAAATCGGTATAATGTCATCGCCGCCAGTAAAATTCCTGAAAGTAGTGTAATCAAAACTAAAAGCCGTGTATAATCGCCTGTTTGCGGGATATTCGGGTCGCCTGTTGAGACATTTCCGATGCCTGGATTGCTGGGATCATTGGGATTGACGGGATTGCCGGGGTCGCTGGGATTGACGGGATTGCCGGGGTCGCTGGGATTGACGGGATTGCCGGGGTCGCTGGGATTGACGGGATTGCTGGGGTCGCTGGGGTTGACGGGATTGCTGGGATCGCTGGGGTTGACAGGATTGCTGGGGTCGCTGGGGTTGACGGGATTGCTGGGATCGCTGGGGTTGACGGGATTGCTGGGGTCGCCGGGGTTGCCAGGATTCACAGGTGATGGGGTATTTTCGATGGTTACATTGGGAGTTCCTTCCGTTCCCTCATAGGTTTTGGAGTTTAACTGATACCCATTCGGCGCTGCTGTTTCTTTCAGCCAGTAGCTTTGGCCCTTTATCAGCCCTGAAAAAGTAATGGTTCCATCCTGTCCGCTAATACCTGTTTTGATCAATGTCTGGCAATCTGCGTCTGCATATAGCCCAATGGTTGCTCCGGCCAGAGGGGTGTCGCCACCGCTGATTACTTTCTTGACGGCCAATTCCCACTGTTGATCTGCTGTCATGGTGTTGGTCGCCTGATAGTCCTCATTAAGTGTTGCCGTTGTTCCGTCCGGCAAAGTAACCTTTGGTTCATCATTTACATGAGCAGGAACGTCTACGGACATAATTTCTCCGTCAGGACGCTGAATGTAGTATTTTGCTCCACGGCGCATCCCTGGGAACTTGACTGTTCCATCAGGGGAAACAGTTGCTTCCTTGGCTGGGGTCGGATCAGGTTGTCCAGTGGGGTCAAACGTGAAAATCCTTACTTTCATGCCTGCTATTGGGATGCCGGATTCGTTGACCAGCCGGAATACGATGTCGGTGGTATGGGCCTCGTTAGTCAGCTCCAGCTTCAATTCCGATTTTGCCTCACCTGCCGTAATCAGAAGGCCATTGTCTGTTGCCCTTACGCCGTCAGGAAGATTTGTCCAACTAAATTCGCTGCCATAACCAGGAACACTTTCGTCCTCCACTAGCTCATAAATCGCACCGGGTTTTACCTTAAACGACAGCTTTCCTTGGGCGTCAGTCGTTCCTTGGGCAAAAGGCAGGCCCCGTGTATTGCTTTCGCCGTCCCATTGATACCATTGATACAGCAGAAAGGACACGTCGGAAAGTGGGGCTTGCGTTTCACTGTCGGTCTTGACAATGGAAATGGTGGCTTTCCGGGCAGCTACACCTCCGCCACCTCCGCCGCCTCCGCCACCGACGGCGGCGCTGTTGCTTTTGTTACCGCCCAGCAGAAGGTCGCCACCATCAAAACGAACGCTGTTGCTGTAACCGCCCGCCTGATGGTCAATAATATCCGCCGTATAGGTCAGCACATAGGCGTCCCGGTTGTTATCCTCAATGGGGAGTTGCACGGTAAAACTGTTCGCAGCTGGATCAAAGCCGGTGATTTTCAGTGATTGACCGTCCCCGGTCTTTTTGTAACCGGGTTTCTGTCCGCTGGCCGCAGTCGTTCCGCTCAGGGTTGCTTCATAGAACATCAATGTATCGGTGTCCAGTTGAAGCCGGCTGTCCAGCGTGTCCACAAGAGAGGGATTTTCCGGCAGGGCAAGGTGGTACGGGTTAATCAATACCTCGTACTGAATTAGCTCCTGCTGATTATCTACTGTGCTGCTTTTGACAAGGCCATGATTGGAAAAGCTCTGCTGGACGGAGTGAGAAACCTCTGCAAACTCAACTCCGTCCGCCTTACCGTTCATGCGGATAGTATTCTCCACCACCACCGGCTGATCGCCGCCGAAGCCTAAAATCTCCGGGTCAACCTCGGTTTCAAAGGTAATGGTTGTTTTTCCCGTGACAGCACCCAAATTGATGGTCAGCGTTTGGCCGTTCACAGTTGCTAATGCACCCGAAATTTCCGGGGTGGTGTCGAGAGAGTTCTCCACATAGGTCAACCCGGCAGGCAAATCATCTGTTAAGACCACATCGGCCATAGACAGCCCCGCCGCGTCCACCTCTACCGTCCATTTCATCGTACCGCTGGCATAATCGTAGACCGGCACTTTTTTAGTCAAAACCGTGGCGCTGACATTTGCCGTACTATCGGCGCTGGCGCTTCGCCCAGTGGTTGACTGCCTTCCGATAATCATATCGGTTGTTGAAATGGTGTTTTTGAACAGTGTTTTTGCTGTGTTATTGGCAAAAATACAGGGGTCGCAGACCTGGGTCGTGTAGGTGAGAGTGATAGTTTTTGTGCCAACTTCTCCAACTTTAATGGTTATCTGCTGATTCTCATACTCTAATGTTATCAAACTGGGATCAGTGGAGGTGCTTCCATCGACCAAAACAGTGATACCATCTTTGCCGTTCACCAGTTCCAGGCCGCTGGTATGTCCAGTCACCCCGCAGGGACTGCCAATCTTCAAGTTGTCGGTAAATGTACCGCTTTTGAGGTATGCCTGATGGGGATTGATTTTTACTGTCCAATCAATGGTGCGGGTTGCCGCATTGTATCCGCTGTTTGCTTTCACCAACGTGGCCGTGCCGGGAGTTCCGCTGCCGTCCCCGCTGCCGACATCCTTTTCAACTTGGGGTGTTGTATAATCTTGGTCGCCATATTTGAACGTAAACCATGCAATATTGCTGCCCAGGCTTGTGCCGCTGTCGTACATATCCTCTGGCACATGGCTCTGATAGGTGATGGTGACGGGTTGGCTATTCGTTGTAGTTGTAATTGGGGAAATGGTAAAATCGTTATTCGCCCCGGTCATCGCTGTTACGGCTACTCCATCCACCTGTACCGATCCATCCACCAGCGTACTGCCGCTGGGAAGCTGATCGTGAAGCGTCAGATTATTTTCCCTTACAAAGTCAAATCCATTCGGCTGGAATGTAACCGTCCAATCGGTGGTGGAGCCGGTGCCGTCTGTATGGCGGGTCGTGTGTCCCTCCTTTGTCAGCCATGTGGGTTGGTGAATTGTTACGGTGTTGCTGCTGATGATGTTCAAGCTGTTGAACACGTCGTTTTCACCGGCAAACAGTTCAGCCGCATTGCTTACCTTCTTGTCGCCTGTGCCACCCGGCAAAAGAAGATCGTCGTTGATAGCGGTCTGATATGTAATTTTAAGCGGTGTTGCCGGATTTCCTTTTGTAGCCTGACCTGCGTTGAATTTTGTGCCGCCAAATGTCAAAGTCGTGTTGCCGCTTTCCGCTGGCGTCTCTATAATCACATACGCTGCCTCACCACCTTGAACTTCATCACGGGAAGTATAGGCTGTAACAGTTTGTCCGTCTATCGTTACGCTGCTATCGACATAGCTGTGCAAAGAGGTATCAATGGTGTCCCGCAGCTCAAAGGGGGTGTCCAGGGTAACGTCGTCGCCCTCGGCAGGATTCTGCCAGGGAGTATAGTCAATCGTCCAGGTAATTGTTTTGTCCCTCAAGATACCGTCCTTTTTAATTTCTGCCTTTGCCGATATCGGCTCGTTTTCCGCATAGCCGAACGTGAGCTGCTCCCCAGTTTCAAACTTCATCGCGTAGAGGTTGCTGTGGCCCTCTATGGGGGTCTCACTGTCCGGCACAGCGCCTGCCCGATTGCAGGTTAGGTAGAAATTGGCATCATTCAGTTCACCATACTCTGATAAAATTGTGCCGCCTCCGTCCGACTTTGCGTCAAATGTGACCCATGCGCTGCTACCGTCTGCATAGATTTTTCCAAATTCTACTAAACCATCATCGGTTTCAATAGTCAAAGGCGACCCGCTGCTCAAATTAGGCAATACCAAATGGGGAGATACTTCCAAATAATAGTTCGTTCCCGCTGTAATCTGCACACACTGTTCATCTGAAATTGCATATGTATAGCGTAGTATCAGCTTATCATCTTTCCCAAGTAAAGCATTGTTTTGAACTATCTCACCTACTGACTGTCCATCAGGGCCAGCATAATGAAGTGCAATGCTTTGGAAGTTCACAATGCTGGAAAGTTTTTCTCCGGCATCCGCTGCCCGCGCCAGAGCGGGGAGAAAGCCTGTTATCATAGACAAGCACAAAAGGAGCGCGGCAAGCCGTACTCCTGAATGATGTTCAGATTTTAATTTCCGTTGAAGCCGCTTACCGCCCCAGCTGTGATGATGGAACATACCCATATCTATATCTCCCTTTCATTTTGAACAAACGATTAAGAACGTCCTCTTTTTTGCCTTTGTGCCGCAAAAATATTTTGTGTGATCTGCTCCTGATCGGTCTCGGTCAGTTCCAAAAACCGGCATCCGTATTCAAACCCGGCGTCACCCTTTTCAATGGCGCGTACGATCTGAGTAAACATAGCAGATTCTGGCCTGTCCTCCAGCAACTTGACTTTCAATAAAAATTTATCGCCGTCATGGTATCTGGACTCCGAACCGATACACGCTCCGCCTATGCTGATATTCAGCAGCTTGCACGGCTTTTCTCCCATAGCCAGACCGCTGAACATGGTAGCGGTAGCGTCAAGGTTCGTGTCAAGACGGAAAAAAGCGCGGTCATTGCCAATTCGACACACTTTCAAATCTGCGACTGACCATTTATTCTGTGGCAAGGGCGCGATCACGCCCTCCATGTAGACAGCCTTTCGATCCCGGTCGCTGTACCCGCGTATCCTCACAGGAAGCGGCTCCTCCACCTGAGAAATTGCAGCCTCCAAATATTGGTGTAGCTCCGCCTGGTTCCCGTGCAGGCCCATCAGCTTTGCCACGAAAAGCATCCGGCCATCATAGGCTGTCACCTCTACCCGCATCCCTGAATAGATTTCCAGTTCGTCCTCGTCATTTTCAATTTCTGGAGGCGGTGTATCCGTTTTTCTTCCAAATAAATTGAGTAATTTCATATATTTCCCCCATATCTTATTATTTTTCAAATATCTGCTTCAACTGTTCGTCAGCCCAGACAACTCTGTTGCGCCCATGCTTTTTCGCGTCGTACAGCATTGTATCAGCAATTTTTAAGTAAACGTCATAGGTGCCCCTCGTTTCAGGAACCACAGTGACACCTCCTACACTGACTGTAACCCACTCGGACACAGTTGGATTGTGTGGAATGTGCAAATCTTCTATGGCCTGCCGGACTTTTTGAAGATGCTCAAATATTTTTTGAGAGGGGTCGCCCATTGAAATCGCCACAAATTCTTCTCCCCCATAACGGGCTACAAAGTCTGTACTGCGTTTCAGATGGGAGGATATTGTTTTTGCGATGGCGGCGATCACTTTGTCTCCGGCCGGGTGGCCAAATGTGTCGTTATACATTTTGAAATGGTCAATATCAAACATACAGATGGAAAACGGGACTTTCAGGCGGGCTGCTTCGTTCCATTTTGTCAGGCTGTAACGGTCATATCTGCGGCGGTTGGCAACCCCAGTCAGCTGGTCGGTCATAGACTGTTCTTCGATTTGCCTGCGGTATCGGTACAGTTTGACATGAGTGTTCACTCTCGCTTTGACGATTAAGGGAATGTATGGCTTTGTAATATAATCCACGGCCCCTAAAATAAGTCCATGCTGCTCATTTACCGCGTCCGCGAGGCTGGTAATCAAAATGACCGGGACACTTTGGGTGATAATTTCCTCCTGTAATTTTTTTAGCAGCGTGAACCCATCCATTTCCGGCATCACTACGTCCAGCAGAATGAGGGAAAAATCTTCATCGTGTGCTCTGCGCAAGCCATCCTCCGCCGTCTGCGCAATGGTCACATCATACTCATCCTCTATAATTGCCTTTAGTTGTGTCGCTTGCAGGAGACTGTCATCAACGATCAGTATTTTTTCCATAGCTGCACTCCTCACTATGTTTACTCAAACCGCCCCATAACAACTTAATTTTTGTTATGTTGTATTAAACTTGAAATTTTATCTCAAATTTCATTACAGAGAAAGTGAAAAGCCCGATAATAGGCGCAAAAAGGCAGGCGAGATAAAGATAGAGAGCATCCCGTCGGTTCTTTCATGTTCAGATTTGGGAAAAGGCTTGTAAAAAGGTCGAGTTTCCTGTATAATGCAAATATGTATGCCGACTTCTTTATCTGGAACAACAACATAACAAAAATTAAGTTGTAAGGATTAGTCCCAACCGCTCCATTTGCCGTGCGTGGACAAAACCACTCTCTGCGGTATAAATACGGGTGGTACTGATATTGGAATGGCCCAAAATGTCCGCCAGCCGGGACAAATCCTTTTCCAGTGAGTAATATGTCCGGGCAAACAGGTGCCGCAGGTTGTGGGGAAATACCTTATCCGGCTCCACCCCTGCGCTTTCACAAAGAGCTTTCATATCACGCCAGATATTGGAGCGGTCAAGGGGCTTTCCCGTCCGCGTCACAAACACCGACCCGTCGGTGATTTTTTGTTTTTTCAGATACTTTTTCAGCAGGACGCACAGCTTCCCCGGCAGAAAGATGGTTCGCCGTTTTCCCTTGTTGCTGACCACCGTCCGGCCCAGGGCCACCGCTTCTACAGTAATAAATCGGAGTTCCGATACTCGGATGCCGGTGGCGCAAATCGTCTGAAGGAGCAGGGCCAGCCGCTCATTTCCCTGCCGCTGGGCTGCGTCTACTAAACGAACATATTCAGCACGGGTCATTTCCCGGCTTTCATCGCAGAAAAGGGGGCGCTGTACTTTCAACGGCCTGACGGACAGCTTTGCCCAATCCATAAAATGAAAAAAACCATTGACCGCCGCCAGCATGGAATTGACGGTAGCGGGAGTGTAGGTGTCTGCCAAATACTCTTTCCATGCAAGTATAGTTCCTTTTGTAACTGGCTGTCCATCTAAAAATGCTATGAACGCATGAAGGTCGTGGATATACTTCTTTACCGTGTTTTTTGCTCTCTCTTGCTCCTGGAGATGTGCCTCATAGTGGGCAATATGGTCGGCATTGATTGTAAAAACTGTTTCCTGACTGAACATGGCAATAGTCTCCTTTGTATTCGATGTTGATAGTTTCCCGAATAGAAAGAAGGTTATTCCAAAGTAAGTGAATGTTCACCCCCTCAATGCTCTAAAAAATTTCCCCAGAAATGACCTTTAATTGGGGTGTAAGTGAATGTTCATTACCATACGCTTAAAAATGAACCGCTTTTCAAATGATTCGCGTTTTGGTGTCGTCCAAAGTAATCACTTCCCGCAATAACTATTTCTCCTGTCGCCTATTCACAAAGGGATTATATACTAATCTATTCTTTTTAGCAAGAGTTTCTGACTGCACTTTTCCTTTCCGCAGTTATCTTATCTCGTTGCCGAGTATGCTCTCCTTCAAGGCTTTACCTGCCTTAAACACAGGGACGCTCTGCGCTGGAATTTCTACAATTTCCTTGGTTTGCAGATTGCGCCCTGTTCTGTCAACGCCGACAAAAAACGGGCAGATTTTTATATGGTGGAGTCGGATGGGGGGAGCCTGAAGCAGGAGGGCCTTGAGGAGATGTTTCTGGGCCGGGCCGTACCGGCGAAGCTGGTCCACCGTGACCTGTTTGATATCTGAAACTGCGTCGATTTGATCCTGGACGATCTGAGCAATACCGAGCCTGTGACAGAGCGGCCCAATCAATTCGTGACAGCGCGGGAGCCCTATGAGGCCGTCCGGCGGAAGCTGATCGGGGAGGAGGAATAGCGTATGGACACTTTTTGGAGCGTTTTAGGGCTGGAACCGACGCGGGACGTGTCCGCCATCAAGCGGGCCTACGCCCGAAAGGCCCGGGAATGCCATCCGGAGGAGGACCCGGAGGGCTTCTTGCGCCTGCGGGGGGCGTATCAGGCGGCGCTGGATTTTGCCCAACAGGACGATGCCGCCCCGGCGGGGCAGGCGGGGCCGGAGTCCGCGCGGCCTCCGAAGGGAACCGATGAGCCGGAGGAGTCCGAGGGCTGGACGCTGGCGGAGGAGACGGAGGGCGGCCCCAATCCCTTCGAGGACGGAGAGGCCATCCGGCAGTTTTTGGAGCTGTATACTGGCAAACAGCGCAAAGACTCCAAGCGGTGGCTGGACTACTTCACCTCCGCTCCCTTCCTGGACACGGCCCGGGAGGTGCGGTTCACCCAGCTGATGCTGGAGCACGTCACCCGGCTGGAGGAGGAGTATTCGGTGAACCGGGAGTTCCTCAACTGGCTGTGCGCCGCCTACCAGTTCGTGGGCAAAAAGATCGTGTACCGAAACCCGGACGGCAGCGACCGGGTGGAGTTCCAGTTCCAGCTCTACCAGGGGGCGCGGTTCGACGGCCTGGAAGCCGTGCTGGAGATCGCCAAGAAGGGGCCGCTGCCCAAGCCGTTCCGGAACAACGAGCTGGCCATCCTCACCAGTTTCATCGAATACTGGCATCTGGTGGGCCTGGCCCAGGCCGGGGAGTGGGACGAGGAGGCGGTGGGGATGTACAGCCGGATTATCGGCTGCTATGCCGCCGGGTACATCACCGACAAGTGCCGGCAAAGCCAGGACATGGACTACGAGCGGCATCCCGCCGGTCTGCGGGTGCTGTCCCACTTCTTTGAGCGGTACGAGCTGCCGGAGGAGCTGTACCGCATCGCGTGGCAGAAGCTGGACCTGAAAAGCGCCGTGATGGGCCGGGCCAAGATCCTCTATGGGACTGTGCGGGAGCAGGTGCTGGCGCGGCTGCCGGACATCGGCGGAGAGAAGCGGGAGAGCTTTGCCAAGCTGAAGACGGAGGCCATTCCTTATTTCTCGGGCTGTTACCAGCGGGCGGGGAGCTCCCCCCAAAAGGACAGGGAGGAGACCGACGCCCTATTTGCCCGGGAGGACTTCCAGCGTGCGCTGCTGAATCGCCGCTTTGTGGAGGAGGAGATGCTGCACACCTGGGTGAACGAGGACAGGTGCGGCTACTACCTCCAGCGGATCATTGACTTCTACGAGGGGCACGACAGCGCCCCCTGCGCCCGGCAGGTGATCGAACGGGCGCGGCAGATGCTGGCCGTCCGGGCCAAGGCGAACCGGGAGCGGGAGGATGGGAACGCCCCCGTCCCGGAGGGGCCGCCGACGCTGCAAAACCGGCCCTTCTTCCGCCATTGGCTGAACACCGGCTTCTGTACCGCTCGGGACCCGGAAACGGGGCTGAACCTGATGGACTACCTCAACCAGGAGCTGCCCTACCTGGCGGACTGGAGCCGCCGCTTCCTGGGGGTGGAGGGGGACTGTATCCCGGAGCCCGTCACCGTGTCCCTCACACTGGGGGAGGACCGGGTGGAGGTCCGCTTCCACCTGCGGTACATGGACTTCCTGCTGAACGGCGCCCTGGTGTGCCGCCCCTGCCTGGAATGGGAGCGGGTGGCGGCGCTGGCGGACGCGGACGAGTTTTTCTTCCTCCTGCCCATCACCGTGATCACCTATGACAGGTACGGGGAGGTGAAAGAGGTGCTGCTGCGCCGCTTGGCGGACACCGCCGCGCCGGAGGAGTGCCGGGCCGTCGCCGCCGCCTGTCTGGCGGGGCAGGTGTGCAGCCTGCCCCTGCCCGGGGAGCAGTGGTCGTCGGACGGGGACGAGCCGCCGGAGGATGACGAGCTTTCGGAGGACGAGGACGAACACGGGGGCATGACCCAGGAGCCCCTGCCCCTGGAGGCCGCCCTGCCCTTCGAGCTGTTTGCGGAGGACGCGGAACACCTCTACGGTTGCGCCTGGTACCAGCGGGGCCGAGTACTGGTGCTGTTCCAACAGACCCAGTACGGCAGATACGCGGCACAGGACGGGGAATATGAGGACGTGCCTGACGAGGAGGCCGCCGTCACCCTGGCCCGGCAGCTGCTGGAGGAGGCCATCCATCCCCGGGGACTGGCCCTGGAAGAGCTGGAAAACCTGCCAGAAGCGGTGTATGTGGACCCCGACTTCCTGGCCATCGCCCGGGACCCCGCCCGGAAGGGCGCGGAGATGCCCCGGGAGCTGCTGGGGGAGGCGGTGACGCGGGAGGCGCTGGAGGAGCTGCTGTGGCTGTACGCGGACGGCAGGATGAATCGGCTGGAGCTGTCCTGGCCCTGCGCCGCCCCGGCGGGGGAGGAGCAGGTGTGCCAGCCCAGGCGCTCCCTGGTGTTCCTGAAGGACGGCGCTAAGTACGCCTGCCTCTATTTCGACGATTTTCGCGCCCAGTCCTACGCCCTGCTGGCCCGGCCGGAGCTGTACGAGAAAGGGAAGACCGAATTCGTCCCCTTCCGTCAGGGCGAGCTGTTCAGCGATGTGATCCACCGGGGCTTTTCCACCATCCGGCGGCAGCTGCCCACCGTGTTCCGCCAGGTGAGCTGGCCCAACAACGTGAAGTTCCAGGCGGCGGGCATTTGGAACTACGCCGTCAATGTCACCCACGGGCGGTCCAAATACAATATGGACAAGCAGCTCCTGGGCGGCTTTGCGGAGGAGCGGGCCCGAAACAATGAGGACGCAAGGTTCTATTTCTACGCCTATCCCGACGCCGCCGTCTGGACGGACGGCCAGAGTGGGACGCAGATGCTGGCGGTGGATGAACTGGCCCGGGACCGGCTCCAGCAGACGCTGGTTCGGTTTCTGGACGGCGCGTATCCCAGGCTGAGGCTGACCTGGGGCACTGAGCCGGGCGGGCGGAAGCACATCATCCTGCTCCATGAGGAGGGCCGGTTCATGCTGGCCTGGCTGGATGAGGAGAAGCAGGATGCGGAGTTCCATGTGGCCGACAGGTATACCTACATGGATGTGGAGGGAAAGAAATACTCCAAGGCCACCTTCCAGGGCCGGACTGTGGGGGCCTATCTGGTCCATGACGGTCCGGCGCTGCGCAACGCTCTGGAGCTTTTGATCGCCAACCTGGACGAGCCGAAGCGCGTGCTCCACAAGTTCGCGGAATACGCCGGGGAGAAGCCGGTGAAGGCCCGGCCCTACGAGGCCATCTGGGCGGATCTGGTGGGCGATAGGGACTGAGCACGAGGGACAGAGAGGCCCGCACGCTATGCGTGCGGGCCTCATTCAGCTCCCGGCCTTCAGCCGCCGGTTTTCTCCCTCCACGTTCAGCTGCGTCAGCAGCAGCGTGATGACCAGGTTGATGACCATCGGGATCCATAGATACATGACGTGCAGCATATTCAGGCAGCTCTCCGGTTGCACGGCGGACAGCCGGTCGTATCCGCTCCACTCCAGCAGCCAGCCGCAGATGGCGGTGCCCAGCCCTCCCCCGATCTTGACCCCCAGGGAGGTGCAGGAGTACATGGTGCCATCCACACGCTTGCCCTTTGTCAGGAAGGTGTACTCGGAGCAGGAGGCGATCAGCGCGTTTAGATCGCCCTGGAGGGGGCTCATGCCGAAGGCGGCCACCCCGGAGAACAGGAGCATCAGCGGGACGCTGCCGGAGTAGGCGGCGGCGATCACCAGCGCCCGCCCTATGGTGCCGATCACATAGCCCCCCATGTTCAGTCGGTACATCCCGTGGAATTTTTCCACCAGCAGCGGCGTGATTAGCAGGCCGATCATCAGCGGGATGTTGATGGACCAGGAGAAGACGCCCAGCAGGTTTTCATCCCCCAGCACGAAGGTCATGAAGAAGATGCCCATGTTCAGCGTGGCGGTGTAGACCTGCATCAGGATATATGTCAACGCCGATATGAAATTGTAAGAAAACGCCGAAGAAATTTTGTAGTTTTTCGGCGGGGGGAGGTAACAAGAATCAGGTACTGCCTTGCTCAAAAAGAGTGTTCACGATTTGCTGTTTCTGACGCATAAATTCCTTGCGCTCCTTCAGGCGGTAGGACTCGCCCTTGATGTTAGAACTTGTATTCATAAGCGTTTGAGCAAAGTGTGAAAATGAGAGATTTTGACCATGGCCTCAGCGGAAGAAACG
>ERZ808041.597-NODE-597-length-24446-cov-5.036235_pt1 | contig 24446 bp, 20 predicted proteins | sample MGYA00380192_ERZ808041 | MGnify/ENA primary metagenome ERZ808041 (study PRJEB31490, sample SAMN06133412) | mouse gut metagenome | isolation source: Z1_1 | host: mice | place: China: Chengdu | collected 2015-05 ...
GATCTGCCGCTCGGTCAAATAGTTCTTGGCGATTCGGGCATCGGACTTCAGGATGCGCCCGTCCGGGGCGTTCTTCCATGTGGTCAGCCCCATGTTGGGTTTTGTGCGGTCCGCGCCCGCGTAAACGATCTCCACCCCGGTATGCCCAGTGATGGCGTAGTGAAATTTGTTCTGTACCATGGCGTAAAACTCCCAGGTGGTGGGCGCCTGAGGGTCGTAGTCGGTACTGCACTCGGCGTAGATATCGGTGATCTGCTGCCAGATGCGGCGCTCGCTGGCCCGGATCGAACGGACACGCTCCAGCAGCTCTTTGAAGTAGTCGGTGCCGAAAGCGGTCTTGCCCTGTTTGAGGCGCTCATCGTCCAGCGCAAAGCCCTTGGTCATATACTCCTTCAGCACGCCGGTGGCCCAGATGCGGAAGTGGGTGGCCCGCCGGGAGTTGACCCGGTAGCCCACCGAAATGATGGCGTCCAGGTTGTAAAACTGGGCTTCCCTGATCTGAGTCTTTCCCTCCATTGCGCCGTGGGGAGTGGTTGTTGCAATTTTTGCAACGACCACTTTCTCCTGCAATTCGCCCCCCTGAAAGATATTTTTCAGATGCCGGCTGATGGTCGACTTGTCCACTTCAAACAACTCCGCCATGGCTTTCTGTGTCAGCCCAATGGATTCGTCCTTGATGACGGCGTTAACGGAGACATCCTCCTCCGCAGAGCGGTATACCAGGAACGGAAAGTTCTCCCTCATGTCTCCACCTTGCCTTTCTTCTCTCCCGGTGCGGTCCGCTCCAACCGCGGGTCGGTTGGTTTTTTCGCGTCCGGAGGCAAAAGCCAGGTTTTCCCCGCCTTGACTGTTCCGGGAATCCGTCCCTGGGCGCAGAGGAGCGCCACCCGGCGGGCTGAGATTCCCCACAGCTCCGACGCTTGCTTGGTTGTCAAGAATTCCATAGCTTATCCCTCAATATTCCAAATTTCTACTCCATTATATTCTGGTATCTGAATATATGCAAGGGGATGCCCACCACTTTCTGTGACGGGCATCCCCTTATTTTTCTTCTTAAGAATCAGACGCATGAAACACGGAGTCAAATCCTCCTGTTCACCTCGCAAGCGCCTGTTTCAGCTGCTCCTCAAACGCCTTTACCTGCGTCATGCACCGGTCCAGCTGGGCGAATACAGTATTCTTCTCCGCAAGATCGCCGATGTCCACGCTGTCCGTGCGGAAGATCGTCCACCATTTCCAGCCGTCCTTCCTGGGCCGGATAAAGGGCAGCGTGCTGATGCGGTCGCAGAGGGCCAGAAAGTCCTCCGTCCCATTCTGGGCGCTGAGGGCGAGCTGGATATGTACCTTGTCCCCCGCACGGTTGACGATCTCGTAAAAGTAATGATTTTCCGTCCCCCAGCCGCTAAGTGCGCCGGGGAGATCCGGAAAAATCGCCGACATCTGCTCTGTGGTAAAGCGGGTCAGGGTACGGTTGCACCGGGCCAGATCTGCTTTCACATCAGCCCACTGCACCACCCACTCCCGCAGAACGCCGGCGACCTCAGAAAGACGCTGGTCCAACTCACTCCCGCTCTGCAAATAGGGGAGGACGGCGTTGCAGATGGCATCGCTCCACTCGGCATGGAACTTTGCCATGGCGGCCCAATCCGCCTCGTTCCCGATGCTCACCCCGTCCATCGCATACGAGAGCCAGGACGCCTTATACTGGTCGGCCCGCTCCCAGATCAGCCCGACACCCAGTTCGCTTTCGATCTCCTCCCGATGGCTGTGGAGCAGGTCAAAAGCTGCCTTGTTCTTCTCCGCATCGCTGCTGCCCAAGTAGAAATCCACCCGCGCCCCGTCAAAATTGGCGATACACTGGATGGAAAACCCGCTGATGCCGAAAAAGCCGGACAGCGTATTGGAGGTGGTGGGGTTGACGTTGCCATAGGTGCCCCGGTGCAGATGCTGCTTCTGGATCTCCGGCACGGCGTATTCCCAGTATCGTCTCCGCAGGGCAAAGCGGCTGCTCTCCGCCGCCTTTTCACCGTCGGCGGCCCTGAGGTAAAAGACCAACTCCATCGCGTCCACGTGATAGAGGGCGAACAGACGCCTCAGGATGGACAGCTTCATCGCCGTGCTGGTGTTCTTTTCCAGGTAAATGTGATCGTCGATCTTCATCGCGCTGCGCAGCCCGTCCTCGCTGCTGGAGACGTACCCGGACAAGTCCGTGGTCTGGCTGTCGTAGACCAGTGCGGTCAGGACAGAATTATCCCGCTGATGCAGGAATTTGACCACATGCTCGACCATATCCGTCCAGCTTGTGACAGGCTGCTCCTGGTTCATCAGGCTGTACCGGACGATCTCCCGGCCGGTCAGCTCCACATCCTCGTCGTCCAGCGTGCAGGAATCAAACGCCTGCTCCGCAGGCTTGAAACCCGTTTCCGGACAAGGCCAGATCTGAAGTGCCTGCTGGACCATCTCCCGGCTGCGCTCCTCCAACTCCGCCAGGCCCCAGGCGTCCTTCTGGGCGATCTTCTGGTTCATCCGCAGGCCGCTGCTGCGGTATCCGCCCTTTTCGGCGTCCCGCTTTTCCCGGAAGCTCTTGTTGCTGAGATCCGGGTTATAGCCGGTCAGGGTCAGGTTGGCCAGCCGGTGGAGCCATATCTCGTGGATCTCCTGGGCATTGGGGCCCAATTCCTCTGCCCAGACCGGCGTCAGGTGTTGAGGCATGATGTGTTCGATGCTGTATTCGCCGTTGTCCAGGTGGGTGTAGACATCCTTCGTCTCCACCGTGCCGTGGTTCTCAAACCGCTCGAACAGGTACGCCTTGTATCTGCCCCGCATCTGGTAGACTTGTCTGGCGGACAGCGCGTCAGCAAATTCCCGGTCATCCGGGAAGCGGCCGCTCTCCCGTTTGGCCCGCAGGGCATAGGCGCACTTGTCCACATAGCCGCCGACGGTGTTGTCGTAGCGCAGGATCTCCCTGTTCAGCGTCAGGAAGATTTTATTCAGGGCATTGGTGGGCACATCGCAGACATGGCGGCGGAACAGGTAGTTCTCCGTCAGTTCGAACACGTCACGCACGTCCTCCGGCGAAAGGGTTTTGCCCTGGTACCCATCCTGGTTCAGCCGCAGCACCTCCATCAGGAACGGGCGGGTGACGGTGATCTCCAGCCGGGCCATGCGGTACAGGCAGTCGTCCAGCCGTTTGTCCCCCAGCCCACTCTTGCAGGTCAGCAGCTTTTCAAAGAGCCGCGCGTACTTCAGCAGCTCCTCCAGCAGCGTCTCTACGGGAAGCTGAACTCCCTCGGCGTACTTTTTGAAAGCAGGATAGACCGCATTGACATTGGGCGTGACCTGCTGCTTGATGCTCAGGTAATCCCGGATGAAGGCACTGACCTGATTCCGCGTGAGCCTCTCGATCTTCTCCCAGTATTTGTCGTAGTACTCGCTCTGGACCTTGGGCGGAAGGCCCATAAGGATGTAGTTGCGGATCTTGTCACCTTCAGACAAGGCAAGACCGGTGGAGTTCAGGCTCTCAAAAATCAGCTGGGCGTTGTCGCCCGAATCCAGCGTGATGCTGATGATCTCCAGCTTGCCGATGGCAGCGTACAGCTCGTCCAGCGGGACTTCTTCTTTCTGCAAAACCTCCCGGAAAAACAGATAGTTGAGGGTCAGGTTGGAGCTGTGGTCGTAGTCCTCCTCCGGACCGTACAATCTGGCCAACGCCTCCCGGTCGCTTTTGACGGGCCTGAGCTTGATCCGGTCGTCCTCTCCGGCCCAGGGGTCCGTCAGGAAACGGTGGCGGATCTGCTCATCCAGCCGGGCCTCCCCCGGGGTCAGCTTGCCTGCTGCCACCAGGTTACAGATGGCCAGAAGCAGCAGAGAGACCGTAGTCAGCCGTTGCTGGCCGTCGATGATGTGGTACTCGATTTTGCTCCCGTTGGGCACCACAGAGGAGACGATGCTCCCGAAAAAGTGGCTGGAGCGGCCAATTCGGACCACTTTCTTGAGATCCTCGTAAAGCTGGCGGCAGTTTTCCAGCTTCCAGTCGTATTTCCGCTGGTAGACCGGGATGATGTATCGCTTTCCCGCGCCCTCCATAAAAGCGGTCATTTTCGTCTCTGAGCCCTTCACACAGTGTCCCCCTTGCCTTGTGGTATACTCGTTACCGTGAGTATACCACGATTTTTGCAAAATTTCCACTAAGGTTTGGACTTACACTATAGGGCTGTTCTTTTGTTTATAGTCCCCCAAATTCTGAGCTGCAGTCAGCGCAGAAATGACTTGCTTAATCCTGTCCTCTGAGTTACAATGCAGACAGTCAGAGGTATGAAAAACGCTCCCCGTCCGAGCCGGGAAATCGCTTTCGGCAAAGGCCAGGGAGCGTTTTTGACCACAGTTTCAGCCACAGTGCGGTGTGGAGCACATGGAAACAGCGGCTTTATGGAGTGACGGAGAGTAAACGGAACAGCGCAGAATGAGTGAAAATCATGCAAAAAATCTTCTCATCTCTCGTTTAATTCCTCCGCGGGATTTGAGGCGTGCGTTCAGTACCAGTCATGCTTCTCATTCCGATCCAAGGCCGCGATCCGCGCCATCTCCGCGTCAGTCAGTTCAAAGCCGAACAGGTCCAGGTTTTGCCGGATATGGTCAGGGTCGCTGGAGCCGGGGATGACCACTACGCCCCTCTGGAGATTCCACCGCAGGATCACCTGGGCGGAGGTGACACCGTGATCCTCCGCGATGGCGGAGATCACCGGATCGCCCAGCAGCTCCGTCGTATGGCCTCGGCCGCCGAAGGGGTACCAGCCCTGGACCACGACGCCCAGACTCTGGATATAGGGCGCCACGTCCTGCTCCTGGTAGTAGGGGTGGATCTCATTCTGCACCAGGGCGGGGGTGATATTTACCTGGGGCAGAAACTCCTCCAGTTCCTCGATATACCAGTTGGACAGGCCCAGAGAGCGGATCTTTCCGTCGGCCACCGCCGCCTCCATGGCGTGGTACGCCTCCACGTCACCAGTCCCCGGGTGGTGAAGGAGCATCATGTCAATGTAGCCGATGTCCAGCTTCGCCACCGCCTCGTCGATGGCGGCCCCGGCGTCTCCGAACTGGCTGGGGTAGAGCTTGGTGATGACGAAAATCTCCTCACGGTGCACGTCGCTGTCCCGGATGGCCCGGCCCACGGCCGCCTCGTTGTGGTACATATAGGCGGTGTCGATGAGCCGTCCGCCGCTCTCCAGCAGGGCGGTGACGGAGTTGTAGCACTCCTCGTCGCTGAGGGAGTAGGTGCCCAGGCCCATGATGGGCATCTCGTAGCCGCTGTTGATCGTGACGATGCGCGTCTCGAAGTTGAACACCGGCGCGGCGCTATCAGCCGCCGCCGTCAGGCCCAGGTCGTTGATCCACATTTCCATTTCCTCCTTGGTGGAGTCCCCCGCAAAGCGGGTCCCCTCCAGCCAGTGGGCGCCGGGAGCCAGCGGGCGCAGGTTGTCGTCGCTGGAGCCGATGCCGCTGGAGTGGGAGGTGCAGAAGGGCACGATGGTCTTGCCGGTAAAGTCGTAGGACTCCAGGAAGGCGCTGATGATCCGGGGCGCCTGGCCGTGCCAGATGGGGTAACCCAGGAGCACCGTGTCGTACTGTTCCATGTCCGCCACCGAGCCGGAGATGGCGGGGCGGGCGTCCGGGTCATCCTGCTCCTGGTCGGCCCGGCCGCCGGAGTAGTAGTCCAGATCGGCGTCAGTGTAGGGCTCCGCCGGGACGATCTCATAGAGGTCAGCGTTCAGGATCACCGCCGCGTACTCCGCCAGGGGCCGGGTGGTGCCGGTGGCGGAGAAATAGGCCACCAGGGTGTGGCCGCCCTCCTCGGTCCCGGTAGTCCCGCTCTGCTGATAACGGGCCAGCAGCACGGCGGCCTCGGCCCGGGTAAGACCGGCCTGGGGATGGAAGGCATCGTCTGCCCAGCTGGTGAGCAAGCCCGCTCCCAGCGCCCACCCGGCGGCGGAGGCGGCCCAGTCCGCGACATTGTCCCCGTCGGAGAAGTCTCCGGCAGATGCGGCGGGAGAGCCGGCCTGCCGCCACAGGATCGTCACCGCCTGTTCTCTGGTTACCGGGTCATCAGGGCCGAAGGTGTTGTTCCCGTAGCCACCCACGACGCCCTCCAGCAGGGCCCAGTAGACCCCGTCGGCGTACCAGCTGTCCCCTGGCACGTCAGAAAAGGGGTAGCCCAGGTTCTTCCCCTCCAGAGAGGGGCTTCCCGCCGCCCGATAGAGGGTAGTGACCAGCATGGCCCGGGTCAGCACATCGTCCGGGGAAAAGGTGGTGCCGCTGGTGCTGGCAAAAATGCCGTGCTCATAGCAGTATTGCACCTCGACAGCGTACCAAGCATCCGCAGGCACGTCGGTGAAGGGCGGTTCTTGGGATAGCGTGGAAACTGTCGGCGCCACGGTTTCGCTTTCCGATCCTTCCTGGGCTGCGCAGGCGGTCATAGTCAGGGAGAGCACGGTGCAGACTGCCAGCAGAAGGGACAGCAGTTTTTTCTTCATCAGGGTTCCTCCTTCCGAACAGGTCGAATGAGTTTAGCGGGGACGCCGCCCACCACCATGTTGGGCGGCACGTCTTTTGTCACCACCGCCCCTGCGGCCTCAATGACCCCGTCTCCGATGGTGACGCCGGGGGTAACGGTGGCGTTGGCCCCGATCCACACATTATTTCCGATGACGATGGGGGCGGGGATGGTATCGTTCCGGCGCTCCGGGTCCTCGTTGTGGTTGAGAGTGGCCAGCACCACGTTGTGGCCGATGAGGGTGCCGTCCCCGATGGTGATACCCCCCTGGTCCTGAAAGTGACAGCTTGTGTTGAGGAACACCCCCCTTGCCGATGGTAATGTTCTGGCCGTAGTCGGTGTAAAAGGGCGGGAACAGGCAGAAGCCCTCCCCCACCGGCTTGCCGATGAGCTCCGAGAACAGCCGCACCACCTCCTCCGACTCGTGGTAGGTGAAGTTCAGCTCCGCCGTCAGCCTCTGGACCCGCTGGGCGGCCACACGCATATACTGCCACACCGGCAGGCCCATCTCTTTGGCTCTCGCCTCGATCACTTCATATTCCATGGTGCTCACCTGCCTTTATCGGTTGAAGTTGGTCCAGTGGGCCGTCTCGGCGACGGGAGGCGTGACGCCGTGCTCCTTGCCCAGCTGGATGCACTGGAGCATCCACGCCATGTTCCGTGCTAGGTTCCGCATAGTCTGGAGGCCCTCTTGATCCCGGTCCACCAACTCCGGGGCGGGACCGAATACCATGTTCCAGTAGGTGGAGGACACGATGGGCATCTCCGCATCGGTGAAGTGTTTCTGGATGGCGTCCAGAGAGGCCGTTGTCCCAGCTCGGCGGGCGGTGACTACCGCGGCGGCAGACTTGTGCGCAAAGGCGTCCCGGCCCGCCATGAACATCCGGTCCATCACCGACAGCAGGTGGCCGGAGGGGTGGGCAAAGTACACTGGGGAACCGAAAACGAAGCCATCCGCCTCCCGAGCCTTCTTAATCCAAGTGTTGACCACATCCTCCTCAAAGACACACAGACCGGCACTCTGGCAGTGATTGCAGCCGATGCAGTCCCACACCGGCTGAGAACCGACGGAGAGGGTCTCCGTCCCGATCCCGTCGGCCTCCAGAGTCTTGGCGATCTCGGCCAGGGCCAGATACGTACAGCCGTTGGCCCGCTCGGGGCTTCCGTTGAATAATAATACCTTCATATCCTGCGCTCCTTGTGCGTGTTCTCCGCGGCGAATCAGTCACTCCATGGCCCTGCGGAAGAAGTCCTCCATCTTGTCAAATGGGATGACCTCTAAATTATCATATAAATCCGTGTGGACCGCGCCGGGGATTATGAGCAGCTCCTTGTTCTCCGGGTTGGGGTTCCCCTCCATCATGTGGGCATAGGCGTCCCGGCTCATATAGCAGGAGTGGGCCTTCTCCCCGTGGATGATGAGCACGGCGGAGCGGATCTCATTGGTGTATTGGAGAATAGGCTGGTTCAAAAAGGACATGCAGCCGGTGATGTTCCAGCCCTCGTTGGAGTTGAGAGACCGGAGGTGGTAGGCCCGGCCCTTGTAGTATTCGCTGTAATCTCTCACATAGAAGGGCACATCCTCCAGCACCGGCAGGGGCAGGCAACCGCCGGCCCGGGCGCAGGTGCCGTTTTTGCAATTCTCCAGTCGCTGGGCGTTAAGGGCCTTCCGTTTCTCATATCGGGCGGCCCCGCTGTCCTCGGCGTCGAAGTAGCCTTTGGCATTCACCCGGCTCATATCGTACATGGTGGAGGCCACCGTGGCCTTGACCCGGGTGTCGATGGCGGCGGTGTTCAGCGCCAGGCCTCCCCAGCCGCAGATACCGATGATGCCGATCTTCTCCGCGTCCACGTCCTCCCGCAGGGAGAGGCAGTCCACCGCCGCCTGAAAGTCTTCGGTGTTGATGTCCGGGGAGGCCATGTACCGGGGGCTCCCGCCGCTCTCGCCAGTGAAGGAGGGGTCAAAGGCCATTGTCAGGAAGCCCCGCTCCGCCATGATCTGGGCGTAGAGGCCGGAGCACTGCTCCTTCACCGCGCCAAAGGGGCCGCACACCGCAATGGCCGGCAGCTTTCCCGCCGCGTATTTGGGCTTGTACAGGTCCGCCGCCAGGGTGATGCCATAGCGGTTGACGAAGGTGACCTTGCTGTGGTCCACCTTGTCGCTCTGGGGAAAGGTCTTGTCCCACTCCTGGGTCAAATTGAGTTTGTCGTCCATGTTCGTACCTCCTTGATTTGTCTGTCGGTCACACCAATTCTTTTCCCATGCGCCAGATCAGGAAGTCCAGGCAATCCACCCGCTCCTGGCTTTCATGAAGGGCGTCCATCAGATGGCACCGGTATCTGCGAAGGGTTTTGATCGCGTCGGTGGTCTGATGGCTTTCATAGAGCCGGCACACGGTCTCCAGTGTTTTGCGGTCGCACCCCGCGTCTCTCAGGTTTTGGATCAGATCATCCGTAAGACCGCCCCCTTTTCTGCTCTGCTATTATGATAACCTCTTGCGCGTTGCCACGCTAATGGTTATAATCTATATCATAATATAGATTTTCGGAATATCATAAAGGAGGACAATACGATGGAGCTGCGGACGATGCGATATTTTCTCGCGGTCGCCCGAGAGGAAAACATGACGCGGGCGGCGGAGCTGCTCCATGTGACTCAGCCGACGCTCTCCAAGCAATTAAAATCCCTGGAGAACGAGCTGGGGAAAAAGCTGTTTACACGCCACAGCTTCAGCATCCAGCTGACGGAGGAGGGCGTTCTGCTGCGGAAACGGGCGGAAGATCTGGTCAAGATAGCGGACAAGATCACGGCAGAATTTCTGGCTCTGGACGACGTGCTGGGCGGCGATGTGTATTTCGGTCTGGCGGAATCCTATCAGATCCGGCATCTTGCCGCCGCGATCCGAACCTTCAAAAATACATATTCCGGCCTACGCTACCACATCACCAGCGGCGACACGGAACAAGTCACGGAAAAGCTGGACAAGGGCATTTTGGATTTTGCCGCGCTGGTCCAGGAGCCCGACCCCATCAAGTACAACTATCTGAAATTTCCAGATGCCGACCTGTGGGGGCTGGTGATGCCGGCTGACTGTCTGCTGTCAGCTAAGAGCGCCCTGTGCGTGGACGATCTGATCGGGCTCCCCCTGTTCTGCTCCGAGCAGGGGTGGCAGCACGACATCCCACGGTGGTGCGGCAGCCGGATCGACCAACTGCGGCTGGAGGGCTCCTTCCGCCTGGCCTACAATGGCTCGCTTTTTGTCAAGGAGGGGCTTGGATTCCTTTTGACCTTTCAGCACCTGATCGACACCGCCCCAGGCAGCGGGCTGGTCTTTCGGCCCCTGACACCAAAGCTCGAAACGCCCATGTACCTGATCTGGAAGAAATATCAGGTCTTTACCCCGGTGGCCTCCCTGCTGCTGGAGGCACTGAAGGAGCAGATCTTGCAGGGGCAGGAGGCGTAGAGAGGGAGTACACATTGTTTACAGTCTCCCAATTTCTGAGGCGTGGACAGCGCAGAAAAGACTTGCTGAATCCCGCCCTCAGAGTTACAATGCAGGCAGTCATATACATAAAAAATGCTCCCCGTCCCAGCCGGGAAATCGTTTCCGGCAAAGGACAGGGAGTGTTTTTGACCACAGGAGCCACCACAGACGGCGGCGTAACACATGGATATAAAAGCGAAATAGAGTGTCGGAAAGAAAGAGAAATATCGCCGTTCCGGGCTGCTGTTTGTCGTTGCAGTTCCATTTTGTGCGAGTGACACTTTCGACTCAGATCGACCTAAAAGCCTTCCAGCACTTCAAAGTTCTCTCCATTAAACACACCAAATGCTCGCACACCATTTCTGGTAGTATACAAAATATTTGCTTCATTGAGCATTGCTTGAGTGTCGTCCATCTTATACCCCTGGGTAGCTATGATAAACTTGATTTCCCTATATACTTCTTTAATCAGTGGCAAATCGTATTCAACAATTTCATACCTGGGATTGATACTATTCTCCACCTTGTACCGTTTGAATTCAGTTGCCTTGGTGATTGCATAAGTTTCAAGCCCACTGATCATATCCAAAGAAAAAGTCTTGTTGTCAGCCAGGAACATAATTGCTTTATTTCAGAAGTCTTTAAAACGATTGTGGTCATCTAAACGGCTCACACCGTTGCAGGACTAGCCGACGTAGATTTGCGCGATCCTGTTATTGTCGTTCTCGCTGATAAGGTAGTAGATACCAGGGCGATTAATTCCGGTCAACTTCTTGGCCTCTGCGAGCAGAGGGTGAGGAATGACATAGGTCGTCATAGTGGATAAAAACGACAAATAGAGCGAATGCCATCAGGCTGACCGTTGTGATAGATTATCTCAAGCTTTTTACTAATAGCCATGTTTCTCTCCAGCCTTTAAGTTTAGTCCAATATGGAATAGATATGAGGTTCAACTCTTTAAACGATATGTCCTATTACGATTGCCGCCCTCAGCCGCAACGATCTCATCCGCAATCAGTTCAGAGAGGGGCTTCTTAGCCCGTGTGCTTTTGACACCGAGAAGTTCTGCAATATCGGAATTCTTTGCTGAAACATGGTTCGTCAGGTAAGTGATGATCTCCTCTTTCTGCCGTATAGATTTTATTGTCGCTTTTTTATCGCCCTCGCTGAGGTCCAGGCCAGTGGAGTTAAGGCCCTCAAAGATCAACTGCGGATTATCTCCGTAGTTGAGGGAAATATTGATGATTTCCAGCCTGGAAATAGCTTCAAAGATCTCATCCGCACTCGCGGAAAACAGGCGCTCAAAGGCCTCCGGGTCCTTCTTGTTGGGCTTGAGTTGATACGCTTCTCCGTCTGCCACTTGTCCACCAGGTATTCTTCGTAAATACGCTGGCTGAGGTTTGGTATTTCTGGGACAACCAAACCTTCCTGCATCAGGTTATACATGGCCAAGAGCAACAAAGAGACAGTGGTCAGCCGCTGCTGTCCGTCGATGATGAGGAAATCCAGCATCTTTCCGTCCGGATCGCTCACCGAAACGATACTGCCGAAAAAGTGATTCCTCCTTCCCTACTGGATCACACGCACCAAATCGTCATAGAGCTGCTTGCACTGCTCCGTCTTCCAATCATAATTGCGCTGGTATGCCGGAATGATGAAGTGCTTGGAGGTACCTTTCATGTACCGTACCAGCCATTCTTCCGAGCTTTCACACCGTCTTCCTCCTATTTCTTCAGTGTCGCCAGCAGCTCACTGAATCCATCCATAGCCGATTGCAGATTCTCCATGATATCCCGGGCCAGTTCCTCCGGGGCGGGCAGGTTGTCCAAGTCGGCCAGGGACTTGTCCTTGATCCAGAAAATATCCAGGCTGGTTTTGTCCCGGGCAAGGATTTTCTCCGCCGTGAAGCGGCGCCAGCGGCCCTCCGGATTCTTTTCGCTCCATGTCTCATGGCGCTCATGCCGGTTTTCCGGGTTATAGCGCTGAATGAAGTCCTCCAAATCCCCAAAGGTCATGGGATGCTGCTTGAGGGTGAAGTGCATATTGGTCCGCAGGTCGTAAATCCAGACCTCTTTGGTCTGCCGATCCGGACCGGCAGGGCGCTTGTCAAAAAAGATGACATTGGCTTTAACGCCGGGCTTGTAGAAGATGCCAGTGGGCAGGCGGAGGATGGTATGGAGATCACAGGTTTCAAGCAGCTTCTTTCGGATGGTCTCGCCGGATCCGCCCTCAAAGAGCACATTATCCGGCACCACTACCGCCGCCTTTCCGGTAGCTTTCAACAGGGTGTTGATGTGCTGGAGAAAGTTGAGCTGTTTGTTGGAGCTGGTGGTCCAGAAGTCCTGCCGGTTGTAGACCAGATCCTCTCCTTCCTGCTCTCCCTCCTCGTTTGTGAAGGTGAGAGCGGACTTTTTACCAAAGGGCGGATTGGTGAGCACATAGTCAAACCGTTCGCCAGGATCGGTGAGCAGGGCATCACCCAGGGTAATGGGCACCTGGCCGTAGAGGTCGCCGATGTTGTGGAGATAGAGATTCATCAGGCTCATCTTGAAGGTGGCGGGCACGATCTCCCAACCACGGAAGGCTTCTTTTTTCAAAAACTCCTTGGCTTCCCTGTCCAGGTTGTAATACTGCGGGTCGGTCAGATAGCTCTGGGCCGCCAGCAAAAAGCCGCCGCTGCCGCAGCAAGGGTCAGCGACAGTCTTCATGGGCTCTGGGCGAATACACTTCACCATTGCCTGGATCAAAGGTCGTGGGGTAAAATACTGGCCCGCTCCGCTTTTCACGTCCTCGGCGTTCTTTTGCAGCAGGCCTTCATAGATTTCACCCTTGACATCGGTGGACATGGACACCCATTTTTCCTTGTCAATCATCTGGACGATGCGGTACAGAATGGCGGCGTTGTTGATCTTGTTGGTAGCACCCTTGAAAATCTTGCCCAAGGTGCCGCCCTGCTCGCCCAGGGTTTTCAGGATGGATTTATACTTCTCCTCCAACTCTACACCCTTAAGGTCGCTCATGTCTGCCCAGTTACAGCCGGTCGGAATACCAGTCTCTCGCTTGTAAGGAGGCTTTGCGTACTCGTCGGACATTTTCAAAAAGATCAGGTAGGTGAGCTGCTCCAGGTAGTCGCCGTAGGACACGCCGTCATCCCGCAGCGGCCCGCACATCCCCCAGACCTTGGAGATGATGGTTGTGGTTTGTTCAGACATTACTTTTCCTCATCTTTCTTTATCGATGCGGTTATTTTTATTTTTCCATTCCGGGACAATCGTTTCCGAGGGATAGCCAATTCTTTTTATTTCTTCAATTACACGCCTTTCAAGTTCCCTTTCTGTTCTGTCTGTCATTTATAGTTCCCCCTCAAATGCCTGTTTCAAAATACTCTGCCGCAGGGCTTCCGCCTGCTGCAGGGAGGTATCAATAGTTTGCTGGATATCATCACAAATAGATAGATTAGTTTCAATTTTCACCACGGTTTGTGCTTGCATGTCGAAGTCATCGCACTTAGGTACAGGAAGATTACTAATCTCATTAGAATTAATATTATTTACACCACTTGTGGATTTAGCTACATGTTCTATATATGTTCTCGCCGCATGAGATTCCAAAAAATAGTGCAAAAATTTTGATAAAACCTCGCTCGGCTTTTTTAATCTTAGTCGAATGAGATATCCAGCAAAAGTTGCGTCACAGTCTTCCGCTTTTACAATGGACGATCTGCCAACCAGCGAAACACTTCCGTTGGACCGGATTATCAACAAATCATTTTCAATTAAATCCAGATTTTTTAATTCATCATCAGAAAAGCCAGCATATTTAATGTCTTTGTGGTCTATGCTTCCATTCTGATAGCAAATATTAGGAATCCTATACACCGCTTTAAAACCGTTTTTATAAGCATAACTACACTTTTTTGATGTTCCATACCTCGGTTTTTCAATTATATCTTCTAAAAGGATCTTCTCCTTGCTAACAGGGTCAAACGCCTCTTTCAGCACCGCCTGGCGGTAAACCTTCAGCTTTTCCTTTGCGGTTTGCAGTTCTGCCACGCTGGCGTCTAACTTGGAAAACAGCTCCTCAATTTTGGAGACAATGCGCTTTTGTTCAGGAAGCGATGGGACAGGAATTGGTGTATTCATAAATGGCCCTTTTGTAATATGCACCATGCCGGACCCGTGAGTCTTTGCATGTAGTTCAGCAACTACTTGAAGCAAGAAATAGTATAAATACTTTTTTTCAATCTGTTCAGAAGGAACTACTCGAAAAATATGTTGATTTAGCCATGCGTCATTTCCCTTCCAGATGTGAGCACCAAGGGAAGCCGACCATGCAAACAACAAATCGCCTCTTGTGACTTTATACTTTTCTTCCAGCTCTCTACTTGAATAGTTATAGGGGGCAGAAAAATTTGTAAGATTCTGAATACGGATAATTGGTAATCCACTGTCCTCCCACTCACTTGGCTTGAATGCTCGTCCATTGATATATGTGGCCACATTTCCTAAGGTGCTCATTTCTGTTCCTGCATGGGAATTTTTTGTTGACATCTATGTACCCTCTCCTTACGCCACCAACTCCCGATTCATTTCCATCAAAATCGCCTCATACTCCTCCCCGAACACCTCATAGAACCGCCCAAGACCGCCCTTGCGGTCAAAGGGGCTCAGATCCAAATCCTCCGGCTGGACACTCAGAGATGTGGCGATATGATCCTTCACCAGCTGGAGCCACTCCATCTGTTCCGGGGTGAAATGCACCGCGCCGGCGTTGCGGCGGAAGGTCCACTGCTGGAAGTTGTAGTTTACCTTATCGGCGAAGGGCTGTAAACCCTTCGCTTCGCCCATCTCAAAACGGATGATGGATACCAGATCAGCCAACTGGCGCAATGTGCCCGTTGCCTTGACCTTCTCCGGCTTCTTGATGGCATAGCAGTCCCACAGCCGCTCGATGGTCACGCCCTTGCTTCGCAGCTTCTCATAGAGGTTTTTAAGCTGTTCAATAGCCATGGGCCGGTCCTGATAGGTCTGGCTGTACAGGATGCGCAGGACAATGATCTCGTCCTTGTTCTCCTTGATAAACTCATGGAAGGTCCGGATCACCCGGTCGGCAGTTTCCTCCTTCTGAGCGTCAAACCCAACAAAGAGCAGGCTGTCCGGATTGGTATTGTCGATGATCTGCTCGTGGCTGCGGCGGACATTCTCGATAAAGTCCCGCACCTCTGGGCGGCAGAAGGGCGCGGCCGCCTGGGCCGCCGCCTTCCGCTGAACCGTCTGCAACTGCGCCTCCGTAGGCTCCTGGGTGTGGAACTGCTCCCGGGCCCGGGTGGTGAGAACATCCTCGTCAAAAGCATTGAGCAAATTCTCCGCCAGCTGATAGGCCGGAACGCCCACCACCTGTGCAAACTCCTTCCGCTCGCCGCAACTCATCTGGCTGTTAAGTCGAATCAACCGGTTGGCAAGGGATGTCAGGGTGTCCTCGTCCTGGGCGCCTAGGGCCGCCATCATCATCAGCTCTTTCAGAGAGACAGAGGGCTTGCGCTCCAGGGTACGGGTCTCAGATTTCTTGGACTTGGTGACGCCCACCGCGTCCACAATGACAAAGTGGTCCTTATTCTCGGTGGCCGAAGGGGTCACCTTTTGCAGATCGTCCTGGCTGAGGATACGGGTACCCCGGCCTTTCATCTGCTCAAAATAGTTCTTGCTGCGCACATCCCGCATGAAGATCAGGCACTCGATGGGCTTGACATCTGTGCCGGTGGCGATCATATCCACTGTTACCGCAATACGGGGATTGTAGCCATTGCGGAAGTCGCTGAGCACGCTCTCCGGATTTTCGGCGGAGTAGGTAATCTTTTGGCAGAACTCGTTTCCCTCACCGAACTCCTCCCGGACAATCTGGATGATGTCGTCAGCGTGGCTGTCCGTTTTGGCGAAAATCAGAGTCTTGGGAACTTCCTTACGCCGTGGGAACAGCGCAGTAAACAGGTTGTCCCGGAAGGTACGGATCACCATGCGGATTTGGCTGGGATTGACGATGTCCCGGTCCAACTGGGTGGGCTGGTAGTCCACATCCTCATCCAGCTGCTTCCATCGTTTTTCCCGCGAAAGGCGGTTGCGGCACTCGATGACCTGCTTCATGATATGGGCGCCGCTTTTGGTCACCTGAGTCTCAATGAGGAAGATATCCTCACCCACATTGACGCCGTCGATAATGGCCTGCTCCCGGGAATATTCGCTGACTACATTTTCATTGAAAAAAGCAAAGGTGCGTTTGTCCGGCGTTGCGGTGAGGCCGATGAGGAAGGCGTCAAAGTAATCCAGTATCTGCTGCCAGACATTATAGATGGAACGGTGGCACTCGTCGATAATGATACAGTCAAAAAACTCCGGCGGGTACTTCTCGTTGTAGACCACCTCTTTGGCTGCTTGGCGGTCTGTCGAAGTCAACTCGTTGGGAGAAGTCTCCTCTGCCGACTCGTCCAGTTCCTCCCCCTTCAGAATGGAGTACATCCGTTGAATGGTACTGATGCACACCTGCACATCCTGGGGGATATAAGAACTTTTCAGCCGCCGCACTCCATATATTTCAGAGAAGGATCGGTTGTCGTCGTTGGGGCGGTAGGCCAAAAATTCCCGCTCCGCCTGTTCTCCCAGACCCTTGGTGTCTACCAGAAAGAGAACCCGGTTGATCTTTGCATATTTCAGCAGCCGGTATACCGCCGTGATGGCCGTGAAGGTCTTGCCCGCGCCGGTGGCCATCTGGATCAAAGCTCTGGGACGATTTTGAGCAAACGACTGCTCCAGGCTCTCGATAGCTGTGATCTGACAGCTGCGGAAACCCGTGGTGTCGAAAGGCGGGAAGTGCTTCATATTATTGCGGATGGTATCCTCAGATTTCAGCAGGGTGCGAAGGCTCTCGGGACGATGAAAACTGAAGATGCGGCGGGAGCGGTACTTTAGGTCGTTATAATCGGTGAAGCGAGTCAGCTTTCCAGTTGCCTCATAGGCAAACCGAATGCGGTATCCCGCCTTAACCCACTTGAAGGTGCTCTCGGCATATCGGCTGGACTGGCTTTCCACGACGGTGATGTTCTCGCCCTTTTCATCCGGCTTGGCCTCTACAACGCCGACCGGGGTGCCATCCACAAAAAGAGCATAGTCCACCGGCCCGGTGCTGGTGGGAAATTCCAGCACCGCCACACCTGGGCCTGCCATTGGATTGAGCTGGTGCATATCCTGCAAGATCCACCCGGCTTGGGCCAACCGCTGGTCGATTGCCTCGCGGGCTTTTTGTTCTGGCGTCATAGAGTCCACCTCCGACAAATCACATCAATTTTTGACATTATACCATAATTTTTAGAGATAAGCCACAATTTCCCACTTGTCGCAAGCTAAAATGCGCCAAGTCATTTAACAAAATATAGAGGACCAGCTTGTGAATGGCACAACCCGGTCCTCTATGGAGTGTTCGCTTGGATAGAATGATTTGCATAAATTATCACTTTATTCTGTCGCCACATCGTGCCGCCAGAGATACCAGACGGACAGAAGGGTGAACACCGCTGTATAAATCGCGGCTGAGGTCAGAAAAGGCACAAAGTTCAGTTCCATCAGCGGGTTGTTGGCCCGCATTCCCATACACAGCAGGGAGTATGGAAACGCATATCCCCACCCCTGGGCGGCAAACATCAATCCCAGCCCCCCCCGCCAGACCAAACGCTACCGGCGGCGCAAAGGCCCGGATCACCAGACTGAAAAAAAGTTGTACCGCGCAGACCGAAATGCCCCCAGAGTCCCGCAGAGGATCCAGTCGGGCAGTTCCGGCGGTAGCGGGCTGGAGATGCCCACGATTTTTCCGCTGATCAGGAACAACACACCGATACACACCTGAGCCAGCAGGGAAATCCCGGCGGCCAGAACTAACTTGGCGGCGTACAGATCCGCCGCCGGCACCGGAGCTGTGAGAAAACTGTTCCAGTTGTGAGCCGTGTGCTCCAACCGCCATTGCCAGGCGCAGAACACACCCAACAAGGCAGGAAGAAAGAATATGGAGGAAAACAGGGTGTGCTGGCTCCAAAGGCTGTACCAAGCATCGTCAAGCACTTCGATGTTCCCAAGATAATTTCCTGTGCCCAGAATGGCGGGAAAGACAGGCAGCAACACAAAGGCCAGCCATACCGGGGAGCGGCGGCACTTTTGCAGTTCCGCCCGCAAACAACGCAGGAACATTGCTCATACCTCCTTTCGCACGAACAGCGTACGGCCTACAATAAGAAATACTGCCGCCCAAAGAAGCAGCAGAATGAGATCCGCGGGTTCCGGCCACTGCCAATGGAACGCCGTTACCCGGGTGGCCGGGTTCCAGTCCATGCCTACCAGGGTCAGAAGGCCGTAGTACCCCCAGGGCACGCACCGGGTTAACGCTGGAGGAAAGAGCATGGAGAGGATGCCCAAGAAACTTCCGGCGATGCCGCACACCAAGGCGGCGGCCTGGTTTAAGAAACGCAGGGACAGCCCTTGCTGAAGGGCGTAAACCATCATGGACACTGCCCAGGAGATCAGGGTAAACAGCCCAAACCGTCCCCAAGGGATGTCCCCCTGAAAGCCCTGCACGATTCCGACAGCAAGAAAGATTCCTGAGCGGATGATCAGCAAGGCGGCCAGCACCAAGGCCCCCCAGGCCAGCTTTGCAGCATAGAGTTGCTTTGGCCTTGTCATATTATCCAGAAATTTCCAAGTATTTCCCTTGTGTTCCAATTCGCAGTTTCGGCTGGCCAGGGTAGCCACACCGATGGGAAGGATGATGGTATCCACCATGGCCAGATTGTAGAGCAGGAGTATCCAACTCCATTTCAGATCCTCGGTATCCTGCCGGGTAAAGAACGCCTCCATCCAGATGAGTTCTACCGCCAGTACGGCGGCGCACATCAGAACGATCTTCCGCCGGCGGCATTTATAAAATTCCAGTTTCAGCATTTTCACAGGCTCGCCACCTTTCCTGCCAGCTCTAAGAAGATGTCCTCCAGATTCTTCTGCTGCTCCTCCAGTCGGATGACACCAAGATGTCGCTCGGCCAGCAATCGGGTAAACTGAGCGGCCAGTTCATCGGAGAGAATGGGAAGAATGAGGTATCCGTCCTCCTCCTGGCAGGGTAAGGAGTTCTCGTGAAGAATGGCCCTGGCCAACGCGTTATTGGTGGTCCGCAGGGCCAGATGGTGACGGCTGCGGCCATGGAGAGCTTCTAAGGTATCCTGAAATACCAGTTCCCCCTCCCGGATGATGGCCACATGGTCGGCCATCAGGTCAATTTCACTGAGCAGGTGGCTGGACACTACCACCGTCATGCTGAACCGTTCTGGCAGGGAACAGATCAACTCCCGCATCTCCTGAATGCCCGCCGGATCCAGGCCATTGGTAGGCTCGTCCAGGATCAGCAGTTTTGGGCAGCCCAGCAGGGCCGCCGCCCACGTGGGTATGGCAAACTTTTTTGCTGGTGAGATCGTCCGTTGTGAGATTTGTTAGCCTATCACAAATTCGGCGAAGCAAATGCGGTTATAATGATCCCACAAAGCATTCTTAAAAGTGGTGAAGATACATGAAACGGATTATATTTGTAGAAGATGATTTAAGCTTGATCAGCGGCCCGTCCTTTGCAATGAAAAAGTAAGGGTATGAGATCGCAGTTGTCCGAACAAGTTGAGAAGCCAATCAGTTGTGGCAAGAGGGACCGTATGATTTGGTGATTCTGGATGTTTCCCTGCCGGACGGTTCCGGGTATGACCCGTACCAAAAAATCCGCCGGACATCCAAGGTGCCAATTATTTTACCGACCGCTGCCGATGAAGAAACTGACATGATCATGGGACTTGATATGGGCGGCGACGACAGCTCCAACGGACTTTTTGTACAGTTATTAACGCATGAAGTATATAAAGATGGCATCCGTATCGATCTAACCGCCACAGAATATAAGCCGCTCTGTTTCTTCATAGAGAACCCCAACATTGTTCTTTCTCCGGAACAAATTTTGAGGCAGCTCTGGGATCGGGAGGAGAACTACAATGGGATTCCAGGATGATAGTCCTGCAGAATGCGCCGGAAACTCTTTCAGAAATCATGGAGTGCATAGAACGCCATTTCACATACCAAGCGTAACAGCATGTGGCCATCAGACACGCCCTGATCACGCGCCTTTCCCTGATCCTGGCTGATGAACCCACCGGAAATCTGGATACGAAGAACAGCAGCGAGGTTATTGCGCTGCTCAAAGAGGCCTCCTGGAAGAACGAGCAGACTGTTCTCATGATCACCCACAGCAAAAAAGCACTGCTCAGGCTGCCGACCGTATTTTGCAGGTGTCCGACGGGGTGCTCACCGATTTTGGGAGATGCTGGGAGTAAAACACAATCTCAGCCTGATCCCCATCTCCGCTAAGGTGCAGAAACGGCAGAATCGGATGACATTGCTGTGCATCATCATCTCCGTGCTGCTGGTCACAACCATTTTCAGTATGGCGGATATGGCCATCCGCATGGAAAAAATACAAGTCATTTAAAGTCACGAAAATTGGCATGTGATGTTGGAGAAGCCCTCCGACCAGTAGGTGGAGGAAATTGCCCAGCGACCGGATGTGGTCGCTGCACAGCGATACGACGGCTTAAACTATGATTTATCCCAAGACTATCCATTCAGGGAAAAACCTGTGTCATTGTCGGAGCTGATGACCAGATCCTGACTAAGATCTATGACGATTTGACCGAGGGCAATTATCCCACAGAGAAAGGAGAAATTTTTCTCTCCAACCGGTCAAAGGAACTGCTCCATGTGAATGTAGGCGATGAAATTACCCTGCACGCACCTTCCAGAAAATATCCCTATACCATTTCTGGATTTTGGGGAGATGTTACCATCAGCGCCGATGCCAATGTGGTAGGGATGTCTCTCAACTGAGATACCTTCCAAAGCCTTGCCAAAGCGGAGGGATATACGCCGGCCCCTGTCTGTTTTGTACGATTTTCCGAAAGTGCCAATCCCCGCTGGGTAATCACAGATTAGGCGAAAGCACGTATCAATTCCTTACCGGTGCCGGGGCTGTTTTTACCCCAAGGCCAGCTTTATCTACCACAGCAAGGGTGGGACCTGTCTGCACACCGACACAGCGGCATTGGAATAGCGGAGCCAGTCAAAAAAAATCCGATGATGAAGATCCGAGGCAAATGTCCCATCTTGAAGCGTCTGGAACCAACCGCGTCAACCGGTCCAGCGTTTTCAGTTAGTAACGAATCGTGTCCATAGGTGTATATTGGCGCAATTCGCCCCAGTTGACAAGCCCAATATCGTACAAAAATTTTCCGGGCATCAGCCCTTTATGTACTTGTATCTTGTTTATGTGCTCTGCTGTTTAGTGTTGAATACTCTGAAAACATTTGAAATTGCGGATCTTTATGGTATAATAACCGCAAAGCGGTTATTATACCGGGCTATGCCCAACGGCTCGCCGCTTACGCGGCAACCGCCTTCTGATGGGCAATTATACCATGCCGCTTCGCGGACATGGTATAATAACCGCAGAGCGGTTATTATACCAATCTTATGGCCAAGGCGATACGTGGGCGCGGCCCGCTTACACCCCGATGGCCAATTATAATATTATTCTTTCTGAAAAAATGAAAGAGAGGTGCATGCATGAGGAAAAACTTAAAACTGAAAATTAATGAGGCGCTCTCCTCCGTCCTCCCAATCACATTGATTGTTCTTCTTCTGAGCTTTACGCTGACACCCATGCCGACCGGCACGCTGATGCTGTTCATTTTTGGCGCTGCGCTGCTGATCATTGGAATGGGCTTTTTCTCACTCGGCGCGGATATCGCCATGATGCCGATGGGCGATGGTATGGGCAGAAAGCTTGTCGGTCACAATCGGACGGCGCTCGCCGTAATTGTCTGCTTTCTGATCGGCGCAGTTGTCACAATCGCAGAGCCGGATTTGCAGGTTCTCGCGCGGCAGGTGCCCGCCGTACCCGATATGATTATCATCCTGACGGTCGCCGCGGGCGTCGGCGTATTTTTGTCTGTGGCGATGCTGCGCACCAAGATCCGGATTCAGTTACGCACCATGCTGCTGATTCTTTATCTGGCTGTTTTTGCACTGGCTATATTTGTCCCGCGCGCCTTTTTAGCGGTTGCGTTCGATTCGGGCGGCGTTACCACCGGTCCAATCACCGTACCGTTTATTATGGCGCTTGGCATCGGTATGGCCGGTGCGAGCGGCAATGATGAAAACAACTTTGGTATGGTTGCGCTGTGCAGCATTGGGCCTATTCTCGCAGTTATGATTTTAGGGCTTTGCTACAGTTCCACCTCGGTCAACTATACCCCTTTTTCAGTTCCGACTGTTTTTACGTCGCAGGATGTCGGCAAGCAGTTTGCCGCCGGCTTTCCCACCTATATCCGCGAGGTCATACTCGGCCTGCTGCCTATCCTTGTTCTGTTCGCAATTTTCCAGTTTGCCGCGCTGCGTCTGCGGCGGCACGCAATTGTTAAAATCCTGATCGGCATGTCCTATACGTTTATCGGACTTGTACTGTTTTTGACCGGCGCGAACGTTGGATTTATGCCTGCCGGTTATTTTATCGGCGGCGAGATGGCCAGCCTGCCGCAAAAATGGATATTGATACCGCTGGGAATGATCGTCGGTTATTTTATTGTTACGGCTGAACCGGCCGTCCATGTTCTCAACAAACAGGTCGAAGAAACCACCAGCGGCGCGATTTCGCAGCATGTGATGCGTCTGAGCCTTTCTATCGGCGTGGCGGTTTCCATCGGTCTTTCAATGGTGCGTGTTCTCACCGGAATTTCCATCCTTTGGTTTCTTGTCCCCGGTTATGCGCTTGCGCTCGGCCTGATGTTCGTTGTCCCCAAAATGTTTACGGCGATTGCGTTCGACTCGGGCGGCGTCGCAAGCGGTCCCATGACGGCTACCTTTCTGCTCCCGTTTGCGATGGGCGCGTGTGAATCGCTCGGCGGTGATGTTTTGATGGATGCATTCGGCATTGTGGCCATGGTCGCAATGACGCCGCTGATTACAATCCAGATTGTCGGACTTGACTACAAGCGCAGGCTTAGAAAGGCTGAAGCCGCCGCCATTTCAGCAATTGATGATGAGGTCATCGACTATACCGACGCGGCCAATGCACAAGCATCGCAGGAGGATTTATAAATGGAACAGCATCTGATCAAGCTTCTGATTACGATTGTCGACCGAGGAAAGGGCGCCAAAGCTGCTGCGCTTTATCGGTCTGAGCATCTCTATTTTAATTATATCTGCCTGGGACTTGGCACAGCCAACAGCGAAATCCTGGACTATTTTGGGTTAAGCGAAACGCAAAAGGACGTTGTTTTTACGCCTGCGCCGGCCGTCAAACTGCACAGCGTCATGAAAAAGGCCGGCGAACACTTCCGGATCATGCATCCTGGAATGGGAATTTTATGTGCTCTGCCACTGTCCGGCGTCAGCGGGCATATTCCCAAGTCAACCTGCAGGCCGGAATTCCTGTCAACTGAAAACGGAGGGAAAGAAGTGGAAGCAAGCGTTCAGTATGATTTGATCTTAACAATCGTAAACCACGGATGTACAGACACGGTCATGCGTGCCGCACGCGCTGCCGGCGCAGGCGGCGGCACCGTGCTTCATGCACGCGAGGTCGGAGAGGAGGACATTAAAAACCTCCTTGGAATCACCATTGAGCCGGAACGGGAGATCGTTATGATCCTTTCCCCCCGTGCGCAAAAACAGGCGATTATGCAGGCAGTGAACAAAGCTGCCGGTTTGGCAACAAACTGCCGCGGCGTTCTTTTCTCCCTGCCAGTCGACGCGATTATGGGGCTGCATAACGCAGAAACAGACGTGTAAAAATTGCTTTCGCGCGGTGGTTTGTACATCTGCCCGCAGAGAGCCGGCCGATATATGCAGCGCAGAAGGGACCCAGGTCAAAAGGCCTGGGTCCCTTCTGCGCTTTTTGTATGGACAGTGCGCAAGCTGCGCCTAATACTTGGATGTTGCCCTGGCTGTCGTCTGCCCAACTTTTTGTTTTGATGTTTTTTCTTGACAGTTTACTTTTTACGTCATATAATGACAAGTAAGTTAGTTATGACTAACCAAATATTCTGTTCGGGTCCCGTTTGAAAATAGAACGATTAAATAGAATCCATTTTCTACGCCCCGTTAAGCGAGGAACTTTGATGTTTGAAGCAATGCTTGAACAGCTCTGTAGGCAGCGCCCGCTTCCTGGGCAATTTCAGTGGATATCCTCCATGGAGGGCGTACGGGTCTGTGATTTTACCTGCGCGCTGCCTGCAAGGCTAATATCGGAGAATGAAACCGCCAGGCATTATGAAGCGTTGTTCTGCC
>ERZ808041.605-NODE-605-length-24186-cov-4.255340_pt1 | contig 24186 bp, 22 predicted proteins | sample MGYA00380192_ERZ808041 | MGnify/ENA primary metagenome ERZ808041 (study PRJEB31490, sample SAMN06133412) | mouse gut metagenome | isolation source: Z1_1 | host: mice | place: China: Chengdu | collected 2015-05 ...
TAGACGATGATTTTATGCGCTGTCTGTTCAAAGATGATATTCCTCTGGCTGAATTGGTATTGCGTATTATCACAGGCAAGCAGGATTTGATTATCATTGACTGTCAGACACAAAAAGATATGAAACGACTGGCCGGGGCGCGGTCAATTTGTCTGGACGCTTATGGAACAGATACCATTCCAGTGTGATGGACGTGGAAAATCTGGATGCCGGGCAAGAGTTTAGCGAACTGCCTTCTGATGAATAAGTGCATGGAGCCGGCCATCCCCAAAGCACTTATTCATGCCACAGAACATTTTACAGGAAAAGGCGGATGCTTTGAGATCTTAAGCTTCTTTTACTGTACCAGAGCACCCAGCTTTTCCAAAAATGACTGATAAAATGCCCGTTCCTTCATCTGCTGCCGCTGTACATCTATGCTGTTTAAATTCGCCGTAGAACGCGGGTGGTCTAAATCATACAGCGCCTGCTCTGTCACCCTGATTGCCGACTGCACCGTGCTTCCGAGCAGATCATTTGAATCCCTGATTCCTTTCATCCATTTATCTGCCCTCTGTACCATCATCTTCGAAATATGCGTCAGCATACCGTTCCCGGACATTCCAAGCCCGTTCACGCCTGCTTCTTTAGCCGCATCCATCCATGCCTGCTTCACCGCCTCCGGCGCGTGGGCGCCGACTGATGCAAAGGCTTTCTCCTCGGAATTATTTCTCTCTTCCGCGGCCTTCTCTGCCACAGTTTCTTTGAATGACAAAGTTTCTGAGACCGCACTCTGATCTGCTTTCTTTGTTCCGTACCATGCCGGACTTCCCATCGCTCCTATTCCATTAACGCTCATTTCCAAATGTCCTCCATTATTTTATTTATGTGCTGCCGTTATTTATTTTATCGGCAGATTTTTAAGTATTTTGGGATACATGGAACGAAAAGCATATAAAATGGAATGAAAAACCTGCATCCTTTTCTTCAACATAAGGCAGGCATAAACTTGGCAAACAGATATAATCCCTCTGAACCTGCAGTGACTTCATGCGGTACGCCTGCCTGCATGATGGATATTGTACCGGCGCTATCGAAAGTGCATCCAGTTTCGGAAGTTTCTTGTAGATAGTCATAAACTCGGCTCCCATGCTGTACGCTTCCAGATACTTCTTGTCTGCTACAGTATCCAGATCATCCAAAGAATAAGGCTGCCCGCCGATAGACAGATATGCCTTGCCATTCTCATAGATCACGTAATCCACATTACCCTGTACCGTGGTCTGTCTGCCGGAACTGTCGGTAACTTTCATCAAAACAGTCTGCCCTACGAGCGTAGATGCTCTGGAAAGCTCCAGTGTCGCGCTCATATTCTGCATCTGCTCCAGTTCGGAGAATGTCGCAAACTGCGAGATATATTCCGTGTTCGAAGTCGGCTCCAGCGGATCCTGATACTTCATCTGTGCCACGAGAAGCTGCAGGAATGCGTCCTTATCAAGATTGGAACCATTCTTTACCTTCGACTTATCTTTAGCCAGAGACTGCGCGGAGTTGCTCTCCACAAATTTGCCGTCTTTTACTTCCTGTACTACTCCCATCTTGTCTCTCCTTTCTTATGCCATATAATCTACTGTGCCGCCGTTTGCCTGCATCATTTCCACTGCGATCCGGTCGGAATCTTCCATCTCTTCCAGTTCTTCTTCACCGTCAAGCTGGTCCAGATTGATCCGCCGTCTGCCCTTGGATGCCTTCGACTGATCCTGTTCCGTGTTCCCGCCGTCCTGTGAGAACTGCTCTCCATACGCGTGATTGGCAACCGTTACTTCCACAGCATCCACTTTGATTCCCTGTTCTTCGAACTGGTGCTTTAACTGAATCAGCTGTGTCTCGATCACCGCACGGACCGTCTCATTCTGTGTCGTGAAATGTGCCGTAAGCCCTCCGTCCTTCGCCATGATCTGTACGTTAACCGTACCAAGACTTGCCGGATGCAGCTGCAGTTCCATCGTCTGTGTATCGGCCTTGACATTGATCTTCATGTACTCAACGATCTGGTTCATGATCTCCTGTGTCTGCATGGACCGGTACTCTGCCGGGGCTTCTGCCGGTACTTCCGGTATCTCTGCCGGGGCTTCCGCCTGCAGCAGCGCCTGACCGGCCGCGTGGCCCTCCCTGCCTTCTCTGCCATTCCCTGCCGAAGCATCTCTCTCCTGCATTTTCTGGCTGTCCTGTACTTCTTTGGCCGATGTGCCTGTCACGGATTCCTGAACGCTCTTGTTGCCGCTCTCGTCATCCACCGTCACTTTCACCTGTACGGTCTCTCCGTCTTTTTGTACGGATACGGTATAATCCTTCATCCCTTCCAGATTCACCTCAGGCTCCTCTACAACGCCTGTGCCGTCCTGCCCTGCAAGCATCTGCTTCATGAGCGCTTCCATTTCTTCATCGCTCAGTCCCAGCTCTTCCTGCAGATTTGTCAGACTTTCTTCTACAGTCCCCAACAGATCCTGCAGATTGCCATAAAGCGTCTCGTCTGTCAAAAGCGCCATCTCATCCGTATTGCCGGACAAACTCAGCAAAAGCTGTTTCAGATTGTCGGTATCAAACAGTTCTACCGCCGTAAGCCCCAGAATCTCCATGGCTTTCTCCACTTCCTCCGGAGTCATATCCATCTTCTCAGCGATATCCTCTACCAGATCTTTTGCGGACTTCTCCACTTCCTCCGCCGCAGCGGTATCGTTATCCGTTCTGCCGTCCGTTCTGGTATCCTGTGCGACATTCCCGTCCTGATCCCTGTGGACCGTATCTGACTTCTGGTCGGTTTTGTCTGCATTCTGCGCAGGCTTCTGCTCCACAGCCAGATCCTTCTTCACCGTGTTCACCGCCGGTACTACCGTCTGGTTTGCCGTGGAATTGCCGTTCGAAATGCCTGTCTGGGGTACGTCTGTCTTACCGTTTACCTTCGACATGATCTGTTCAAAACTCCCGTCGGCACTCTCATCCGCCACGCTTCCTGCCGCGTCCGCCCGGCCTGCATATGCAAGCAGTGCGTTCACATTGTTCACCGTCATACTCCTTCTCTCCTCCTTTCTTTAATTTTCAAGGTTCCCTGCCCTTCCGGGCATCTATATATAATGCTCCGGCAAAAGATCTGTTACCCCTCCCGCCACAGCAGTATATATCACACTTTGATATGCCTCTATATTACGTTCCGGTAAAGCAGCATCCGCACAGGATACCGGCTGTTCCTGTCTGAAACCGTAAAGTTATCGGCCGGATGCCCTGCAGCAGGGTGCAGGGCACCGTGACTGGTAACCCCTGTCTCTACATATTATATATCGGCTGCACCCGCATCTTCCGCAAGCGCTCTTTTCATGCTATATTTTACCTTTACGACTCCGGATCCATCATTCTCGTGATCTTCGCCGCAATCTCGGAATCCATGGCCCCGAGAATCTTCCCTCTGTCCGACGTGCTCATCTGGCTCAGTATTCTGGCAACCAGATCCAGGTCTTCGGTCATCGTCTCAAAGATAGCAGCCGCCTGCTTGGGCTTCATATCCACATAAGTCTGCGCATACTCCTTGGCCTCTTTATCCTCTTCCAGCTGCTGTACGACCTGTTTATACAAATACTCTGCCGTGGTGGGATCCATGGTCTCGTAATATTTCTGATACTCCTCCGCTCCCGGCCCGTTCTCGGCATAGACTACTTCATTATAAAATTCCGTCCTGATCCGGTCGAAATCAACCTGTGCATCCTCAAATGTCTGCAGTCTCTCGATCTCTGCCCGCAGCTGATCCATCTCCTCGGAATCACTGTTGCTTGCCGACTGCGCCCTCTCCAGCTCCAGTTCCAGCTCCGTAATATAATCAACCGCCTCCCTCAGGCTCGTATAACCGCCGTAGGACTCTTCCTCGTCCGTGGAATTCACCGCCTCCTCAGGCAGGATCATATTCACCACCGGCACATCTTTTAAGACAGGCGCCAGCACACCGGAACCGAATCCGCCCACGTCCAGCTTCACAAGCAGGCACAGGATCGCGATCCAGATTACAACAATAACAACCGTTACCAGAAATACGGAAATACCACCCGGCTCATCGTCTCCGGCTATCTGCTCGGAAAGTTCTCTGGCCTTCTGCTTCGCTTCCTTCTTCTGCGCCTTTTGTTCTTCCTTTAATCTTTTGCGTTCTTCTTTTAATTTTTTCCTGTCAACCTCGGCGTCCGCCCCGGTATTCAAGTTTACAACTTCCTCTGCCATTACTGCTCCCCTTTTATTTTACTGCGCTGTCCGTAAGTGTAACTGGTCAGTTCGTCCACCGCCTTATGCTCTGCGGCGTTCTCCTCCCGCACGAACTCCACGAAAGCCTTCTCCCGCAGCTTCTCGTGCATCTTGCGCTCCTTCATGACTTCCTGCAGCCTGTTCCTTGCTTCTTCTACATGCTTCTCGGCAAATTTTACCTGCTCACGCTGGTCTTCTATCTTCTCATCCATGATCAGCATGGCGTTCCGGTTATCTTTCAGATCCATGATATGCAGCCTGCTGCTGCGCAGCTGCCGTCCCTCTTCCAGATAAGCCGTCTTCCTGTCGTTCAGGCCCTGCAGCTTCTCTTCCTCCTGCGTAAGCCGCATCTGTGCCCTGCCAAGCTCCATCTTCGCCTGTGTCTCCAGCTGATACTGGATATTTAGAAGGCTCTGCATCCTGTATACAAATTTCGCCATGGCCGGTCACTCCCTAATCTTCAAAAAGCTCCCGCAGCATATCCACCGCCTGTTCATAATCGTATTTGGCATCCACATCCTGCATCAGAAATTCATTCACCGCATCGATCTTCTCTATGGCATGGTCTATCTTCGGATTGCTTCCGCTCTTATAGGCGCCGATGTTGATCAGATCCTCCGCTTCGTTGTAAGTTGCCAGCACGTTCTTTAATTTGCCGGCCAGCACTTTGTGTTCTTTGTCCACGATCTGTGACATACATCGGGAGATACTCTGCAGCACATCTATGGCCGGATAGTGATTCTGGTGCGCCAGCTTACGGTTCAGCATGATATGGCCGTCCAGAATACTTCTCGCCGTATCCGTGATCGGCTCATTCATATCGTCGCCGTCCACCAGCACCGTGTACAGGCCCGTGATCGATCCGACCTGTGCGCAGCCTGCCCGCTCAAGGAGTTTTGGCATTTCCGAATATACGCTGGGCGGATACCCTCTGGACACCGGCGGTTCCCCGCTGGCAAGCCCGATCTCTCTCTGCGCCATGGAAAAACGTGTCAGGGAGTCCATCATCAACAGGACATCCTTGCCCTGATCCCGGAAATATTCCGCGATCGCCGTAGCGGTCTTGGCCGCCTTGTTTCTCTCCAGCGCCGACTTGTCGGATGTGGCAACCACAACCACCGAACGTTTCATACCTTCTTCGCCCAGATCACGCTCCACGAACTCCCGCACTTCTCTTCCTCGCTCTCCGATCAGTGCGATCACATTGATATCCGCCTTCGTGTTACGGGCAAACATCCCCATCAAAGTGGACTTTCCCACACCGGAACCGGCGAAGATGCCGATACGCTGGCCCTTGCCGACCGTCATCAGTCCGTCGATCGCCTTGACTCCAAGCGGAAGCACATCTGCGATAATCTTCCTGTCCATGGGATCCGGCGGCTGTGCTTCCACACTGTAGGGAACACCCGGCATATAGTTGCCGTCAATCCTTCCCAGACCGTCCAGTACCTTGCCGAGCAGATCCCCGCTCACCGGTACCGACAAAGGCTCGCCCACATTCTCCACGATACATCCCAGCCCTATGCCGTCTGTCTTGTCACAGGGCATCAGCAGTGTCTTACGGTCTTTAAAGCCGACGACCTCCGCCATAATCGGCTTATATTCCTCCTTCGCCGGATAGATCCTGCACAGATCTCCCAGCTTCGCCTCCGGTCCGGCGGACTCGATCGTCAAGCCGACCACATTCTCCACCCGGCCCTTTCTCTTAAAGAAGGTTTCCTCTGTTATTCTGCTGTATTTATCAAAATCAACCGTTATTGTCATGAACTGTCTTCAACCACTTTTCTGCTTTCTCAAAGCATTCTAAAAAGATCGCCCGGAAGCGGTCACTCATAAGATAACACCTGTAATTTCTTATTCAATTCCGTAAGCTGCGTATCGATACCGCAGTCAAAAATGCCGCCGTCTGTCTCGATCATACATTCTCCCTGTCCCAGGGTAATGTCCTCGATAATCTCAACTGTTCCTCTGCCGGCCGCCGCTCCTTCTGCCAGACTCTGCTTCTGCATATTGACAAAAGGATAATCCTCCTTGGAAACATGTACAATAAAAGTCCTGCTGCTCTCCACCTGTCTCAGCGTGGAGTCTACCAAATGCACCAGGATATCTCTGTTATCCATCAGTTCAACACCGAAGATATGGCTGTAAACCGCCGTGATCGCATCAATGAACTTCGGTTCCAGCTCTTCGATCAACCGTTCATATTCCTCTTCCAGCTGCTGTTTCTCGGCCATCAACTGCTGCTTCATCACATCCGCCTCGGCAATGCCCTTGCGATAGCCTTCCCCGTAGCCTTCCTTCTTACCTTCTTCCATGGCCCAGCGCCGCTTCGCTTCGATCTCACTCTCCGCCGCCTGCTGCATCTCGTCAATGTGCGCCTGCGCATCGTCGATCATCTGCTGTGCCTGTGCCCTGATCTCTTCCAGATCCGGAACCGGCTCTGCCGGCGCGGCTTTGATGATGCCGCTGCCGCCGTCCCTGTCACTCAGCAGTGCATCCACTGCTTCCGCACCCAGGCCGCCCACGAATCCTTCCGCGTCCCCGCCTTCATATCCCTCTTCCGGCTGCTGGCCGCCTGCTCTTCTGAGCGCTTCCAGTTCTTCTATTCTTTTTTCCATCAGGCTGTTCGAGTCGATGACATGCTTCTCGTCACCGGACACCACAACCCAGGCCGCTTTATATAAATTCTTAGACAACGATCTCGTCACCTCCACCTCTGGAGATAACAATTTCTGCGGATTCTTCCAGCTTCCTGATCACGTTGACGATCTTCTGCTGTGCTTCCTCCACATCCTTCATACGTACAGGACCCATGAATTCCATGTCTTCCTTGATCATGGCTGCCAGACGCTTGGACAGGTTGTTGAAGATCGCATTCTGTACTTCCTCATTGGAGCCTTTCAGCGCAGTTGCCAGATCGCCGTTATCCACGTCACGCAGCACACGCTGAATCGCTCTGTCGTCCAGAAGCAGGATATCTTCGAATACGAACATCTTCTTCCTGATCTCGTCCGCCAGTTCCGGCTCTTCGATCTCCAATGTCTCCATGATATGCTTCTCTGTACCACGGTCTACTGTATTTAAGATCTCTACGACAGCATCCACACCGCCGATGATCGTGTAATCCTGATTGACCAGGGAAGACAACTTGGATTCCAGCACTTTCTCCACTTCCTTTATCACTTCCGGACTTGTTCTGTCCATGATCGCAATACGCTTCGCCACATCAGCCTGTCTATCAGGCGGAAGCGCCGACAGGATAAGCGCCGACTGTGCTGCCGACAAATAGGACAGGATAAGAGCGATCGTCTGCGGATGCTCATCCTGAATAAAGTTAAGCAGCTGCGATGCATCCGTCTTCCTGATAAACTCGAACGGCTTTACCTGCAGCGATGCTGTCAGCTTGCCGATCACGTCCATCGCCCTGTCTGCACCGAAAGACTTCTCCAGCACTTCCTTGGCATAATTGATACCGCCTTCCGCGATATACTGCTGTGCCAGACATACCTGATAAAATTCGGAAATAACCGCATCCTTTACCTTCGGCGTTATATTCCTGGTATTGGCGATCTCTAATGTCAGTTCCTCGATCTCGTCTTCCTTCAGGTGCTTGAAGACATTAGCGGATCTCTCCGGCCCTAAAGCGATCAGCAGGATAGCCGCTTTCTGAAGTCCGCTGACATTTTCGGTATCCTTAGCCATTTATTCTACCCCCAGTCTTCGTTCAACCAGTTGCGCAGCAGGTTCGCCGCCGCCTCCGGGTTCTCATCCACGAATTTATTGATAAGTTTTCTCTCTTCCGATTCACCCTCTACTGTAATATCTTCCAGCTGCATCTCGGGATTGGACTGCAGCAGAGTCTCCACGGACAGTTCTTCTTCCACCTCTTCATGTTTCTCGCCGCGCATACTTCTGAGTACAACGAAGGCAAGCAGCGCCAGAATCACAATGATCAGCACGATCTGTATGATATCCGTCACAGAGATGGCGGAACCTTCCGCGTCAAAGAAAACATTCTCGCTGTAAGCCACAAGGGAAATGCTCTCTGCGGAAATACCTGTCGCATTGGCTACCGCCGTCACCAGATCCTCGTCAACCTCAAGCCGCGTGCGCGTCTCATTGGCCAGCTTATATTCTTCCCAGCTGACGCCCTCCAGCTCACCCCTTGTCTTCGCATCCTCTTCCCGCACGATATTGTACTGGATCATCGAGGCCATCAGGGAAGATCTGGTATAATCAATCCCGCCGCCCGGCGTGGTCTTACTCGTAATCTCCTCGTCCGGCAGATAAGTCCGGGACTCTTCGGAAGTTGAAGAATTACCGCCGCCATTGTCCGGCAGAACATACGTACTGTCATCATCATTGTCATTGGAGTCCGTTCCCGGAACCCCTGCCACGGTACTCTCATTCTCGGAGCTGAAGATATCTTCAGTGGCCACCATACCTTCTGTACGCCCATCCGGCGCCGAATATTTATGTACCGTCGATTCTGTTGTAGAGAAGTCCAATACAAGATTGGTCGCCACTTCCACACTGTCAAACTGATTCGTCGCAAGCAGCACCTTGCGCACCTCGCTCTTGACCAGCTTCTCGGCTTCCGCCTTCACGCTCAGCTGTGCGTTAGCCGCACCGGTCACGCTGTATTCCTGATCGCCGGAGAACAGCATATTGCCGTCAAAATCCGTGATCACGATATGTTCTGTCGTCTCGTTGCCGATTCCCGTAGCCACTGCACGGGCCAGCGCCGCCGCATTCTCGGTCGTAAACTCATCCTTCAGTTCCAGAAGCACCCAGGCCGAAGTCTCCTCTTCCGTAGAGAGCAGCGTACCGTCATTCTGCGGAATATCCAGCTTCACTCTCGCCGTCTTGATCGCCCTGTAGCTCTCCAGCATATCCTTCTGCAGATACTTCTCCAGATATACGACATGCTTCTTCTGCTTATCGGACTCCGTCGTGGAGAAGCTGCCGTCCGTCACCTGGTCAATCCCGTAACCGACAGCCTGTATATTATTCGATGCCAGAAGCATACGCGCGTCAGACTGCTGGTCACTCAGAATCCGGAATGTCAGCGCATCATCCGAAACTGTATACTTCATCTCTTCCGCGTCGAGAAGTTCCTTGACCTCCGAGGCCTCCGCTGCCGTCTCGCATTCCCTGAGCAGCACATACTTCGGTTTGGTCAGCGTCGTCACTACGGCAACGACAGCCACGATCACCACAGCCATGCCTACGATCAGCAGTGTCCTCTGCTTCGCCGTAAAGCGGTTCCACCACTCTAATATTCGATTTCCCAATTCTCTTAATCTGACTACTAATTTATCCACAGCAACTTCTCTCCTTCAGCCTTCCCCTTATTCTCAGTCAAGCGCTAAACCTGCATTTGAATGAGTTCTCTGTACGCATCCAGAAGCCTGTCGCGGATCGCAACCGTATACTGCAGGGCAGTAGACGCCTTCTGCAGAGCAATACTGAGGTCATGCGTATTCTCCGTCTCTCCGAGCATCCACCTGATCTCCTCATTCTCCGCGTCTGATAAATAATTATTGGTCGTATTCAGATTATCGATTGCCGTGTGCAGCAAACTGTCAAAGCCTGTCTCTTTATATGTATCCGGTCTGTTCGTGGCCGCTGTCTTCGCCGCCTCCTTGATCGCTTCCGAGGATACATTATGAAGCGCTGTAATATCCAAAGCCATGTCTTATCTTCCTCCGATTATCGTTGTCCTGTCCTGTGCATACTGCTCTTACAGTTTAAACACTTACTGGCCGTTCAAAAGATTCAGTCCCGATGTCGCTATGCTCTTGCTGGCATTGAACGCCGTAGCGTTCGCCTGGTAGGCACGGCTGGCATCGATCAGATTCGTCATCTCCGTGATCGTGCTGACATTGGGATACATTACATAACCGTTCTCATCCGCATCCGGATGGGACGGGTCGTATACCATATTGCCCTCTGTCCATGTATCTTCGTAAACGCCTGTCACCTTCACGCCCGTGCCGTTGTAACGGCCTTTGGCCTTGTTCAACACCTGGCGGAAAGGCGCCTCGGAATTCTTCTCTTCAAATACGACCACCTTCCTGCGGTAAGGCGTGCCGTCCTCGGTACGGGTCGTGTTCGCGTTGGCTACGTTCTGGGAGATGATATCCATACGATAGCGCTCCGCAGTCATCCCTGTGGCATTAATGTCAAAAGCTGTAAACATTCCCATAATTCATTCTCCTTATTCCCGTCTTACACAAACTGCTGCACAGGCCCATCCTGCACAGTAAACCTCCATCATGCTCAGCCTGCCGCTTAGCGGGCCGCATGGCCATTCACATCTGTATCCTGCTGTCAGGTATTATTTCATGACCATCTGCAGGTTCTTGAATTCCTGTCTGATCGACGCGGTCAGGCCCTGATACACCACCTGGTTCTTCGCCAGATATACCGCTTCCGTATCCGGATCCACGTTATTGCCGTCAACGCGGTAGGAATAACCCGAATAATCGCTGTAAGAAACGGCTTTCAGACGGCCGAGGTTCCGATTCAGGCCAGCCACTTTACTGTCCATGGAAGTATATCTGGACTGTCCGAGCGCCTTCGCAAGCTGCGTCTCAAAGTTCACATCGCTTCTCTTATATCCCGGTGTGTCGGCGTTGGAAAGATTATTCGAAATGACATCGTGGCGCAGCCATGACGCGTCCGCCGCCCTGTCCAGCACGTTGATATAATCAAATGCATTGGTATTTGATAAGGTACTCATAATCATAACCCTCCTAGTCTAATAGAATCCATAGTCCATTATAAAGATATCAAAAAGAAAATACAAGGTTTTTCGATTCATTTTTCAGAAATAATTAGCAGTAATATCTGGAAAGATAAATGGAAAAAAGGATTCACACAGTTCCATTCATCTTCTCTGTAAATCCTTTTACAATCATAACATCCTGTATTTTTTCTATAATTATATGTGTCCGTATGCGGTGTATGCATAACAGTACCGCGCAGACGCCGGGCGCCTCAGAACCTTCCCTGTTCCTTCAGCTTCTCTACTTCCTCAAAGACCACATCATTCAGCACCTTGATATATGTGCCTTTCATACCCGAGGAGCGGGATTCAATAACGCCCGCACTCTCAAATTTACGCAGGGCATTGACGATAACAGAACGGGTGATACCTACTTTGTCCGCGATCTTACTGGCTACCAGGATCCCCTCCATGCCGCCCAGCTCGTCGAAGATGTGCGTGATCGCCTCCATCTCGGAGAAGGACAGGGTACTGATCGCAGACTTCACGACCGCCAGCTTCCGGTTCTCCTCCGCGTTCTCCTCACTCACCGCCCGCAGCATCTCAAGCCCTACCACCGTGGTGCCGTACTCGCACAGGATGATGTCGTCTATGTCGTACTGTGCGTCGCACTTGTAGAGGAAAAGTGTGCCCAGCCGCTCTCCTGAAATCTCTATGGGCGTGATCACGGCTCTGTAACGCTTGGTATCGACATTCTCAAATCCCAGCGTCTCCAGATTGACATTCTCCTTCGTGGACAGTACCGACAAAAGTCTCTCATTCAGCATCGAATCGATAAAGCCACCTACGTGATCCACGATCAGTTCCATGATGGATTCCACCATATCCAGATCCCCGACCCCGAGCACCTTCCCCTTCCTGCTGATCACAAGTACATTGGAACCGAGAATATCCTTCAGCACATCGCAGATGTCGTTGAACACCACCTTGCCGGAATTATTGTTATGCAGAAGTTTCCCGATCTTCCTCGTCTTATCCAATAACTGAACACTGCTCATGAACCCAACTCCTTATCACTCTTGTTGTCCGCCCTAAGATCTGTATACCAAATAGTTACACAATTCTTTATAATATGATTTTATCACAACATTCGAGTGTAATCAATGTTCTTTGAGCACATTTTGCATTGTTTTTCCCACAATTCACACTGTTTCACGGAATTTTCTGACATCCGCGACAATTTATCACACGCTGCTCTGCGCCTCCTGCTTCTGCGCATCCTTTACAAACCCGCAGCCTTCGTCCGAACACACAAGTTTATTGCCCTTTTGCAGCATGATAGCGCCGCACCGGTCGCATCTGTCTTCCACCGGCTTCTGCCATACCATAAAGTCACATTCCGGATTGTCGATACAGCCGTAATATTTCCGGCCCTTCTTCGTCTTCTTGAGGACGATGTCCCTGCCGCACTTCGGGCAGGCTACGCCGATCTTCTCGAAATAAGGCTTCGTACTGCGGCACTCCGGGAATCCCGGGCAGGCCAGGAATCTGCCGTGGGGGCCGTACTTGATGACCATCTGTCTGCCGCAGGCATCACAGAATTCATCCGAAAGCTCATCCGCGATCTCCACCTCGTCCAGTTCCCGCTCCGCCTTGTCTACGGCTTCCGACAGATCCGGGTAGAAGTTGGAGACTACGGTCTTCCACTTCACGCTGCCTTCTTCCACGCCGTCGAGAAGCGCCTCCATTGTAGCCGTGAAGTTCACATCCACGATCGAAGGAAACGCTTCCTTCATCATATTGTTCACCACCTCGCCCAGCTCCGTTACATAGAGATTCCTGTTCTCCTTGACGATGTATCTTCTGGCCAGAATGGTTGTGATCGTAGGCGCATAGGTACTGGGACGCCCGATCCCCAGCTCTTCCATGGCACGCACCAGAGAAGCCTCCGTATAGTGGGGCGCCGGCTGGGTAAAGTGCTGCTTCTCCTCCAGCCCCTTAAGCGTCAGCTTCGTATCTTTGGTGATCCCTTTCATCAGCGTATTGTTTTCTTCCTTTTCGTCCTCCTCCACATAGACGCTCATAAAGCCGTCAAACTTCACCTTGGATGCCGCCACGGTAAACCGCTGTCCCGCGGCATCTATCTTCACGGAAGTCGTCTCGTAGACAGCCTCCGTCATCCGGCTTGCCACAAACCGCTTCCAGATCAGCTGATACAGCCTGAACTGGTCTCTGGAAAGCGATTCCTTGATCTCCAGCGGGATCCTGGCGATATCGGTAGGACGGATCGCCTCGTGGGCATCCTGGATCTTCTGGCCGCTCTTCTGTTCCTGACCGGCCTCCGCCGCGTACTCCGCCCCGTATTTCTCCCGGATAAAAATACCGGCCGCCTTCGCCGCCTCATCGGAGACTCTGGTGGAATCCGTTCGCAGATAAGTGATGATACCGGCGGTGCCGTTGCCCTTGATATCTACGCCCTCATACAGCTGCTGCGCCAGCCGCATGGTCTTCTGTGTGGAAAAGTTCAGCACCTTGCTGGCCTCCTGCTGCAGCGTGGAGGTGGTAAAAGGCAGCGGCGCCTTCTTGATCCTCTCGCCGTTTTTTACAGAGGACACCTCGTATTGTGCCTGATCCAGTATCTTCTTGATCTTCTCCAGCTCTTCTCTGGACGCGATCGTCTTCTTCGCCTCTGTAGTGCCGTAATACTTGGCCAGCAGCGGCTTCTTCTCCCCGGCCACCGCAAAGGAAGCGTCCAGCGTCCAGTACTCTTCCGGAATAAAGGCGTTGATCTCCTCTTCTCTGTCGCAGATGATGCGCAGCGCCACCGACTGGACACGCCCCGCGCTCAGTCCCCGCTTGACCTTCGCCCACAATACCGGCGATATCTTATAACCCACCATCCTGTCCAGGCACCGTCTTGCCTGCTGGGCATCCACCAGATCCATATTGATCTCTCTGGCGTTCTTCAACGATTCTTTGACCGCTGTCTTCGTAATCTCATTAAAAGTAATACGGTAAACTTTCTTGTTTTCCAGTTTCAACGCCGCGAGCAGGTGCCAGGAAATAGCCTCCCCCTCGCGGTCCGGGTCCGTTGCCAGATATACCTTCTCGGCTTTCTTCACTTCTTTTCTCAGATTCGCCAGAATATCTCCCTTCCCCCGGATCGTAATATACTTAGGCTCAAAATCATGCTCCACATCAATTCCGAGCGTGCTGCGCGGCAGATCCCGCACATGGCCGTTGCTGGCCGCCACTTCATAATTAGTCCCCAAAAACTTCTTGATCGTCTTCACCTTGGCCGGTGATTCCACAATTACCAGATACTTTGCCATAGAATATTCCCCTGTTTCTTCCTTAATTTAACAAATTTGATATCTTCTATAAATAATACCATTTCTTAAAAAGGAGCCGTCAACGTGAATCACTATACACTATATTCTTTACGCTGACAAGAGGAAAAAGATTAAAAAAATGTTAAACCGGCCGCTGTCCGCTCTTCCTATAATAGGCGCCTGCGTTCTGTCCGGCATATCCGTCCGCGCACAGCTGCAGCAGGCCATGGCATAATCTGGGAACGGGAATCCGGGTCTGATAAGCCCTGTGATAGGCCTCCTGCAGAAGATCCAGCGGTTTCGGCGTAAAATCAAGCAGTGCCAGCAGTTCCCCCGACAGGCCCTCCGGCTCAAAAAGCGACTGTTGACAGTAGACCGTCTTCTCAGGATTCGGCCGTAACGCCGCCTGCAGTTCTTCCAGCAGTTCTTCCGGTGACGTCACCAGCGCCGCGCCCTGCCGGATCAGCCTGTTGCAGCCCGCACTGAGCGCATCCGTAGCCCGTCCGGGAAGCGCATACACTTCCCGGCCCTGTTCCAAAGCCATATCCACCGTGATCAGCGTGCCGCTGCGCTCCTTGGCCTCGATCACCATCACCCCGTCGCACAGACCGCTGATGATCCTGTTTCTGGGCGGAAAAAGCACCGCCTTCGGCGCCGTGCCCGGCGGATATTCCGAACACAGTCCGCCCTCTGCCAGCAGTTTCTCATAAAGCGCCCTGTTTTCGGCCGGATAACACACATCGACGCCGCAGCCAAGGACCCCCAGCGAATAGCCTCCGGCCCGCAGCGCCGCCCACTGCCCGATCCCGTCAATCCCTCTGGCCATACCGCTGACCACCGCGATCCCGGCGCGGGCCAGTGCGTCACCGAACGCCCCCGCCATGCCCTTACCGTACTCCGAACAGTTTCTTGTCCCGATCAGCGCAATGGATTTCTGACCGGCATCCGGCAGTCTGCCCGCATAGTAAAGCGCGTAGGGCGCGTCATGGATCACTTTAAGCCGCCGCGGATAAGCATCCTCCTTCGCGGTCACAAAGCAGATACCTCTGGCACGCAGTTTCTCATACTCCCCGGTCACATCACGGCTGTCTGCCGCCGCCTGGATCCGCTCGGCCTGTTTCCGCTGTCTGGCATCCAGCTTATCTGCCAGCACGCCCTCTCTGGCCATCCTGTAAATCTCCTGCGCCGTCCAGGCCCGCTCCAGTTTCTTTAACAGGCCCCTGCTGCCCGCTCCTGCTGCTTTGTACAGCCAGTGCACATATGCCTTTTCTGTCTCTGCCGCTTTCTCTGCTTCTGTCATATCCCCGCCTGTTCCTTTCCCTTCCTGCTCTGTTTCCTGCCTCTTCCATTCCTTTTCCCTTTACCACCTGTTTTTTCGCTGCCTGTTCCTCTCCTTCTGCTTTCACCGCCTGTTTTTTCGCTGCCTGTTCCTTTCCTACTCCTTTCACCGCCTGTTCGATGCCCATTCCTTTCCTTCTCCCGGCCGTACCGGAAACACCTGTCTCTTCACTCATATTTGGCATCCACCTGCCTGTAGCAGATAGCCTCTGCCAGATGCTCCTCTCTGATCCGGCTGCTTCCCTCCAGATCCGCCGCCGTCCGCGCCACTTTCAGTATTCTGTGATAGCCTCTGGCCGACAGATGCATGACGCCGAACATCTGCTCCATATAGCGTGCCTCGTCTCTTCCCAGCGTACAGTACCGCTCCACCTCCGCAGCGCCCATATCCGCATTAAACCGCAGTCCCGTTCCCCGGAAACGCGCCTCCTGTATCTGTCTGGCCAACATCACCCGTTCCCTGATCTGTGCACTCGTCTCTCCCTGCGGCCGCCCTGCGATATCCTGAAATGACAGCGGCGGCGCCTCCACACAGATATCGATCCGGTCCAGCACAGGCCCCGATATCCTGCCAAGATACCGCTTGACCTCACAGGGCGCACAGCGGCATCTGCCCATATCCGGATAGTAACCGCAGGGGCAGGGATTCATGGCACCCACCAGCATAAAGTCCGCCGGAAACGTATAGACGCCGCTGCTTCTGGCGATCTGCACCACTTTATCTTCCAGCGGCTGTCGCAGGATATCCAGCGTCTCCCGCTTGAACTCCGGAAGCTCATCCAGAAAAAGAATGCCGCGGTGAGCCAGACTGATCATCCCCGGTACGGGCACTCTCCCGCCGCCCGCAAGCGCCTGCCCCGTGATCGTATGATGGGGGTTCAAAAAAGGCCGACGGGTGATCAAAATCTCCTGCGTCCTCTGCAGCAGCCCCGACACACTATAGATCGTCGATACCTCCAGACTCTCCTGCAGGGACAAAGGCGGCAGGATCGAAGGGATCCGCTTCGCCATCATCGTCTTACCGGAGCCGGGCGGCCCGATCATCAACAGATGGTGGAAGCCTGCCGCCGCCACCTCTGCCGCCCGCTTCACGGCTTCCTGCCCGTTGATCTGCGCAAAGTCCAGCTGCCCCGCAGGACCTTCCTTCTCCCACAAGGCCATGACGTCGATCTGCGTCGGCTCGATCCCGGCCGCCTCCCCGCCCTGCAGATAAGCCACCGTCTCTTTGATATCCGACACCCCGATAATCTCCACACCCTCTACCACGGCCCCCTCCCGTGCGTTATCGCTGGGCAGAATGCACCTTCTGAAGCCACTCTCCTTCGCCCGGGCGACAATGGGCAGCACGCCCCGCACCGGCTTGATCTCACCGTTTAACCCCAATTCGCCAAGCAGCACCGTTCCCACTGCCGCCTCCCGCTTAAGATGCCCCAGCGACATAAGAATCCCCACCGCCACCGGCAGGTCGAACATCGTCCCCTCTTTGCGCACATCCGCCGGCGACAGATTGACATTTATGCACACAGGCGGCAGGCTGATCCCTGCATTTTTCAAGGCTACCCTCACCCGCTCCCTCGCCTCTCTGACCTCCGAACTCAATAAGCCCACCATCTGAAAACAGGGCAGTCCCTTCGAAATGTCAACTTCCACCTGAACAAGATAACTGTTGATCCCGCAGACAGTCCCTGCCGTTATCGTACTGAACAAAAGCGCTCCTCCTTTGGATTCTCCGGCGATCTGCCGATAAGACTCTCTGTCCGGCCGGATGCAGCCTGATCTGCCCCCGTCTGCCGCAGAGAAATGATATCTCGATATCGTCTGCTGGCGCCTGTCTTCCGCCCATTCAAACGATAATTGTAATTCTTCCTTATTATATAGCATATAGATTTACTCCGGACAAGCCCCTGTCTTCCTTCCGTGCGTAGAAAATTTTCCCTCCGTGGGAGATCTGCGCGTCCCTTTTACGCCATATATTGTGCTTTACGAAAAGAATTGCAAAAAAATACACAATATCTTGTATTGTGCACATTGTCTCCGTTCTCTTTTTCCGTATGCCTGACGCTTCCTGGAGCAAATTCCGGAAGAACCTCCGCTCAAATTTCCGCACTTAACGAGGTTCTTTCGAATTTATGTCCGCCCCTTTTTCATGTTCTCTATGTTTTTTCCGCCATCTCGTAGGCTTCCCGCAGTTTTTCCAGCGCTCTTTTCTCTATTCTGGACACGTAACTTCTTGAGATTCCCAGTTTTCTTCCAATCTCCCGCTGGGTCACTTCATATTCGCTTGTGAGCCCGTAGCGCAGTGTGATGATCTCTTTCTCCCGTTCGTTCAGCCTGTCATGGATCAGGCCGGGCAGCCTGCTCAATTTGTTCTCCGCCTCCAGCCTCTCGACCACATCCACCTGCTCCTGCTCTATGATGTCAAGCAGGCTGATCTCATTGCCCTCCCTGTCCGTACCGATCGGCTCATAGAGCGAGACCTCTCTGGACGTCTTTTTTCTGGCCCGCAGAAACATCAGCAGTTCATTGTCGATACAGCGTGAGGCATAAGTACTCAGCTTCCCTTTTCCGGAATCAAAAGAGTCGATCGCCTTGATCAGCCCTATGGTTCCGATGGATATCATATCTTCCGTCTCTTCGTCCACATTCTGATACTTCTTGGCGATATGGGCGACCAGCCGCAGGTTGTGCTCGATCAGCGTTTCCTTGGCCTGCGCGCGCTCCGTCTCGCTGCCCGTCTCCATCATATTTAAGTATACGGCCTCTTCCTTCGCAGTTAATGGTTGCTTAAATGTTTTCAAAAGAAGCCCCCAAAGTCCATTTACTCTATTCTATGAACCGGTGACTTCTTAAGTGCCTTTCCACCCTAAAAAGAGTTTGAACTGCTCCGCTGTCAGAAAAGGAATTCCGCCATCACATAATTGCTGACATCAAGTCCTCTCTCCGTCAGCCGGATCCTGTCTTCCTCCCGCACCAGCAGCGCCTGCTTATACATCCGCTCCAGCACGGCCCCGTAGACTTCCTCCATCTGCCGTCCGAACTGCGCCGCGAATCTCTCCCTGCTCACCCCGCAGATCATCCGCAGGCCGAGAAACATGAATTCCTCCATCTGCTCCTGCACGGTCAGGATATGCTGATCCTGCATCTGTCCGGTCCCTGCAGCCTCATCCGCCCCTGTATCAGACGCAGGGATTCCGTACCTGACATACCTTTCATACCGCTCCGGCTCCGCGGGGTTCTGCCAGCGCACATTCTGTACCATGGAAGCGGCGCCCAGCCCGAATCCCGCATAATCGCCGCGCTGCCAGTACACCTTATTGTGCCGGCACTCGTATCCTTCTCTGGCATAATTTGAGATCTCATACCGGTGATAGCCGCAGGCAGACAGGTACGCATCCGTGAGCAGATACATCTCCCTGTCTTCCTCCTCCGTTGGAAACCGGCAGGCCTGCCGTTTCTCATACAGAGGGGTCCCTTCCTCCAGGATCAGGCTGTAGGCGGAGATATGCTCCGGCATAAGCGCTGCCGCCCTGCGCAGTGTCTCCCGGTAAGAGTCCACGCTCTGTTCCGGCAGCGCCGCCATCAGGTCAATATTGATATTCCGAAATCCGGCCTCCCGCGCCAGCCGGTAAGTCTCAAGAAACGTCCGGTAATCGTGGATCCTGCCGATCCGCGCCAGTTCCCCGTCGTCCGCAGACTGCAGGCCGATGCTCAGACGATTCATACCGGCTGTTATGTACGTCTGTAATTTATCCGCCGTCACGGTTCCCGGATTGACCTCGATCGTGATCTCCGCATCTGCCGCCAGCCGGTAATACCGCCGCAGTGTCTCCATGATCTCCGACACTGCCTTTGCCGCAACAAGCGACGGCGTCCCGCCGCCCCAGAAGACGGAAATCACCTGATGGGCCCTGTACTTTGGCGCTTCTTTGATGATCTCTTCTTTTAATAGGTTTACATAACTCTCAATCCGCTTATCATCCTCCCCCGCTCCAACAGGAAAAGACAGGAAATCGCAGTAAAGGCATTTCCTGACACAAAAGGGAATGTGAAGATAAATGCTCAGTTCTCTCATCTGCTGCTCCTGTCCTGTCTTATCTGTCTTATCTGTTCTGATCTGATCTGTCCTGTCAGATCTTATCCGTCTTATCCTGTCCCGTCATGACCGCGGCTGTTTATTTGTCGTCCAGCTTGAGTACACTCATAAACGCGCTCTGCGGTATCTCTACATTCCCCACCTGCCGCATACGCTTCTTGCCTTCCTTCTGCTTCTCCAGCAGCTTCTTCTTACGGGTGATATCACCGCCGTAACACTTGGCCAGAACGTCCTTGCGCATGGCCTTCACGGTCTCTCTGGCGATGATCTTGCCGCCTACCGCCGCCTGTATGGGTATTTCAAACAAATGTCTGGGAATCTCTTCCTTCAGCTTCTCACACATCCGCCTGCCCCGCTCATAGGCGCTGTCTGCATGGACGATAAAGGACAGCGCGTCCACCTCGTCATGATTGATCAGGATGTCCAGCTTCACCAGCTTCGAGGTCTCATAGCCTTTTAACTCATAGTCAAAAGAAGCATATCCTCTGGAACGGGATTTGAGCGCGTCGAAGAAATCATAGATGATCTCATTCAGCGGCAGATCGTACTTTAACAGCGCTCTGGAAGCCTCGATGTATTCCGTGCTGATATAACGTCCCCGCCTCTCCTGACACAGCTGCATGATCGGTCCGATAAACTCCGTCGTCACCATGATCTCCGCGCTCACCACCGGCTCTTCCATATAGTCGATCTGGGCCGGGTCCGGCAGGTTGGAGGGGTTCGTCAGTTCGATCATCTCGCCGTCCGTCTTGTGCACCCTGTAGATAACACCCGGCGCCGTCGTCACCAGATCCAGATTGTATTCCCTCTCCAGCCGCTCCTGAATGATCTCCAGATGCAGAAGCCCCAGGAAACCGCAGCGGAAGCCGAAACCAAGTGCGATGGACGTCTCCGGCTCATAGTGCAGGGAGGCATCGTTTAACTGCAGCTTCTCCAGCGCATCCCGCAGATCCGGATATTTCGCCCCGTCCGCCGGATACATGCCGCAGTACACCATGGAATTAACCTTCTTGTAGCCCGGAAGCGGCTCGGCACAGGGATTGTTTACGTCCGTCACCGTGTCGCCCACCGCCGTATCCTTGACATTTTTGATCGAGGCGGTCAGATATCCTACCATGCCCGCGGAAAGCTCTTCACAGGGGATGAACTGTCCGGCGCCAAAATATCCTACTTCCACCACCTCCGCGGTGGCCCCCGTAGCCATCATCCTGATCGAAGTGCCCTTCGCCACTCTGCCCTCCATGATACGGCAGAACACGATCACCCCCTTATAGGAATCGTACACGGAATCGAAAATAAGCGCCTGCAGGGGGTTGTCCGCACTGCCGCCGGGGGCGGGAATCCTCTCCACCACCGCTTCCAGCACTTCCTCGATGCCGATACCGTTCTTGGCGGAGATCAGCGGCGCATCCTGCGCTTCGATGCCGATCACGTCCTCGATCTCATTCTTCACCCGTTCGGGGTCGGCGCTGGGCAGATCGATCTTATTGATAACCGGAAATACGTCCAGATCATGATCCAGCGCCAGATATACATTCGCCAGCGTCTGGGCCTCGATACCCTGCGCCGCATCCACCACAAGGACAGCGCCGTCACAGGCTGCCAGACTGCGGCTCACCTCGTAGTTAAAATCCACATGCCCGGGCGTGTCGATCAGATTGAACACATACTCATTGCCATCCTTGGCATTGTAGATGATACGCACTGCCTGGGCCTTGATCGTGATACCGCGCTCCCGCTCCAGCTCCATATTGTCCAGCACCTGAGACTGCATCTCCCTGCTGGTCAAAAGTCCCGTCTGTTCTATGATCCTGTCCGCCAACGTCGATTTCCCGTGATCGATATGCGCTACGATACAAAAATTCCTGATCTTACTCTGGTCTATGGCTGCCATAATATCCTCCCGCACAACCTCTTTTATCTGCCTTTCTGTCTTATCGCCCTCCTGCCTGCACCTTCACGGCAGCTTTGCCACAGCTTCCCGGCACCAAAGTACGCAGGGAATGGGATGCACACAAGCGGCGACACAGAAAACAGTATATCAAATCACCGAAACGCTGTCTACTCTTCAAGGCGTAAGTTTTCCCGAATTTTATACAGTTTTATGACAGGCTGGCGGGTACCGGCAATCAGCGCTTCGGTTCTTCTCCGCTCAGGACCAGATCCAGCACATGGGCCAGCGGTTCACAGGCGTTCTTCATCTCTTCCACCGTGTTGTTCTGTGCGCCCATCTCGATGAGCAGCGTCTTCGGACACAGATGCATATTATAGCGGTAGGCTTTCAGATAGATCCTTCTGGCCAGTCCCGGATAGTACTCGTTGCATGCAGCCTGCATCTGGAAGGAAAAGGCGAGATTATCCGCCAGATAAGGGTTCTCCAGATATTCGATCGGCCCTTTGGCCGTGCGGCTTAAACCGTTAAAAAACATGATCTGGGCAGTAGGCCGCCCCTGCAGATCCATGACCAGCCGCCGGTCTTCCGGCATGGCATCCCTGTGCAGGTCGATCACCACCTCGATCGTCGGATGCTCCGCAAGCAGCTGCTCGATCACCGGCAGAGAATTACCGTAGGCATAATCCCGGGATTCTTTGTCGAAGCTCTCCGTATAGTGCATCACATTGTAGCCGTAGCGCTCTTTTAGAAGCGCCGCCAGAAAGTCCCCCACGCCCACGATGCTGGTTGCTGCATCTCCCGGCACGGAATCCGCAAAAGCCTCCTGGGAATGGGTATGGTAGATCAAAATCTGCGGGCTGTCCGCGCTGCCCGTGATACGCATGTCCGCCGCCAGCAGCTTTTCCGCTTTCAGCAGTTCCTCTCCCGCCTTCGTGGTGCTGTCCACGGCATAGAATGCCTTTACCAGATCTTCATACCCTGCCAGATCCTCCCAACGGTAGCTGTAACTCTTATTTGACACCGGCACAAATCCCTGCGGCGTATTCCCGGACACCTGTTCCCCGATCCCGCTCTCCTGCCCTGTCTGGTTCTCAAGGTACATCCCGTTCTCCTCAAGCAGCGCGTCCGCAAGTCCCTGCTCCAGATGCATCGCGTTCTCGTCATATTCCAGATCTTCCTGTGCGATCGCCTTGTTGTCCTCGTCGCTGCCTTCCAGCATAAGGAGCCTGGCATAATCGCTCTCCCGGGCATAGGTATTTTCCCCTTCCTTTTCCATGTCATACAAAAAAACGGGAAGCTCCGCAAGCAGCCACCGGTTCCTCATATCACCCACGATCTGACTTTCCGTACCCCCGTTCATCCTATGTAACCCGGGGAGATATGGCTCCATCAACACGCTCTGCAGCCACCCCGGAAATGTTTTCCCTCCGTCTTCTTTTTTTTGTACTGTCTCTGCGATTTCCGTCAGGATAAAGAAAACAGACACTATAACAAGTGTTATTATAATTAGCCGCAATAATTTCTTTTTCATTTTCATACTAGATAATTATATGCGGCACAGACATGACTTCATGCCATATCTTCCTCGCAGTTCAGCGCCTTGTTGATGCCGTCACAGATAATATGGCTGATCTGCTGGATCTGCTGATCCACATCTTTTGTCGTGACATACATGTTATTCAGCTCCTTGAGCGCCACCGGCCGCTCTCCCATGGCATCCCCTACGATCGTCGCCGCGTCCACCACCGTCGGCACCCCCAGCGCCAAAACCGGCACGCTCAGACTTTCCTGCGTGATCGCATTGCGGTGGTTGCCCACCCCGGAACCGGGGTGAATGCCCGTGTTGGTGATCTGTATCGTGCGGTTCAGCCTTTTGGTAGAGCGCGCCGCCAGCGCGTCGATCACGATCACCATATCCGGCTTCGTCTCTCCGATCACGCCCCTTATGATCTCTGCGGATTCCATGCCGGTCTTGGCCATGACCCCCGGAACAAGACTGCTGATCTGGTGCATTTTGGAACGGTTGTAGGCCACCTTGCCGTACTCCCTGACAATATGCCTGTTGACCAGCAGATTATCCACCACATTCGGCCCCAGAGAGTCCGCCGTCACCTCCCGGTTGCCAAGCCCTACCACAAGGATCGACTGCTCCCTGTCCGGATCCGGCAGCACACCGTGCAGTTCCCTGGCCAGCACATCCGATATCTCCTGGTGATAATCCTCCTCTGGCTCCGTCATGGTCGGCGCCTCCAGCGTGATATAAGTTCCCATCGGCTTGCCGAGCATCTTCGCGCCGTTCTTCGTCTCTATCACCACCTTCGTGATATGCACATCGCCCGGCTCGTCGTATGCCTCTTCCACTGTGACTCCATGCAGTCCTTCCGCCTTTTCATCGACACACTCTCTGGCTTCCAACGCCAAGTCTGTCCTGACTGTTGACCAGCTATCCATAGCCCTCTCCTCATTTCCCGCATTTTATAGTTAACGACATTAGAAATTTCGTTTTCGGCCTTGCAGGAGCTACCGTATATGGCTC
>ERZ808041.607-NODE-607-length-24132-cov-3.990064_pt1 | contig 24132 bp, 18 predicted proteins | sample MGYA00380192_ERZ808041 | MGnify/ENA primary metagenome ERZ808041 (study PRJEB31490, sample SAMN06133412) | mouse gut metagenome | isolation source: Z1_1 | host: mice | place: China: Chengdu | collected 2015-05 ...
AATAAAAAACTGTAATTTTGAAATATTCGGACAGGTACTCAAGAACATAGCTGCTGCAGGGAGCACAGCAGCTATGAAGAAAGAGGGTAGGGACGTCTCCTTCCCGTTTGGCCTGTGCGATGACTTTTTCCATCTCTAGCTGGTAGTTCTTTTTGTTTTCCATACGTTTTCCTCCTTATATTACAGCCGGACCGCCGTAAAAAAACAGCCTGCCGCCAAAAGCCCCATGCGCAGTACATAACTGTAATACACAATTGGCCTTCAGCACACAGGCTGCCAATAATATTCAACTTTACTGATTACAGGAAATCACGAATCCGTTTACTTCTGACCGGATTTCTCAGTTTTCTGAGTGCTTTGGCTTCAATCTGCCTGATACGCTCACGGGTAACGTTAAATTCTTTCCCCACTTCTTCCAGTGTTCTTGGATGTCCGTCTTCAAGACCGAACCGGAGAACGATAACCTGACGTTCTCTTTCCTTCAAATCTCCTAACAATGCATCGATATGCTCTCTCAGCATCACGGATTCCACATTACCTTCCGGAGTCACAACGTTGCTGTCCGCTACAAAGTCACCCAGGTTGGAATCGTCTTCCTCTCCAATCGGTGTCTCAAGCGAAGCCGGTTCCCTGGCTATCTGCATGATCTCCATTACTTTGTCTTCCGACATCTCGAGTGCTTCGGAAAGCTCTGCTACCGACGGTTCATACCCCAGTTCCAGCGTCAGCTTTCTCTGCATCTTCGACATCTTGTTAATTGTCTCAACCATATGCACAGGAACACGGATCGTCCTTGCCTGATCTGCCAGCGCTCTTGTGACAGACTGCCGAATCCACCAGGTAGCATATGTACTCAGCTTATATCCTTTTGTGTAATCAAATTTTTCAACACCCTTAATCAGGCCCAGGTTCCCTTCCTGTACCAAATCGAGAAAGCTCATGCCTCTGCCGGTATAACGTTTCGCAATACTAACTACAAGCCTGAGATTGGCCTCAATTAAACGTTCCTTTGCATTGTCATCGCCTTCCGCCTTCCTCTTGGCAAGACGCAGTTCCTCATCAGCGCTTAAAAGCGGAACTGTACCTATCTCCTTCAGGTACATGCGCACCGGGTCTTCCGTGCCGATTCCTTCCAGAAGGTCAATCGCATCAAGATCGATCTCTTCCTCTTCCTTCAGAAAATCGTCATCTGCATCATCCAGAAGCAGAGCGTCATCTTCCGCCAGTATTGTCTCATCGATTACTTCAGGGATAATGTCAATATTACTGTTCTCCAGATAACTGTATATCTGTTCCATCTGTTCTGTTGACAGATTATCCCCGGCAAAAAAATTGTTAATTTCTGTGATGTCAAGTGCGTTCTGTTTTGTTTTCGCCAGGTCGACAAGTCGTTTTAGCTTCTCTAAAAAATTTTCTTTCTCCACGAATTAACGTCCTTTCGCCTAAGAAGTTTGTAAATTATAATTCAGTAGCGGCTATCCAATCGGCTTAATTCTGAATAACCGGTTCTGAACAGCTGCGTATTGTAAATTGGTACTCGGCCTTTTATTATATACTAACCAAAATTTTTTTTCAACATATTTCTAAGCTTTTCTCTCAGTTTTTCACAAAGCTTCGACAACAGACGACGCCCGGCGCCGAATCGACACCGCCCGGCTCTTGTTTTCTATCAGAATTTCCGTTCTGCTGCCGCCGTACTCGCCGTCGAGCGACCAGTCTACCGGCTCTTGGGAAATCACTCTCAAAGTTTTGGCCCGGAACTGATATACGCAGTCGTTCTCTCCCTCGCGAAGAATCAGATAAGAAGCAATACTTGCAATATCTTTGGGTGTCCTGGGTTTACGGACAAGAAGAACCTCGAATTCACCGTCGTCCAGGGCCACATCAAGGCCGACCAGCCCCTTAAATCCTCCAATGATGATGGTATTGGTAATCATTCCGATAATAAATTCATCCTCCAGCACTTTATCTTCCCATTCAAATTTCATTCTGTAAGCTTTCAGATTTGTAACTCTTTTCACGGCCTCCAGCATATAGGCCTGATGGCCGAGAAGATTCTTGGCCTCCTGCGGCGTACTGTAGGAAACCTCTGTGAATGCTCCGAATGCCGCAACATAGACAAAATATCTGTCTTCCCCGAATCTGCCCACATCGACGGCAGTCGTTCCGCCGCTGACAGCATCGAGAGCCGCCTTCTTCATATTCTTCGATATTCCGATGCTGGACGCGTAGTCATTCGTGGAACCTGAGGGAATATATCCCAGGACAGGCCTTTTTCCCTCTTCAATCGTCATCAGTCCCGATACGACTTCATTAAGCGTGCCGTCTCCGCCGCTGCAGACTACAAGGCTCCTGCCTCTCCCGCGCCGTGATACGATCTGCATGGCATCTAACGGCTTCTGTGTTACATACACCGACACCTCATAGCCATATTTCGTAAATATATCCAATATATCAAGCAGTTTACTGCGTATCTGCTCCTTGCCCGATCTGGGATTGAACACGAAAATCATTTTTTTCATAGGCCTTCCCTCTCATTATTTCACATTAAAGCTTTTGTATACACTCCGAATGCATTTGGCAGGGGATATTTTGAAAATATTTCCTCTTTTTTTACCATATGAAACAATTCCGGATGTTCTTTTGCCATTTTAACACGGTATCCAGTCATATGCCATTCCACATGAGAGAAGATATGGACCGAGTCAGGCAGTCTCTCAGAGGCAAGAATATCCTCTTTCGGAAGCCCGAGAACTTCTGAAAGCTCCTCCTCCCCTGCATGTCCCGGAATATTGGGAAATTCATAGAGGGAAGCCAGAAGCCCCTTTCCACTCCTCTTTCGTATAGCGACTTTATCCTCCCATTCGAGAAGAAATATTGTCTTTTCTTCAATTCTTCTCGGTTTTTTAGGAGCCTTTACCGGAATCACATCCGTCAGTTCCCCTTTTAAAGCCAGACACAGGGAATTCATCGGACATTCACCGCACAGCGGCTTCCCTGCCGGGATACACACAATAGCCCCCAGTTCAATAAGAGCCTGGTTATAATCGCCGGCCCTCTCCCTGTCCATATTATCCCTTATTAAAAGCTCATAACGCTTCTTTGTGCCTGCTTTCGTAATGTCCCCGCGATCAGCAAGCAGTCTTGATATCACTCTCAGGACATTGCCGTCCACCGCTGGTTCAGGTATCCCAAAGGCGATAGATGATATGGCTCCCGCCGTATAGCTGCCGATTCCGGGAAGCTTAAGAAGCTTATCATAGGAATCCGGCATTACCCCTCCATGCTCATCCACTATTACCTGGGCCGCCTTTTTTAAATTTCTGGCTCTGCTGTAATACCCAAGCCCCTCCCAGAGCTTTAGGAGAGTTTCCTCATCTGCCGCGGCCAGACTTATGACGTCGGGCAGTGCCTCCATGAACCGTGCAAAATAAGGTTTGACCGCCTCTACCCTGGTCTGCTGGAGCATAATCTCCGAAATCCAGACCTTGTAGGCCTCCGGTTCTTCCCTCCACGGCAGGATTCTTCTGTTGTTGTCATACCAGTGAAGCAGCGGCCCTCTGACAGCTCTTAATCTTTCATCTTCTGTTAAAGGCGTATCCGGCCGTTCCAGTGTTTTTAATTTACTATAAAGATATTCCATAATTTCCTCTGCGCCTCACAAAACGATAACCTGCACGCTACGCCCCAAAGCCAGGTTTTCGCCGGGACGAAAGACTCAGTCTCCCCCCTCGCCACACCGGACATGGTCCGTTCCGTACGCGTCCTCCGGGCCTCAATAAGGCCGGGAACAGTACGCTGTTATACATAGCCGTATATGCCGCGGACAGAAACCTCGCCCGAAATCACCTGGTGGACTGCCCCGTCTTCCGTCTTCACAAGCAATTCGCCGGCATCGTTAATCCCGAGTGCCGTACCCACATATTCGCTGCCCGGCTGAAGGACACGGACGGAGCGCTGCATATTAGCCAGATGGCTGTTGTAGACGTCCAGCAGCCCTGACATATTGCCGGATTCCATAAATACGTTATAATATTTCTCGTAAGACTCCATCACTGCGCCTATCAGCTGGCTCCTCTTTACACGCTTTCCCGTCTGCAAAAGGATGGAAGTTGCCACATCCTTAATCTCTTCCGGAAGCTCCTCCATATTGGCGTTAATTCCCATGCCTGTAACCACGTAATTGATGCATTCCAGCTCGGTGCTCATCTCGGTGAGAATGCCGCAGATTTTCTTTCCGTCCGCCACAATGTCATTCGGCCACTTAATCTGAGTCTCCAGGCCGCAGGTTTTTCCAATTCCTTCCGATACGGCCAGGGCTGCCACCAGAGTCAGCATGGAAGCGGCGGACGGATGAATCTCCGGTCGGATCATCAGGCTCATCCAGACGCCCACGCCACGGGGTGACGTCCACATTCTTCCCCTGCGTCCCTTCCCCATATTCTGGTAGTCGGCCACTGCCAGCGTTCCATGAGGAGCGCCTGCCTCAGCCGCCTGCTTGGCTTCTGTATTCGTGGAACCGGTCTCGTCAAAATAGAGTACCTTCTTCCCGGCCCATTTCGTATTCATACTGCTTTCAATTTCAGCCCTGCTTAATATATCGCCGGCCATCTTCAGCCTGTATCCCTTATTTCTGACGGCTTCTATCAGATATCCTTCTGTCTCGAGCTGCTTGATCACCTTCCAGACGGCTGTTCTGGAAACATTGAACTTCTCGCAAATCTCCTGTCCCGATATATATCCTTCTGCTTCTTTAAGCATACGCAAAACTTCTGTCTTCACTTGTTTTTACCCCCACCAGATTGTAAGCGCACTAACCACACAAAGCAGGAAAAGTCCCACTCCCGCGGTCATCAGTGCCGCGCCTGCAAATCTCTTTTTCTTTTTTCCTCTGTTATTATGAAAGCGATCATAGCCGTTGGCAAAATTCAGCAATGCGGCCAGAAGAAAGATGGCCGGGAACAAAATCCGGTTCTCATCCGGATTTAAAAAAGCCAGAACTGCCAGGATGACTATCAGGATTCCCACAATAACATGAAGTGTGTCTAAAACAAAAGAAGAGACTCTTCCGCTTCTCTTTTTTTCCTGTATTACCATCCTTTTCTCTCCTTTAATGTTTTGGTCGTGCATTATCTTCAGATCCTTCTTATTTTACATAAATACCGGCCGCTTGTCAAAAAAATATTTAGTTGTGGTTGGAGGACGCGGCCGGACCGGCGGAGTCCTCACCCGCTAAAGGAAGTCTCCCGTCAGCTTTCAGTAAAGATTTATGGATTTCCCGGGCCAGTTCATCCGCTTTGTAAACACGGTATCGGCTGATTTTAAAAGTAACTGCAAGCTCCTCCAGTATTGCCAGATACATATCCTTGTAATCCCAATCCGGCTTCAGCTTGAGCTCCCTGGCCAGCTCCGGGAACACATTCTCCGTATAAAAACGGTATCCGTCGAGATAAGCAAGCGCCTCTTCATCCAGGACAGATTCCAGATAAATCTTTAAGAGTTCCAGTTCAGACATCATCCTGTCAAAATAATATGGTTCCTCATACGGGGCATAGATATAATATCTCCGTCCGTCTAGGCCGTATAGGAGGCGCGAGGCCTCCAGATACCCAAGCGCCATATTCTTCCTGCTTCTTTTTTTGTCAAATTCAAGCACTCCGCCCAGCTCTTCCCTGGGGGCGATGTGGTAGATATTGGTTCCTTCCGGTATCTTTACTTTCTTTTCACGGTCATAGCCGGGTCCGTAGATTCGGACTACGATCACGTCCTGATAGCCTCGGTCAACCAGCACATCGAGAGGAACATTGTTAAAACCTCCGCCGTCCGTATAGAGCTTTCCGCTCAGCTTCTCCGTCTTAAAAACAGGGAAGAATGCGCTGGCCAGTAAAATTTCCTCCATCTTACCCTCTGATGCAGATTTGACGTCTATATTGAGGAGCTTCATATCGGATACTGAAAAAGTCGTTGCAAACAGTTCACAATGGGAATTCCTGATCTTTTCCTCATCTACGGTCTCATGCAGCAGCTTTTTAAGAGGCGTAATATCTACTCCGCGGTCTTTAATCAGTTTCTTAATTTCCTCGGCCGTCTCCAGGATACTGCCGGTGTTCATATTAAAATCCATAACCGCAGAATAATTGATATTATGCCAGATATCCTCCGCTTTCTCCGGATCATCCATGCAAATCAGCGCCCCGTTGAGTGCCCCTACCGACACGCCCGAGACGCCCTTTATCTTGATTCCGGCTTCCCTGAGCGCCCTCCAGGCGCCTATCTGGAAAGAGCCTTTCGCTCCGCCTCCTTCCAGTACCAGCCCGTATTCTCTGGATAAATCCAGTTTAATCTTATCCTGGCCCAGGTTGACTTTCCTGACCATCCTGCGCCGGCTGCTTTCCGGCTTTTTCTCATTCTCCATTGTTCCACCTGTACAGGAAAAACCGGATTGCCTCGAGCATTTCCTGACTGCCTCGGACTAATCCGGTTTCCTATTATTCCTGCTGCCTATTACGCGTTGCCGTTATTGTCGTCCTTCATTCCGACCTCTGCAAGAGACTTTACGAGGCCCGCAATTCCCTGAATCTCAGAGGGAATAATGATTTTAGTCGCTTTGCCGTCCGCTGCCTTCGCAAAGGCCTCAAGGCTCTTAATCTGGAGTACCGCATTATCGGCTCCGGCCTCCCGGATATAGCGGATACCGTCTGCATTCGCTTTCTGTACCTTGAGAATCGCCTCCGCTTCACCTTCCGCCTCGCGGATCCTCTTCTCTTTTTCTGCTTCCGCACGGAGAATTGCTGATGCTTTCTCTGCCTCTGCTTCCAGGATTACCGACTCCTTCTGGCCTTCTGCAACCAGAATCGCTGATTTTTTCTCACCTTCCGCACGCAGGATAACTTCACGCCGTTCACGCTCTGCCTTCATCTGCTTCTCCATCGCATCCTGAATAGCTGCCGGAGGAATGATGTTCTTAAGCTCCACACGGTTTACCTTGATGCCCCACGGGTCGGTGGCGATATCAAGCGCGGCACGCATCTTTGTATTGATAGTCTCTCTGGACGTCAGAGTCTGGTCAAGCTCCAAATCACCGATTATATTACGGAGCGTTGTAGCTGTAAGGTTCTCAATCGCCATGATGGGATTCTCCACCCCGTATGCGAACAGCTTCGGATCCGTAATCTGGAAAAAGACTACCGTATCAATCTTCATTGTGACATTATCTTTTGTGATAACAGGCTGCGGTGCGAAATCCACTACCTGCTCTTTCAGAAGAACTCTCTTTGCCACCCGGTCAATAAACGGCACTTTAAAATGAATGCCTACAGACCATGTTTCCAGATAAGCTCCTAAACGCTCAACGACAAGTGCCTGTGCCTGCGGTACAATCCTGATGCATGATGCCAGTACCAGCAGGACGATAATCGCAAGAATGACAAAACTTATAAATGCTCCCATATGCTATTACTCCTCCTCAACTTTGCTTACAATCAATTTTACCCCATTGACTGCGTCTATCTTTACCATAGTTCCTTCTTTAATCGGCTTCCCGTCGGACGAACGCGCCGTCCACTCCTGCCCCGACACAACAGCGGCTCCCGTAGCCAGATCATTATCCACGTCGGCCGTGATTCTGGCTTTCTTCCCGATGAGTCCCTCCACATTGGTTTTAACCGTCTTCTTATTGACGAATCTCAGCGCAAAGGGCCGGGTAAAGAAAAGCAGCGCACAGGAAATAATAAAAAATGCCGCCATCTGAACATTATAATCTGCTCCGAGTAAAGCCAGTAAAAAAGCGATAATTGCACCTCCGGCAAACCAGATGGTCGTAAGCGCCATTGTTGCAGCTTCTATCCCTATCAGAATCACAAAAGCTGCCAGCCAGATTATCCATGCCATACTTTCTTCTCCTTTCTTAACTAAAGGAAATACTCCTTGATACTATTATAGTATTTTTTCAGACATTTAGCAACATATGGCAGAATATTCTAAACTTACATTTTTATTACTCATTTATAAACTAAAAACTAATATTTTATTAAATATTAATTTCTTCTCTGCCGTGCAGTCTCAAACATGAGAATGGAGGCTGCCACAGCCGCATTGAGGGATTCTACCTGACCGGCCATCGGAATCCTGACATAGCAGTCCGCCATCGCCGCCGTCTCCTCCGTAAGTCCGTTAGCCTCATTGCCGATGAGAAATCCCGTATCCGTACGGTAATCTTCATTCTCGTAGCTTACCTTCCCCTTTAAGTGGGCGGCATAGAGCCGGATTCCCTCCGCTTTAATCCTGCCGAGGGCCTGCTGCCAATCTTCCACATAGACAAAGGGAACACGGTAGATAGAACCCATTGTGGAACGTATCACCTTCGGATTATAAATATCAGCCGTTGCACTGTTCATGACTACCCCGGTGATTCCTGCGCCTTCACCGGCCCGCAGGATTGTTCCCAGATTCCCGGGATCCTGGATTGTCTCAAGAATCATCAGGTGGGCAGGACTGTCCCTCTTTATCCCATCCCCTTTCACAATTTCATTAAGAGAATGGGAAAGCTGAGCGGCCACCGCCAGAATTCCCTGGGGCGTCTGTGTATCCGACATATATTTCATTACATCGTCGGACACCTCCTCAAAACAGATCCCTTGTAAAAGCTCCGACGCCTTTTCACCATGCTGCCTCAGAAAGCTCTCCGAAACATATGTCTCCTTCAGCCTGTCCTTCGGCAGCTCGGCAAACATCTTTGCCCCCTCCACAATAAACAGTCCCTGTTCCCTCCGTATCTTTGCTTTTTTCGCCAGCGCAGATACCGACCTCACTCGGTTATTTCCGGTACTCGTTATCATCTGTGTCCTCCGTAATGACCATAAAACTATATTTCAATCTGTTCCAGCTCCTCCAGCCACAGCCTGCTGCATGCATCGCTTGGCATCCTCAGATCCCCACGCGGAGACACGGCCGCCGAGCCGACCTTCGGACCGTCGGGAAGACAGGAACGTTTAAACTGCTGGCTGAAAAATCTTCTGTAAAATACCTTCAGCCATTTTAAAATCACCGCATTATCATAAACTCCTTCAAAAGCTATGACGGCAAGGCGGTAAATCTTTCCCGGATGGTAGCCGTAGCGCAGAATATAGTACAGATAAAAATCATGCAGCTCATACGGACCTACCAGATCCTCCGTTTTCTGAGCTATCTTTCCGTCTTTCTCAGGCGGCAGCAGTTCCGGACTGACCGGGGTATCCAGCACATCGAGCAGTACCTCCGAAAGCTCTTTCTCCCCGCAGGTATCGGCAAAATACCTTACTAGATGGCGTACCAGCGTCTTTGGAACGGAGCTGTTGACTCCATACATGGACATATGGTCGCCGTTGTAGGTAGCCCAGCCCAGCGCCAGCTCCGACATATCGCCGGTACCAATCACCATCCCGTTATATTTATTGGCGATGTCCATCAGGACCTGGGTCCGTTCCCTGGCCTGGGAATTTTCATATGTCACATCATGAACGGAAGAATCATGTCCTATATCGCGGAAATGGTTTGCCACCGCATCCTTTATGTCTACCTCCAGAAGGGAAGCACCCAGCTTTTTTGTCAGATAGCAGGCATTGTGGTAGGTTCTGTCCGTCGTCCCGAAGCACGGCATTGTGACGCAGATAATCTTATCCCTGGCAAGCCCCAGCAGATCAAAGGCCCTGACCGTGACAAGCAGCGCCAGGGTGGAATCGAGTCCGCCGGAAATACCGATTACCGCACTCCTGCATCCCGTATGCTTTAATCTCTTCTTAAGTCCCATGGCCTGAATGGAAAGAATCTCCTCACACCTTCTGTTCCTGCTCTCCTCATCCTGCGGCACAAATGGGGATGGGTCGATAAAACGCTCCGGCCTGTTTTCATCCTCATGCAGGCTAAAGTCGATAAATACATAATTTTCCCGCCCCGCCGTCTGATAGGTAGTCATTCTTCGGCGCTCACATTCCAGGCGCTCCAGGTCCATGTCCGCATAGACAGTCTCATTTTCAAAGCGGCGCGATTCTGCCAGCATGGTACCGTTCTCGGCAATAATATTCTGCCCGCCGAAAACCAGATCCTGGGTTGATTCTCCTTCACCTGCATTGGCGTAGATATATCCGCAGAGCAGTCTTGCCGACTGACCCGAGATAAGGCTCCTCCTGTAATCGCTTTTGCCTGTCGTCTCATCACTGGCGGAACAGTTTACAATCACCGTGGCTCCGGCCGAAGCATGGCCGATACTGGGCGGATTCAGCACCCAGACATCCTCACAGATCTCTGCTCCCACCACCAGGTTCTCCACATTGGCACAGTTGAACAGGATTTTGCTCCCCATCAGAACATAGCCGTCCTCCCAGGGAACTGCCACCGGCTTTTCAAATCCCGGATTAAAGTAGCGCAGCTCATAGAATTCAGAATAGTTCGGCAGGCACATTTTGGGAATAAGGGCAAGCAGCTCCCCGTCCTGAATGGCGGCGGCTGTATTATAGAGCTTGTTATTATACTCCCACGGAACACCGGCAAATACCAGCATGTCGCTTCCTGCCGTAAAATCCACCAGCTTTTTCAATTCTTCCCTGGCCTTTGTGAGAAGCGGTTTCTGGTTAAACAGTTCCCCGCATGTATATCCGGTCAGAACCAGCTCAGGAAATACCATGATTTTGGCTCCGCGTTCCCTTCCCTCTATGATTCTGCAGCAGATCTGCTCTCTGTTATATTCCACATCCGCTACTTTTACTTCCGGTGTTGACGCCGCAACACGGATAAAACCGTCCTTCATATTCATTGTCTCCTTTGCAGGTTATATGTCAAATCAAATTGCCATTTTATTCAATCTCTTATTTTAAATACAATAGCAGAAAATGTCAATTTATTAGTGTTCTCCCGGTAACATTGTTACAGTTCAGCCTCTGGCCAAACTGCAACAAATGATGCACAGAAACGGAAAAAAACGCCTCGCGGAATACATCATAGCCGAACTGTTACCTTCCATTTTCCCCATTTCATATAAATAATATCCATCAGAATCGTTGTAATCCACGTTATCGGATAACACCATAAAACAGCCTCGTAGCTTGGAAACACCGGTATTATTAATTTTATGTAAATCATTCTGAGCACGCACATGTTTCCGACGGAAATCAGCATTGTTTCCATCGATTTGCCCGCTCCGCGCATGACTCCCATAAGAATCTGATGTACTGCCAGCACAGCATAGAATCCGACCAGGATACGCATCGTAATCATGCCGTTGTGAATCACCCCGGGATCGGATGAGAAAATGGAAAGCACACACTCCGACTCGAAAAACAGCAGCAGAGAGATCAGCGCCGATACCGATACGCAGATGATCATTCCCTGCTTAATTCCTTCCCGAATCCGCTCCGGTTTTCCCGCTCCGATATTCTGTCCGGTAAAAGTCGTAGCTGCCATGCAAAAACTCTGCATCGGCAGTACCACAAAGCCGTCCACCTTATTATACGCCCCGAATCCGGCCATCACGGTGGAGCCGAAAATATTGACATTGGCCTGTACCACCACATTCGAGAGGGAGATAATGGACTGCTGGATGCCGCTTGGGATCCCGAGGCGGAGAATCCGTTTCATCATACGTTTATCTATTTTGATTTTTCTAAGTTCCAGCCGGTAAATATCTTTTGTCCTCATCAAAGCTGACATAACAAGTACGGCCGACACAAACTGCGAGATAATCGTCGCCCATGCCACGCCGTCAACTCCCATATGAAAACCGGCTACAAAAAGGAGATCAAGGACAATATTGGTAACAGAAGAAATGCACAGGAATATAAGAGGCCGCCTGGAGTCTCCCACCGCCTGCAGGATACCGGCCCCCATATTGTATAACAGATTGAACAGCGAACCCAGAAAATAAATCCTGAAATAAAGGACAGATGTGTCGAGAACCTCCGGCGGCGTCTTCAACAGCCGCAGAATAGACGGTGAGAACACGATGCCCACAACCGATAAAAGAATGCCTCCGATGATGCTCAGGGCTATGGACGTATGAACCGCCCACCCCATCTTGTCCTCGCTCTTTGCCCCGTAATACTGGGAAATAATAACGCCGGATCCGACAGCAATTCCCATGAACATTCCAATAATCAGGTTGATAAGAGGCGTGCTGGACCCTACTGCCGCCAGGGCTTCACTGCCGATGAACTGCCCCACAACAATGGAATCCACCGTGTTGTAAAGCTGCTGGAACAGATTGCCTATCAGTAACGGAATCGAAAAAATAACGAGCTGTTACTGTCATCAGAACACTGCCGTCTTTTTTCCCTTTCATCCTACTCACTTTTTCTCCCTCCTTATTATCCCCTCGTTGATGTCAGTTCCCTGACCACCTCTCCGGCGATCAGCAGACCGGCCGCCGGCGGAACAAATGCGATGCTGCCCGGCACCGAACGGCGCGAGCTGTTCTCCGATATCTCCTCTCTGATAAGCTGCTCTTCCAGCTCAGGCTCCGGTTCCACCGGCTTCTCTGTGGAAAACAGCACCTTCAGCCTTTGAATCCCCCTGCTTTTCAGTTCCTTCCTCATTACCCTGCAGAGCGGGCAGACAGACGTCTCCGATATATCAGCAATCCGGAACAGTTCCGGATGCAGTTTATTGCCTGTTCCCATTGATGAAATAAGCGGTATCCCTGCCTCCCCGGCATACTGGGCCAGCGCCAGCTTCGCCGTCACCGTATCGATTGCATCCACAATGTAATCCACCCGTCCCGCCGCCAGGAAAATTTCTTGAATATTGTCCGTCAGAATGAACGTTTCAAAAGTCATGGTCTGCGTATCCGGGCATATTTCCCTGATAATCCCTTCCATTACCTTCGTCTTTTTCATCCCCACCGTACTGTGGTAGGCAACGCACTGGCGGTTGATATTCGTCACTGAAACATCGTCATTATCTATCAGAATCAGACGTCCGACGCCGCTTCTGGCAAGCGCCTCGGCGCAGTGGGAGCCGACGCCTCCGATTCCAAAGACTGCCACCGTACTTTCCCTCAGCTTTTCCATCCCGGTTCTTCCCAGTATCAGTTCTGTCCTTATAAATTCACGTCTCTGTGCCATATCCATCCGTTAAACCTCTCTACTCCATCGGAGCATGATAAAACTTGCCATAAAACTGCTCCGTCTTAAACACGTTAATAATTACATGGGGATCTACTTCCCGCATCAGCCTTATAATATCATCCACCTCATAGGAAGAAATTACCGTGTGAAGCACATACATCTTCTTCCTGCTGTAACCGCCCACAGCCTCCACGCAGGAGATTCCGTGCTTGCAGACCCGGATATACGCCTCCATCATCTCGTCGGCCTTCTCCGTCGTAATCTGCAGAGTCACCCTGTCATACCTGTGGTGGAAGGTCGAAATCGTCTTAGTGGATATGAACTGGAAGAGAATCGAATACGCAGCGTTCATCCATCCGAATAACAAGCCGAATATGCAGTAAAGCACACAGTTCCCGATAAAGACCTGTCCCCAGATGGAACGGCCCGTTTTATTTGAAACATAGAGGGCGATAAAGTCGGTTCCTCCCGAAGAGGCATTGCCCTTCAGGGCAATCACAATGGAAATTCCCATTAAAAAACCGCCGAATATAACATTCAGAACCGGGTCGTCAAACAGCGGTTCAAAATGCAGGAATTGCAGGAATCCGCTGGTAAGGAAAACCTGGAACAGGGAAAAAGCCGTAAACCTTACACTGATGCCGCGGCTGCAGATAATCGCCACCGGAATATTAATGCACAGCATTCCGAGTGATGTGGGAAAGCTTATTCCCCATGTAGAGGTCAGCATCTCCACTAAGATTGCAATACCGGTAAATCCGCCGGACAAAAGCTCCGCCGGCCGGATAAAAGCCTGTATAACAAAAGCCTGCAAAACAGCAGAAATAACGACTGCCAGAAATGTAATGACATTTCTGACTGCTTTCATTTTCTGTATCTGCATGGCCCTGTCTTTAATTTCCTGCGCTTTTCTGGCTATCTCGCCTGTCTCCGCCTCTTTATCCTCTTCCGACGGATTATCTGCTCCTGCCGTATTATCTGTCTCCGCCGTAATACCCGTATCTTCTGTAATACCTGCATCCTCTGTATTATCTGCTTCTCTATTTTCAGGCTGCCCTGCGGCGCCTTTGCTTTCGTACATCCTGTTGCTCTCTTCCGCTCCTAATCCCTTCTTTTCGATGTCTTCGGAACTCATTCTATACCTCCTGACGGTAATTTTTATAGTTGGCGGTACAAAGCGCATACTGCGGACCTTTCACCGCCATGTAAAAAAAGGAACCGCCTTTCCCCCACAGAAGGCAGTTCCTCCGGTCACGTTCACTAACCGTTACATCAAATAGTTTATTGCTTATGTAAATATAACATTTTATACTGTTTTTGTCAATCAAATCCTGTCAATATGCACAAATCTTTTTTGCCGGAGGAAACTACCCGATATTATATTTGATTTCCTGCGGACTTATTCACTCATAATTTTTAGAAATTTACACATACTTTCCATAATTCTAAAATTCATTTGCATAATTCTGGATGAGAGGAGCTATTTTATGAAAATCTCAAATAAACTGGAGACCAATATGCAGCGCTTTGAAAAGCTGCTGCGTCCCGATATCAACTTTGATGTGGTATACCGTGTCATCCGCGTCGGCGGACGGAATGCCTGTATCTATTTTATTGACGGTTTTACAAAGGATGATACGCTGCTTCGTATCCTCCAGTCCTTTGGGAGCATTAAACCGGAGGCAATGCCTGATACGGCACACGAATTTTCCAAGCTGTACCTGCCATACGGCGAGATAGGGCTGGAGACGGAGGAAGACCTCCTGGTAACCCAGCTTCTGTCCGGCGTGCCATGCATGCTGATTGACGGATATGAGCAGGCATTCACCATAGACTGCCGCACATACCCGGCCAGAGGCGTCAGCGAACCGGAAAAGGATAAAGTGCTGAGAGGATCCAGGGACGGTTTCGTCGAGACTCTGGTTTTTAATACGACGCTGATCCGCCGTCGTATCCGCGATCCGAAAATGCGGGTCGAGATTATGAATGCAGGAGAAAGCTCCCACACCGATATTGCCATCTGCTATATGGACGGAAGAGTTGACGAGGATCTTCTGGCTAAAATAAAAGGCAGAATTGAGAAACTCCATGTGGATGCCCTTACCATGAATCAGGAAAGCCTGGCGGAGTGCATTTATCCGCATAAATGGTACAATCCTTTTCCAAAGTTCCGTTTTTCCGAGAGGCCGGATACTGCGGCTGCATCAATCCTGGAAGGCAATATCATTATACTCGTGGATAACTCCCCCTCCGCAATGATACTACCGTCATCCATCTTTGACATTATTGAGGAAGCAGACGACTATTACTTTCCGCCTATTACGGGAACTTATCTGAGGCTGTCCAGAATGCTGATATTCTTTCTGACGCTGTTTCTGACGCCTCTGTGGCTGCTCTTTATGCAGAATCCGGGCTGGATTCCCGAATGGCTTGCCTTTATCCAGGTCACCGACGATGTCCATGTGGCCCTGATATTCCAGCTCCTGATTCTGGAGTTTGCCATCGACGGCCTGCGTCTGGCTGCGGTCAACACCCCCAGTATGCTGACAACGCCTCTGAGTGTCATCGCCGGTATCGTCCTCGGCGAATATTCGGTTAAATCGGGCTGGTTCAACAGTGAAACCATGCTCTATATGGCTTTTGTCACCATTGCAAACTATTCCCAGACAAGCTTTGAGCTGGGATATGCCTTAAAGTTCATGAGGGTGATGCTCCTTTTGCTGACCGCTTTCTTCAATCTTTGGGGCTTTATCGCAGGAACCGTTATCAGTGTCCTGTGCCTCATATTCAACAAGACGATTGCCGGAAAAAGCTATATCTATCCACTGGTTCCATTTAGCTTCAGTGAATTAAAAAAGCGGCTTGTGCGCAACCGGCTTCCCCATGAGGAAAAAAGAGGTTCATGATTCCACTCTCTTTGCCACCACAAAGAATCTCCCGTCTTTCTGGGTATACTCACAGGTGGTAAGCGTGATAAGCCGGTCGGGCCAGACAGCCTCCGCTCCGGTATCATAAAAACGGTGAATTTTCAAGTAATTCATCAGTTTTTCATATTGCTCCTCATCTTTTGCCAGCAGCATGGTCTTAAAGTCTTCATCCAGCCGGGAAGCCGGCTGCTTGAAGGCTGCGATCACCTGGTAGGTTCCTGTTTCTGCCAGCGTATCAAATTTAACATAGGGATGGGCTTCCTGGAATTCACGGCTGTTGTATTTTTCGATTTCGGCAAACATATCCCCGTTTTTCATATGATGGCCATAAATCAGAATGTTTGGTGTAGATTGATCCACCCGGCAGTCCCCGTCTATGAAAATCATTCCATAGGAGGATTTCTCTTTGTCAAAATTCCGGTTGATATAAAATTCCGGTTCGTCTGGGGTATACATGACCGGATAGTCCACCTTCGTGCCTTCGATACGAATCCATCCCTGCATATCCGGATTCTGGCGGTTCAGAGCCTCGTACTGTGCCAGTCTCAGACGATTCTGCCGTTCCTTTTCTTCCGCCGCATCGAGGCCTGAATATTCTTCCGTTTCATAAACGGCAGAGTCCATCACCCGGTAGACATCTTCAAGGGCTTCCTGGCCCTTTCTGTAATCCAGCTCCTTTTTTACCAGCTTATACCCGAGAAACAGTGCCGCCGCTATCCCAAGCAGGGCAATCAGAGTAAACACGTGTTGCATAAATTTTCTGCCCATCACTTTCTACCTCCCAATTTAAGAAAGAATCTCGCCCGCGGGATTCTACGCCTGCGGCGGGTCGCTTCGGCGACATTGTTCCCTACCGCCGCAGTGCGATCCTCCGCGGAGCGGTTTTTATTTAACAGGAGAACTTTCCTGTTAAATAAAAAAAGTCCCGGAACATCTTTCGACATTCCGGGACGGGATATTCCCGCGGTACCACCCGCATTTGAAAAGTAAAGCAGCGCTTATATCTTCTCACTCTCTTTTATGCTTAACGCGCATACACGTGACGGCCTACTTTGAAGCTTGTTTCGGGCGTCCGGCTCCGGAGTGTTCCCTATTGTTTTATTCCCTCCTGACGCGGCTCTCAGCCGGTGACCGCATCTTTCTGTCGGATTCTTTAAAACAGAGTCTCCTTCACTGCCTTTACATGAAATTTTATGGTCATCACTATATACCATTTTTGAAAACTTGTAAAGCACTTTTTGAAATTTCCAGAATTTTCTCCATCTTTTTTTATTAAGAATTTTTTAAATGCGTTGACATCCGGCCGCCTATGCATATAATTTACCTGTATAAATAATATCAGATACGCTTTTGGGGCTTATCAGATACTTACCGCCAGACAGGGATAAAAGCGTGGTCTGAGAACCTTCCGCCGCCGGTCGGGTGAAAAAATTTGTTCATGAAATCAATTACTGTATCATTAGACAGGAACCAAAAAACGGAGGAAAACATATGTGTGGAATTGTTGGTTACATCGGAGACGAGCAGGCGGCTCCAATACTGCTGAACGGACTCAGCAAGCTGGAATACCGGGGCTACGACTCAGCCGGGATCGCAGTTTACAATGGAACAGAAATCAAGATGGATAAGGTCACCGGACGCCTGCAGCGTCTAAAGGATCTTACAAAAGAAGGAAGCACGCTCCCCGGAACCGTCGGTATCGGCCATACCCGCTGGGCAACCCACGGCAGTCCGTCTGATACCAATGCCCATCCTCATTTCAATAAAGATCGCTCGATCATTGTTGTCCATAACGGCATCATTGAGAATTACAGCAAATTAAAACAGCGTCTGATCGGCAAAGGCTACGAATTCGTATCAGAAACCGATACCGAGGTACTGGCTCACCTGCTGGATTATTATTACAAGCGCAGCCATAACCCGCTTGAGGCGCTCACCAGGGTTATGCAGAAGGTGGAGGGTTCCTATGCCCTCGGCATCCTCTTCAACGACTATCCGGGCCAGGTCTTCTCTGCCAGGAAAGACAGTCCGCTGATTGTCGGCCACAGCGAAAGCGGTAATTTCATCGCCTCCGATGTCCCGGCCATTCTTCAGTATACAAGGGAAGTTTTTTATATGGAGAACGAAGAAATTGCCGTTCTCAGCCGTGACGGAATTAAATTTTACAACGTGGACGAGGAACCGCTTGAAAAAGAATGCACCCGCATCGACTGGGATGTCAATGCCGCTGAAAAGGGAGGCTATGAACACTTCTTCCTGAAAGAAATCTATGAGCAGCCAAAGGCAATCCGTGACACCATCAGCCCCCGTATCAGGGAAGGTGAAGTTGTCATTGAGGAACTGGGCATGACAGATGAAGACATCTGCAATATTAATAAAATTATGATCGTGGCCTGCGGCTCCGCTTATCATACAGGAGTGATGGCCAAGTATGTATTTGAGGGAATTGCAAGAGTTCCTGTGGAAGTGGATCTGGCATCTGAATACCGCTACCGCGATCCGATTTTTGACCGCAATACGCTTGTCATTATCGTAAGCCAGTCCGGAGAAACGGCGGATTCCCTCGCTGCTCTCAGAGAATCAAAAGCCAACGGCCAGAGAGTCCTGGGAATTGTCAATGTGGTGGGAAGCTCTATCGCCCGCGAGGCGGATAATGTCATGTATACCTGGGCCGGGCCCGAGATTTCCGTCGCTACCACAAAGGCATACAGCGCTCAGCTTGCATCCTTCTACCTGCTGGCTATGAAATTCGGAAAAGTGCGGAAAGCTCTGGCGGATAGCGACTATGAACAGATGATTGGCGATCTCCAGCAGCTTCCCGGGATGATGGAGGAACTCTTAAAGGACCGCCAGCAGATTCAGAGATTTGCCAACCGTTACCTGGCCGCCGAGCATATCTTCTTCATCGGACGCGGTATCGACTATGCCATCTCTATGGAGGGTTCCCTGAAGCTCAAGGAGATCTCCTATATTCACTCTGAGGCCTACGCGGCAGGCGAATTAAAGCACGGCACAATCTCCCTGATCGAGGAAGGAACGCTTGTAGTGGCTCTCGCGACCCAGGAAGCCCTCTATCCGAAGACAGTCAGCAATGTTGTGGAGGTTAAAACCAGAGGAGCTTTTGTGATGGCTTTGACTAATGAGGATAATACGGAAATAGAAAAAGTATCTGACTTTACTGTTTATATCCCTAAAATCAACCGTTATTTTTCCGGTTCGCTGGCAATTATCCCGCTCCAGCTTTTCGCCTATTATGTATCTCTCGGCAGAGGCCTTGACGTAGACAAACCAAGAAATCTGGCTAAATCAGTGACGGTTGAGTAAGTCGGAATAAGTGCTGAACACAGACCAGTCGGAACGCCTTCGGATATTCTGAGTTTTTTTAAAAACATAGAAGGAAAATATTGACATTCTGTTTTATTTATGTATACTACTGATATTAGAAAAGCAAAGGCGCTTCGGTATAACCGGAGTGCCTTTTTTTCATTCAATTGCAGGGCGGTCAGAGGTTCTGCACGGCACTGAATCTGAAAGGAGACACGATTATGAAAAAATGTATTCCCGAGCTTTATGGAAGTCTTGTATTCAACGACAAAATCATGAAAAACAAACTCCCGGGAGATGTCTACAAGGCCCTCCGGAAAACAATCGAGACAGGCAGCCATCTGGAACTGGATGTGGCTAACGCCGTTGCGGTCGCAATGAAGGAATGGGCCGTGGAAAATGGAGCCACTCATTTTACGCACTGGTTCCAGCCGATGACAGGCATTACTGCCGAAAAACATGACAGCTTCATCAACCCGGCCGGGAATGGCGAAATAATCATGGATTTCTCCGGAAAAGAGCTGGTCAAGGGCGAACCTGATGCATCCAGTTTCCCCTCAGGCGGCCTTCGAGCCACCTTTGAAGCCAGGGGCTATACGGCCTGGGATCCCACCTCTCCCGCATTTATTAAAGACGGCACGCTCTGCATCCCCACCGCCTTCTGCTCTTACAGCGGAGAAGTCCTTGATAAAAAAACACCTCTATTGCGTTCTATGGAAGCCATAAACAAAGAAGCGCTCCGAGTGCTGAAGCTATTTGGCAATGAAGACGTCACCCGTGTCTACTCGACAGTCGGTCCTGAACAGGAATATTTCCTTGTAGATAAACAATTATTCAATAGCCGGAATGATTTAAAATTCTGTGGCAGAACCTTATTCGGCGCGCCGGCCCCCAAGGGCCAGGAGATGGACGATCACTACTTCGGCGCCCTGAGGCCCCGTGTCTCTGCTTTTATGAAGGAGCTGGATGAAGAGCTATGGAAATTCGGCATCCCGGCCAAAACAAAGCACAATGAGGTGGCGCCGTCACAGCACGAGCTGGCCGTCGTTTACACGACTGCCAATCTGGCTGCTGACAACAACCAGCTGACCATGGAAGTAATGAAACGGACTGCTGAAAAGCACGGCCTTGTCTGCCTTCTCCATGAGAAACCATATGAGGGTATCAACGGAAGCGGAAAGCATAACAACTGGTCTCTTTCCACGAATACCGGGGTCAATCTTCTGGATCCGGACAGGGAGCCGGCGAAAAACCTGCAATTCATGCTGTTTTTAGCAGCGACAATGAAGGCAGTGGATGTATACGGCGATCTTCTCCGCGTATCGGTGGCCACCGCGGGCAACGATCACCGTCTGGGCGCCAATGAGGCCCCGCCCGCCGTGGTGTCCATTTTCCTGGGGGATGAGCTGAACGCCGTGCTGGAGGCCATCGAGTCGGGCCGGCCCTACAGCGGTGTGGAAAAGACGCAGATGAAGCTGGGGGTGGATGTGCTGCCCAAGTTCAACCGGGACACCACAGACCGCAACCGCACGTCGCCCTTTGCTTTTACGGGCAACAAATTTGAGTTCCGCATGCTGGGCTCTTCCAACAGCATCGCCTGCGCCAACATTATGCTCAACAGCGCTGTGGCGGAGAGTCTGAAAATCTACGCGGACCGGCTGGAGGGCGCGGAGGATTTCGAGACAGCCCTGCACGAGATGATCCGTAAAACCATCAAGGACCACAGGAAAATTATTTTTAACGGCAACGGCTACGACGATGCCTGGATCAGGGAGGCCACGGAGAAGAGAGGGCTGCTGAACTACCGCACCACTCCGGATTGCATGCCCCATCTGCTGGACGAAAAGAACGTGAAGATGCTCACCGCCCACAAGGTATTTTCCGAGGCGGAGCTTAAGTCCAGATGCGAGATAATGCTGGAAAACTATTGTAAGTCCGTGCTGATCGAAGCGGGGACCATGGTGGACATGGCCAGGACGCAGATTGTTCCCGCCATCGAGGAATACGCCCTGAAACTGGCTCAGACCGGCGCGGCCAAGAAAGCCCTGGACAGCGCCATTACCTGCGGCTATGAGACGGAGCTGGTGAGAAAGCTGTCCATCCTGGCGGACAGAATTTCAGACAGAGTGAGGGAACTGGAGGAGGCGATCCTGTCTCTGCATGACGCGGAGGATATCACGGCCCAGAGCTATGTGATCCGGGACAGCGTTCTTCCCCGGATGAACGAACTGCGGATTCCCTGCGACGAGGCGGAGACTCTCACGGCCAGGAGCTACTGGCCCTTCCCCACCTACGGAGATCTGCTCTTCGGGGTGAAGTAATATAAGAAAGACCGGGAGAATATATAAGGAATTGCAAGCTGGTGTGTGCCTGTCTCAGGGCACGCGCCAGCCTGCGGTGTTTATGGAGGAAAATATGGCGAAATATATTTTTATCACCGGCGGCGTGGTGTCGGGGCTGGGCAAGGGGATCACGGCGGCGTCTCTGGGCAGACTCCTGAAGGCCAGGGGGCTTAAGGTGGCGGCTCAGAAGCTGGACCCCTATATCAATGTGGACCCCGGCACCATGAGTCCTTACCAGCACGGCGAAGTGTATGTCACCGAGGACGGGACGGAGACGGATCTGGACCTGGGGCACTACGAGCGCTTTATCGACGAGGATCTGAACCAGTACTCCAATCTCACCACGGGCAAGGTCTACTGGAACGTGCTGAACAAGGAGCGACGAGGCGAATATCTGGGGTCCACGGTGCAGGTGATCCCTCACATCACCAATGAGATCAAGGAGTTTGTATACAGTGTGGGCAGAAAGACGGACGCAGATGTGGTGATCACCGAGATCGGCGGCACCATCGGTGATATCGAATCCCAGCCCTTTATCGAGGCGGTGCGCCAGATTTCCCTGGAGGCGGGCAGGGAGAACAGCCTGTTTATCCATGTGACGCTGGTTCCCTTTCTGCGGGGCTCCGACGAGCACAAGTCCAAGCCCACCCAGCACTCGGTGAAGGAATTACAGGGAATGGGAATCAATCCCAATCTGATTGTGCTGCGCTGCGACGAGCCCCTGGAGGCAGGAATTTTCAAAAAAATATCCCTGTTCTGCAATGTGAAGCCGGACTGCGTGATCGAGAACATCACCCTGCCCAATCTCTACGAGGCGCCCCTGATGCTGGAGAAATCCCACTTTTCCGCCGTGGTGTGCCGGGAGCTGGGCATAGCGGCCCCGGAGCCGGATCTGACGGAGTGGACGGAGATGGTGGAGCAGAGCCGGGCGGCGGAGGATGCGGTGGAGATCGGTCTGGTGGGCAAGTACATGGGGCTGCACGACGCCTATCTGTCGGTGGCGGAGGCTCTGCGCCACGGCGGTTTTTCCCATGGGGCCCGAGTGCGCATACGCTGGATGGATTCGGAGGAGATAACGGCGGAAAACGCGGGGGAGAAGCTGGCCGGGCTGGACGGCATTCTGGTTCCCGGGGGATTTGGACAAAGAGGCATCGAGGGAATGATTCTGGCGGCAAAATATGCCAGGGAGCAGGGGCTTCCCTACTTGGGAATCTGTCTGGGCATGCAGATTGCCGTGATGGAATTTGCCCGGAATGTGGCGGGAATAACGGATGCAGGTTCCGGGGAGTTTGACGAACAGTGCGCCCACAAAGTCATTGACTTCATGCCGGGTCAGAGCGGCGATATCGACAAGGGGGGCACATTGCGGCTGGGGGCCTTTCCCTGTGAAATCCTCCCGGGGAGCGCCCTGGAGCGCTGCTACGGCACCCGCAGCATCAAAGAGCGCCACAGGCACCGATATGAGTTCAACAACGAGTATCGGGAGCTGCTGCAGCGCCGGGGGCTGCTCTTGTCCGGCGTCTCCCCTGACGGCAGGCTGGTGGAGGCGGTGGAACTGTCGGATCATCCTTTTTATGTGGGCGTACAGTTTCATCCTGAGTTCAAGAGCCGCCCCAACCGTCCGCATCCGCTGTTCGCGGGATTTGTGGGAGCGGCGGTTCTCGCGAAAAAGCGTGTGCGGGGGGAAGAGTGACGGACTCATAGGCGGCAGGCACATTTTCAGCACTGCCTGCTTTGCCATCTGCCGTGTTGTTGTCCGTCAACAAGGCCACCGCATCGTTTCCTTCCTCCGCCTTGGGGACTGACAAAATATTTGGCGCTGGAAGTGCGATTACTGGCCGGACAGAGCAGTAGTCTGAAACGGATGTTTCGAATATGGATTAGCGCATGACTCGCCGGCTGCGGGTATGCAAAAAGAGGTAGATATGGAAAAGATACATGAAGAATGCGGCGTGTTCGGGGTGATCAGCCCCAACGGCGGAGAGGATGTGGCGGGTATGGCCTACTATGGGCTGTACGCCCTGCAGCATCGGGGGCAGGAGAGCTGCGGCATCGTGGTGAACGATGACGGCGTGTTTACCTCCCACAAAGATCTGGGTCTGGTAAGCGAAGTGTTCACGGCGGATACGCTGTCCCGGCTGCCCAGGGGAAACATGGCGGTGGGGCATGTGCGCTACGGCACCACGGGCGCCGCCAGCCGCAACAACTGCCAGCCCATCGAGGTAAACCATCAGAAGGGCAAGATGGCGCTGGCCCACAACGGCAATCTCAGCAACGCCGCGGCGCTGCGCAATACGCTGGAGATGTCCGGAGCCATCTTTCATACCACCAGCGACACGGAGACCATCGCCTATATCGTCACCCGGGAGCGGCTGCGGACACCCTCCATTGAGGACGCCCTCAGCGCCGCCATGTACACTCTGGAGGGAGCCTATTCCCTGGTGC
>ERZ808041.612-NODE-612-length-24069-cov-8.092531_pt1 | contig 24069 bp, 23 predicted proteins | sample MGYA00380192_ERZ808041 | MGnify/ENA primary metagenome ERZ808041 (study PRJEB31490, sample SAMN06133412) | mouse gut metagenome | isolation source: Z1_1 | host: mice | place: China: Chengdu | collected 2015-05 ...
CTCATAGCCTGCTGGTTTGTGGAGTGAACTAAGCAGACCTACTATAAATCGTCTGCAAATCTTATTATACGAGGAATAACATAATGCTCGTTCAATTACACTGCGGCGGATACAGCATCGGACTCCAGCTCCCTGCCTCCCCCGCCGATGTACAGCAGAAGTTGGACACACTGCGGAACGGGTCTGAGCAGAATGCTCCAATCTCGATCCGCGATGTAAACGAACCGCTTTCATACCTGCGCCAGTACATTCAGAACGTCGACCTGACCAGCGGTCCCGAACTGGAAAAACTCAACCAGCTTTCGGAGAAGGTCGACGGCATGAGCGCACAGGAACAGCACATCCTCTGGGGGGCTCTGGACACCGAGGGCATTGACGGTCTGGATGATGTTCTCAGCATTGCTTCCAGCCTGGGCCAGTACCAGTTTATGGAGGGCGTCACTTCTTATAAGCAACTGGGCGGCTGGCTGGTGGAGCATGGGCTGGCGAGGGTCGACTTTCCCGAAGAAGTGCGGCCCTACCTGAACTACGAGGGGATCGGGCTGGAATACGGCGACAGCTGGTTATGTAAAGCGGTGGGAAGAAGTTCAAACGCAGAAGGCAGAGGATCGCCCCTCCTTTGCCCTCATGCTGGTTTCCACTGCCGGCGCCGTCCATCTCGACCTGCCCGCCTCCGACGATCAGATGGAGGCCGCAAAAAGGGCGCTGCGGCTGGACAGCCTGGACAGCTCCGTCATTGGGGACGTGAAAATCGGTTACGCCTGGTCGCATCTGCTCCCCATAGACAGCATCACGCTAAAGGACGCCAATACGCTGGCGGAATGTGTCCGTCAGATGACACAGCAGGAGCTGAGGGCGTTCGGCGCGGCGCTGGAGGTAGAGGGGCCCCGCTCCTTCTATGACGCGGGCTGCATTGCAATGGATCGTGACGATTATGAGCTGGTGACCAGCAATGAGGCTGAATATGGCAGAGAAGCCCTGCGGTATGCGGGGGCGGGGGATGAGATCCTGGAAATACTGGACGGCTTCACCGATTTTGACGCCTTGGGCCGGTCTGAGATGGAGACGGACGGGGTGCGGGAAACCAGCTTCGGTTCCGTCCGCCGTCTCAGCGCACCCTGGCCCCGGCATGAGCCGGCACAGCCTGAACCGGAGCGGGGCATGACCATGGGGATGAGCCTGTAAATCTCAAAAGAATTGGAGGAGTACATCAAAATGAACGACAAATTTTTTCCTGAATTGGCCCGCCGCTTGGAGCGAGAGGGCATCGCCACCTCGCCTGTGGAAAAAGCCTGCCTCCCCGTGGTGGTTGGGGAGCAGGAAGCCATGTGGGTCCAGTCCTGGGGCGGGCTCATTCTCAACGCCGAGGCGGCAAACGACCCCGCCGTGAACCGCGTCTACGACACGGTGGCGGGAATCAGCGCCCAGGTCTATGAGTACACCGAGGCCATGGCCGCCGCGCCGCCCTTCCATGCGGACGGACTTCACGAAGGATTCCGGCTGCTGGCGGATTTTAACGGCGTGGTGCTGGCAGGACAGGAGCTGGGGGACAGCTGGGGGTACAAGTTCGTCACCTGGGCGCGCAGCCCGGGCCGCACCGCCGTAGCCCATGGCCACTACTATGACGGCGGCGACCGCTATGAGGCCGCCAAGCTGGACTTTGCCTGCCGGGCGGGGTTGGTACAGGAAAGCCGTCAATTCAGCAATGAACAGCTGGCGGAAGTTTACCGCTGTGTCCACGAAACGCTGGACAGCGAGTATCCCATCACAGACCAGCGGCGCAAAGTCCTGGAGCAAGTGGCGGAGCAGATCGAGGGCAGCGTGGAAAGTCTGGACGAGTTGGTGGGGCAGTCCAACCAGCGGGAGCTGGACGCGGTGCGGGAGCAGGGCCGCGCCGGCCCGGACATGGAGTTCTGATGCAGGTGCATTACAAACATAACGGGCGGGACATGGTCTACGCGGACTGCCGGCTCCCCACCATCCAGCAGCTCCCGCCCGAGCCGGTCTGCGGACCCCTGGACCGCTGCCGGGGGTGCCCCTACCCCGGCCACGGTTTTCGCTGCTGGCATGATGGCGCAGAGGAATGCCTCCGCACTGAGATGGCCCGGATCATGGAGCGGGACCGGAGGCTGAAATGAAAATTGGCCTCGTTGACGTGGACAGCCGCCACTTTCCCAATTTCGCCCTCATGAAGCTGTCCGCATGGCACAAGGCCCAAGGCGATGCCGTGGAGTGGTGGAGCGGCTTCACCCACTACGACCGGGTATACTTATCCAAGGTGTTTACCTTTACCCCGGACCATGACACCGTGATCGATGCCGACGAGATCGTCACCGGGGGCACCGGGTACAAGGACTATGGGACGCTGCCCCCAGAGGTGGAAAAAACATTCCCAGACTATAGCATTTACCCGCAGTATCACCAGGCCATCGGCTTTCTGACCCGTGGGTGCTGTCGTGCCTGTGAGTGGTGCATCGTACCCCGCAAAGAGGGTCCCATCCGCCCCGCCGCCACCTGGGAGCAGGTCAAGCGCCCGGACAGCCGGGAGCTGGTGCTGATGGACAACAACGTGCTGGCCTGCGGCCACGGCCTGGAGCAGATCGAGCGCATGGGCCGCGAGGAAGTGTGGGTGGACTTCAACCAGGGACTGGACGCCAGGCTCATCACGCCGGATATCGCCGCTCTGCTGGCGAAGCTGAAGTGGATTCGGTTTGTGCGCCTGTCCTGCGACACCAGCGCCATGGTGCCGGTAATCGAGCAGGCCGCGGCTTATCTGAAGGAGGCGGGCGTCGCCCCCTCCCGGCTGTGGTGCTACCTGCTGGTGCGGGATGTGGCGGACGCCCACCAGAGGGTACTGGCCCTGGAAAAGCTGGGCTTCGACGTGTTCGCCCAGCCCTACCGGGACTATGACGGCGGTGAGCCGACAGAGGAGCAGAGGGCTTTCGCCCGCTGGGTCAACGTCAAGTCCGTCCACCGCTCCTGTGCCTGGGAGGATTATGGCAAGTCCAGAAAGAGAAAAAACGCGGCAATTTCTGTTGGTTCTGATGAATAGCTTTGAACGGTCAGGTGTGCTATTGTTTGTTGTCAATGTGAAGGGAGGTGAGTCCGTGGACAGGAGAAGCCAAAAATATCAAGTGAATACGTTCCGGCGCAAACAGCGTCCGGCCCCGTTTCAATCAAGGAAACGGGGCTTTTTCGTATCTGGCTGGGAAAATTCCAGCGCCAAATTCAGAAAATGGAAGTGATAAAATCATGAGCATCCAAAAGGAATGGCTGGACTTTCTGCGGGAGCAGTATCCCGTGGGCAGCCGGATCAAGCTCCGGGAGATGGGCTCGGACGACCCGTGCCCCATCCAGCCGGGATCTATGGGTACGCTCCAGTACATCGACGATGCGGGGACCGTTTTCGTAGCCTGGGACAACGGGCGCGGCCTGGGACTGGTGATGGGCCAGGACTCCTTTACCGTCCTGCCGCCTTCCCCTCAGACGCTGAAGCTCTATATGCCGCTCACCGCCGACCTGTTCGAGCCGGACGAATACGGGAGCATGGGCGAGGAGAGCGAACTGCTGGATGGGCGTGAGCTGCTGAAGTATGAGGATCAAATCACGGCGGCGCTGGTCCGCAGCCGGATGCCCGAGGAGGCGGAACGTGGCGTCATGCACTGGTACCACGAAAATGACGCCGTGGATGACAAGGTGCGCTCGGCGGTGTTCGGCGTGGAACGGAGGGCGGGCCAGCTCTGGGGCGTGGCGGAGTGCCGTGTGCAGGGGGAACTGACCCCCGGGGAGCTGGATACGCTGAAGGAGTACCTCATCGGACAGATGTCCGATGGCTGGGGTGAGAGCTTTGAGCAGCAGGAGCTTGACGCCGGTGATGGCGCGGAGTTGTACATCCATCTCTGGAATTCGGACGATTGGAGTCTTCAGACGGAGCAGGAGCGGTTCGGGCCGGAGCAGACCGCCGCCCAGCCCCAGATAGGGGGAATGGATTTTGCGTAAGGTGTTTGAGGTGGAGCTGGCGTCCGAAAATGGCTGCGCCGAGCTCACCCTCCCCGCTGCGCCCTGCGCCCTGCTGGACGCGATGGAGAAGCTGGGGTTGAGGGAGGGAGAAGTCCCCCAGTGGGAGGTCATTCAGACCTACAGCTGTGACAAGCTCTACCCCTATCTGGACCAAAATGGCTCCCTGACCGAATTGAACGCCTTGTGCCAACAGCTGGCCCTGCTGGGTGAGCAGCAGACCGCCGTAGTGGAAGGGCTGGTGAAAATCGAGTTTGAGCATGGCAGCCGGCCTGTTCCCATGCCCCGGCTGATCGACATGGCCTACAGCACGGATTGCTGCCATCTGGTGGAGGGGGTCACCGACGATCAGACGCTGGGCCGGTTCTACGCGAAAAACGGTTTCGTGCCTGAAGCGGACAACCTCACCGACCAGCAGTTTGAGCTGCTGGACTTCGCCAAAATCGGGCGGGAGTTCCGTCAGGCCGAGGGCGGCGTGTTCACCAGCGGCGGTTATGTCCAGCGGCACGATGAATTAAAGCAGATGTGCAAGACCCTGGACCTCACCCTCCAAAAGCCGGACTACGCCATCCTGGCGGAGCTGCCGGACGGAAGCCGGACCAGGCTCCCCACCCCGCTGGGCAAGACCGTGGTGGAGGAACCCGCCCGGTGCGTGGACTGTGTTGCTCCCGCCCTCACCGGCCTGACCGCCATGCGCTCCACCCTGGATATGCTGGCCCGCCGCGTGACGGAACTGGAGCTGGACGGCGAACTGACCAAGTACAAGGCTGTGCTGGAGTCCACTGGCTGTGACGATATCCCTCGGGCGCTGGCGCTGGCGGACGAGCTGGACCGTTTCAGCCTTGACCCGGAACCGCGTGAGCCGGATGAGGTGGCCAGCGGGCACTTGAAGGAACTGCTGCCGGAGGAGGACTTAGCCGCGCTACTTCCCAACGTGAACTTGTACTGTTACGGGCAAAAGCTGATGGAGCAGAGCGGCGGCAAGCTCACCGGGTACGGCTACGTCCAGCCTGTTACCGACCCCGTCCAGGATATAGGTCAGGGACAGGGACCTGAAGAAATGAGGATGATGTAAATTGAACGACTTTGACTACCTGACCCAGCTCCCCGGAGAGGAGCGGGAACAAAACTGGATCAGGATGCGGCTGGAAACGCTGAGTGCCCGAGAGGGCATCGTGTTGACCGCTGCGGCTCAGAAAAATCCGCCCGCAAATACTGTGGACACCATCAATCAGATCCAGTCCCTGGACCTCTACCGCGTGCAGTGCGGTACAGACGGTTATGAGCAGTTGGGTGAGCTTTATCTGCGCGAATCCTTTAAGATACCGGAAGACGCCCGGCCTTTTGTCGATCTGGCGCAGCTTGGAAAACAATATGCGTCCAAATATCCCGGTCAGTTCGTGGGGAACTGCTATGTCATGGACCCGGCATCCAGCGTCTCTCCCAGCTATGAGGGACAGGGCAAACCTCTGCCTTCCGATGCCGGTTGGGGCGTCAAGCTGAAGCTGGCCTCTCCCAACCTGCCGGATGGCGTCTGGATGCGGCTTCCCTGGGAAACCGGCCTTGAAAGCTATACCTTCATAGAGGAAGAAATGACACTCAATGAGCTCCAGACAAAAAGCTGGGACGAATGCGTCCTGCTGGACGCCCGGTGTATCTATCCCGAAGCCTGTGATCTCATGAAACAATACAGCAATATGGCGGACTTGGTGAATGACAGCAAAACGCTAGGCTATCTCTTATCCGGCGATCCCTACTTGGGTTTCGTGGATCTGGAGTGCTGCATCGCCGCGATGGAACTGGAAGGCTGCAAAAATCTGAAGCAGGCTTTAGATATCTGCCATAATATCAACTGCTATGATTGGGTCCCCTGCGCCCAATTGGAGGACCACGCCAAAGAAGCGCTGCAAAAAGCCGATGTATCATACGATCTCATCCAGTCTGGCGCCATTGACCTGCGAAGCTATGGCGCTCACCTGCTGGAAACGCAAGGCTATACACTTTCCGCGGACAAGAGCGGTTATATTGCCCGAAACTCCCAAGCCTTTGTGTATAAATACAGCCCTCAACCCGTTTCAGACAGCCCGAGCAATGATGATATTATGGTGCGCGGCGGCTGTGAGCAAGCGTCGGATTTTTCCTTCCTGACTCAATTACCGGGTACGAAACAGGAGCAGGACTGGCTGAAAGAACGGCTGGAAACGCTGAGTGTCCGGGAGGGCGCCGTCCTGGCTGCCGCTGCCATGAGAAACCCGCCTGAGGATATGGTCCAGGCCATCAATTGCCTCCAGTCCCTGGACGGATATGAGGTACGTGTCGGCGTGGGCAGCTATGAGGCGCTTGGTCAGGCGTATCTCCGAGATAAGACCAATATGCCGAAAGACGCTCTGCCCTTTGCCGATCTGGAGCAGATGGGACAGTATTACGAAGACCAGCACCCCGGCCTTTTCGTGGGGAACTGCTATGTAGAGTATCCTCCTGCAACCGCCCAGCCTGTTTACCACGGCCAAGGCTCACTCCTGCCCCGTGACGACGGTTGGAGCGTCAAGCTGAAACTGGCCTCCCCCGCTGTGCCCGAGGGAGTGTGGCTGCGTCTGCCGGGGCTGGACGAATATGGCGACGAGAGCTCTACTGAGGAGGCGCTGGTCCTGCGGGAGTTGGACGTCCACCGCTGGGACGAGTGTTCCTTGGCGGATGCCCGATGCGACCTGCCCGAAGCGGGGGACCTCATGGCCCAGTACGGCGGCAATGTGGCGGACCTGATCTATGATGGCGTTCAGCTGGGTTTCGTGCTGGGTGAAAAAGGCCAGGGTATGCCCCATTTCATGGAGCGGTACACCGCCGCGCTGGCGCTGGAGGGCTGCCAAAACCTGAAGCTGGCGCTGGATATCTCACAGAACCTGTGCTGCTATGACTGGACGCCCCGCGCCAGTCTGGAAGATTCCATTACACGGGAGCTGCTGGCCGCTGCCGTGTCAGAGGAAATCATTCGGGCCAGCGGCATCGACCTGACCGCCTATGGAGCCCATCTGTTGGAGAAAAAGGGCTATACCCTTACCCCAGACGAGAACGCCTACATCAAAAGGAACGACGAGGAGTTTCATTATCAGTTCAGCACCCCCGCCCAGCCCCAGGAGGAGCCTGGGATGGCGATGCAATAATACTACATTACAGGGGCCGTTTTCCCATCAAGGGTATCGGCCCCTCTTTTTTCATGCCCTTTTTCGGGAAAACAGCCCCGAAAAAGGAGGAAGTCATGAAAGAAGAACAGCTCCTGGCCTATCTGAAGGCCAACTGCGTTGGGCGGGGAAAACGCCAGACCCGGGCCCAGCTCCAGCAGAAGCTGAGCCTGAGTAAAGACCAGCTCACCAATCTGGTCCATCGGATGCGGTGCAAAGCCCTGCCCATCGCCGGCGGGCCGCTGGGATACTATTACGCCCAGAACGCCGGGGAGATCCTTTCCACCATCCGCTGGCTGGAGAAGATGGTGCGTACCCTGCTGGAGTCTATCAACGGCCTGGTCAAGGCCATGGAGTCCTTTGGGCCCATGGACGCCGGGGATGGAAATGGCGGCGGGCCTGGGGGTGACAGCCCCTGAGAAGCTTCATCCCCTGGGTGGGCGGCAAGGGCAAGCTTCTGTGGCTCATCAACAAGCTGGCCCCCAGCCGCTACGCCAAGTTCGTGGATGTATTCGGCGGCAGCGGCACCGTCACCCTGAACCGGCCCCTGCGCCGGGGCTGCATCGAAATCTACAACGATTTCAACAGCAACCTCACCAACCTGTTCTGCTGTGTGAAGGAGCGCACTATGGCTCTGCTCCGGGAGCTGGGCTTTCTGCCGCTGAATTCCCGTGACGATTTCGATGTCCTGTACAAATTCTTCTCCCGGCAGGAGTTCACCGACGACTACCTGGAGGAGGAACTGGAGCTGACCCAGGTCTTCCTGGAGCCGCCCCAGGGAGAAGCGGTCCGCCGCCTCATGCTGGAGCGGGCCCCCCGAGGCGACCTGCGGCGGGCGGCGGATTATTTCAAGCTGGTGCGGTACAGCTTCAGCGGCAACACAAAAGCTTTTGCGGGAAAACCCTGCGACATCCGCCGTTTTTTTCACCTCATTTGGGAGTGCGCCCGGCGGCTGAAAAACGTGGTGGTGGAGAACAAGGATTTTGAAAAACTCATTGAACAGTACGACCGGAAAAACACTTTTTTCTACTGCGACCCGCCCTACTTTGGAGCCGAGTGCTACGAGGTGGAGTTTTCCCAGCCGGACCACATCCGTCTCCACGACGCATTGACCCGGTGCAAAGGATATGTGATGGTGTCCTACAACTACTGCTCTTTCATCTGCGAATTGTACCGGGATTTTTACATTTTCCGCACAAAACGGCCCAACAGTATGTCCTTGAAGCCGGACAGCGAGTATGAGGAGGTGGTCATGACCAACTACGATCCCCGGCTCCACGGCTGGCAGATCAGCTTCTTCCAGGCGGCGGAGGACAAGGACGCGGGCAAATATCAGCTCATTCATGAGCCAGTCAAAAATCAAACGGAGGAAGATCAACATGAAACAGCAGACTGAAATTGTCATACCCGCCGACGCGGTGGAACTGAGCCACATCCAGCCCGGCGAGCGCATCGCCATCCACGTCGGGGAAAACACCCTGGTGGTGATCCCCGAGAAGCTCACCGCCTTGCAGGCGGCGAACACCATCGCCCACCTGACCCGCGTGGGCGCCGACCTGCTCTCCATCGTCAAGAACGCCTGCGGCACCTGTGAGGAACGGCGGGAGCAGGGGCTGTGCCCCTCTGGTCATCTGGAGGACCCGGAGCGGTGCCCCTTAAAGAGCATGAACGGGCACGGGGTCACGGTCGATGATACGGCGCGGGAGGAAGCGGGCATCCCGCTGGACGCCAAGCTGGAGGTTTTTGTGGACGAGGGCGAAATGCTGGTCACCGCCGCGGACTATGAGCACGACATCACCGATGTTCCGCCCATTGTCCGCAAGGCGCTGGCCCTGGCCGGGATCTGTCCGGGGCATCTGGACGATTTGATCACGTCGGAGGAGATCATCCATGAAGCATGAATACCCCTCCGTTTACCGGGAGTCCCGGGCGCAGGCCCGCCGATTGGGTGAGACAAAGGCTTTCCGGGAGAGCCTTCAGCTGAACGTGGGCTGTGCCCGATCCATTGAACAGGCCATCCAGAACCACGCCGACGTGGACGATCCCAAGGGCTTCCTTTTTGACGGCTGCGCCCGGTCCGTCCTGGATGAGTACGGTTTTCAGCGGACGCAGTTCGTGCTGGCCAACACTCTGATCAGCACTGGCGGGGTTGGCTTTGAGGTGGACAGCCTGCGCTGGGCGCGGATGGTCCTCATCCCGCCCGACAAGGACGATCAAAAGTTCAGAGTCCAGGCGGACAGGACCCTGCTGGCGCAGTTCGTCCAGCAGACCTACGCCGAGTACCATGCGCAGGGGCTGTTTGGCCCGGAGCACTGCGGATCGCCCGGCCAGAACTTTGCCAGGAAGGTGGTGGTCCTGCGCCCGGACAGGCTGGCGGAGAGCTGCCTGTCGCCTCAAAATCTTTTGTGGTTTGCCGAGTGCGGCTTTGGCTGCGACCCGAACTCCAGCGGACGGGCGGTGTTTGCCACCTGCCTGGGCGATGGAGAAAAGCTCCGCTGGAACCGCCTGGATTTCATGGGGGTGCTGGACGAGCAATATCTGCCGGACTGGGCAGCGGAACGGCTGGCCGAGCTTCGCGGTCCCGCCCAGGAGCAGCCGGACAGCCCCGCCCAGGGCGGCATGGAAATGAGGTGAGGCCGGTGCTCCAGTTCTATGTGGTGGATAACCTGTGGGAAGGGACGCTGAATACGTCCCATTTTCACAGCCTTTCCGACGCCGTCCGGGCATATAAGGCCCTGCCCGCCGCCAACCGCAAAACGCTGGGCATCCAGCGGGGCCTTGACGCCATCGACCTGGTCCAGTGCCTTCCCCTGTTCCCCAATGACCAGGAGGGCGAGGATGTGATGGTGCTGAGGTTTCTGGAATTCCCCCTGTGGAAATCCGATCCCCAGATCATGGAGGCGGCGCGGGAGCTGGCCTCCCGCCTGCATATCCGTTACTGCCTGTTCCATCAGTGCATCATCCCCGCCCCGGACCGGGACAAGCTCCCCCGCGCCCTGCGGGATCGGTATCTCTGGCCCGATGAGCCCGGTGACTTTTATACCGCCGCCCAGTGGATCTATGTGGCAGGCGGCGGCGGACTGTCCGCCGCCGAGTTCAAACGGCGCTATCGTTCTGGACAGAATGCCGTTCAGTACCCCCTGGTGGTCCAGATCAGCGCCTGCGGTATGGACGGCCGGGGCAATTACAAGCCCCTCCAGGTTTCCCCGTGGGAATTTCACCAGTTGATCCAGCGTTCAAAAGAGCGCGTTGATCAAAATAAAAAGAGGAAATGAGGAATGTGAAATGAACCAGTCCAAGAACCAGGCCCCCGGGAGCGGGGCCACACCTATGCAGGTAGATGTGAAGATCCACGCGCTGCACACCAGCGGGGCCGTCCTGGCCAACGCCTCGGTGAATTTGAACGGCTGCTTCGCCGTCCGGGGTGTGCGGGTGGTGGACAGCCCCAAGGGTCCCTTCGTGTCCATGCCCAGCTACAAAACCTCGAAAGGGTACTCGGACGTCTGCTTTCCCTGCACCAAGGAGTTCCGGCAGCAGTTCAACGACGCAGTGCTGAACGCCTACCAGCAGGAGATGGCCGCCATCTTCCAGCGCGGCCAGGCCCAGGAGAACACAGGCCCGCTCCAGGAGGAGCCGAATGAGCCCATGCTCCCGAATATGTCCATGTAAAAACTGAAAGGAGAACCCAAAATGAAGCGTAAGATCATCCCCTGTCTGCTGGCACTGGCCCTCACCGCCGCGCTGGCCCCCACTGTGCTGGCGGCGGCACCGCCAACTGTCTGTTATCCGACGTCGGTGACTCGGAGCGAGGACGGCGTTCAGATCCGCAAGGTGTACGACCTGGGTCCCGAGGAGGACCCCGCGGGCATCTCCCGCTCCGACTTCGAGCAGGAGGGCTTCTATTACACCCTCACCGATCTGCTCAAGCAGGAGTCCCCCGAGCGTGAGGAGCGATTTCACACCGAAACCGTCACCCTGAACAGCAAAAACAAAGACATGGAGTCCGTGCTGGCCCTGCTCCCCGCCCAGCGGGAGTTCACCACTGACGATGGGCTCACCGGCACCCTGTCGCTGAAGCTGGACACCGTCCAGGTAAACGTAGCGGGCTATGGCAGCTCCACCCGGGCGGTGTCCGCCACCCGCTCCTACCCCAACCTGGCCGGGCAGGACACGTCCTACATCCCCAAGGCCATCACTGACAACGGCAGGACGCTGGAGCTGGCCTCCATCGACTGGCAGACCGACAACACCGTCAACGAGGACGGCTACGCCGTGGGCGACCGCTTCACCGCCATCGCCACCTACACCGGCAGCGCCACCAGCTCCTACGTAAAGGGCTATGTGGTCACCGCCGACTACAGCGGCACTGTCAGCCGCATCGCCTTGAATAAGGTGCGCTATGTGGCCATCTTTGAAGGCACGCCGCTGAATCCTGCGGAGCCCACTCCCGAGCCTGACCCCGAGCCCAGCGGCGATGTGGCGGAGCCCGCCGCCCCCGTCCAGTTCCACTGGGGCTATGTGCTGGTCCCCCTAGGGCTGGTGGCCCTGGCGGGCGCTGGGGTGGGGGTGGCCCTGTTCATCAAGGAGCGCCGCGAGAGCGGCTGTGAAATCGAGGAGGAATCTCAATGAACAAGATGAAGCGTCTGATCACCACCGCCCTAAGCCTGTGCGCCGTGCTCACCATGGCGCTCCCCGCCCACGCGCTGGAGTACAACATCAACGCCCCCGGCGACCAGGAGTACGGCAAGCCCACCTCCTTTGAGCCGGTGGTCACCGCCGACGGTGGGGCTATGAAAAACGAGGACCTGAGCAAGTCCGCCGCCCGCATCCCGCCCGGCTTCGGCACCCCCACCAGCTATATGCTGAACACCGGCGAGTACCTTACCCCCAACCTGGTCCCCTCCCAGATGGCGGGAGCCGGACAGGTGAACGGAAACGTGGCCGTGGTCATGCCCTCCTCTTCCGGCAGCACCACCGCCCCTGGTTCCACCAATGCGGCTGCCCCTGGCAGCACCGGCGGCTATCCCATTGTGGACACCAGCACCTCCACCTCCCCCACCACGTCCGTGGGCTTCACCGAGGTCACCAGCGCCCTCTACTACAGCGACGGCAGCCTGGGCACCCTGAAGATCCCCTCCATTGGCCTGAGCGTGGGCGTCTATGAGGGCACGGACAGCGCTCCGCTCCTCAAGGGCGCGGGCCACTTCACCGGCACCAGTATCTGGTTAGGCAACATCCCAATCGCTGGGCACAATCGGGGGGTGCGCAATGATTTCGGCAAGATCCATACCCTCAGCCCCGGCGATTCCATCACCTTCACCACCAAGCTGGGCACCCGGACCTATGCCGTCAGCGCTGTCACAAAGGTGTCCGTCAATGACACCTCCGGCCTGGAACCCACCGCCGCCAATCAGATCACCCTTTACACCTGCGTGGAGGACCAGCCCGCTTACCGCTGGTGCGTCACCGCCCGGGAGGTCTGAGCGCCGCTGTGTAATATGCTTCGTTTCGGCCCCGGTTTTTCTCCATAGGCTTTGCTTCGTTTCTCTGGACTTTCCGCAGGTCTTTCGGTATTGTGTTGCTTGCCAAACGCGACATCATTATTTAAGGAGGAAGGATCATGAGCAGAAAAAGAGAAGCGATATTTATGGGCATCGGCATCCTCGCCGGCCTGGCCCTGTGCGGCCCCGCCAGCGCCGCCGTCCAGCAGCTCACCGCCGTGCCCACCAGCCAGACCTTCTACGTGGACGGCCAACGGGTCCAGTTCGAGGCATATGAGATACACGGCAACAATTTCATCAAGCTCCGAGACATCGGGAAAGCGGTGGACTTTGGCGTCACCTATGACGGCGCCACCAATACCGTCCACATTGCCTCCGATTCTCCCTACATCGAGGAGGTGACCACACCTGCACCTGCCACGCCCGCCCCCTCCGGCTTGGAGGAAGACGCCATCCATGCCGCGCTCCTGGAGCTGCGGGATGTCTATCCCACCAATACGTCTTACGGAGCGCCTTATGTTCCGAACAATCCTCTCGACCGTCCCTACAGCAACTGCGACGCCTGCGCGGGCTGGGCCATGAAGTGCTCTGATACCGCCTTCGGCACCCTGCCCTGGCGGCGCGTCATGAACCCCCGCTGGGAGGATATCCGGGTCGGGGACCTGCTGGACTACCGCACCGGCTCCACCGGCCACGTGGTGGTCGTCCTGGAGAAGCGTGACGACATGGTGCTCGTCACGGAGAGCGGTCGCAACGACAGGGTCCGCTGGGGCGGACAATACCCCCGCTGGTGGCTGGAACAGCAGAGCGAATACTCGCTCCGCACCCGCTACCCAGACTGAATACATCATCATAATAATTGGCCGGACTGCAAAAGCAGTCCTCCTCCCGAGATGGGAAGGCCGGGCTGCTCACGTGGTCCGGCCTCGCATTTTGAGGAGGAATCATTTTGAAAACAAAAATCTTGAACCGCGCCCTGAGTCTGCTCCTGGCCCTGGTGTGCGTCCTGGGCGTCCTGCCCCTGTCCGCCTTTGCCGCGGGGCTGTCCAGCGCCCCCGGCTCCATCACCCAGAAAAGCAGCGACTACATGAAGATCGGCGGACGCTCCGTCCGCTATCAGGCCGCCAGCAGCGTCATCAACAACGTGGGCCTGCCTTACGTGTTTGACGAGCAGGTGGAGGTGCCCGGCTACGGCACCACCCGCGCCCTGTGCGCCTATCAGAAAGGCACCCTGGGTCCGGGGGCCAACGGCCAGAAGTGGAACTTCAAGGAGGAAGTGAACAACGCCTCCCTGCGGGTCCTGCTCACCTACATCTACTCCCACACCTACGGAGATTTCACCGACACGGGCAACGCCATCGGCCTGGAGCACTGGAACAACTACTGGTCCGACATCTGGTTCATGGTGGGTCAGGCGATGAGCTGGTACTATGAGCATGGCATCATCAAGGACGTGAACTCGGACCGGGAGGGCTTCATCGAGCAGGCGTCCGAGGAGTTCGTGGCCGCCATGAAGCTGTACCACCGTACCTACGGCCAGTCCTCCTTCATCACCAACTGGGACGCCATCGGCACCCATTCCATCATCGACTCCGCCGATGGAGGCCAGACCGGCAACTCCGCCTATGACTACATTTCCACCGGCGTCAACCTGGTGATGGACCATCCCGAATACTTCCACAATTATCACCTGTGGATGTACGACTGGGACAAATCCCAGCCATGGAAGCTGGCGGGCCAGTCCGGCGTCCCCATGCAGCGTCTTTTGATCGCCGTGCCGGACCAGGAGTATGAGGAGCCGGGCGTCAGGCTCACCGTGAAAAAACTGGAGGCGGGCACCAACAAGCCGCTGGCCGGGGTATCGTTCAAAATCGAGGACGCCAACGATCCGGCCAATTTCTCCGTGACCAAGGCAACCGGTGCGGACGGCACCCTGACCCTGACCTCCGAGGCGGACGGCCTGTCCGCCGGCCAGTACCTGATCACCGAGGACGCCGTGCCGGAGGGCTATGTGGCCCAGACTGCCTCCCAGCTGGTGACCGTTCTGCCCAACGGCTCCGCCAACAGCAAGTTCACCTTCTATAACGAGCCCGAGGGTCCCGATACCCCCACCCCGGACAATCCCACTCCGGGCACCGGCTCCATCCGCAAAGTGGACAGTGATAACCCCACCGAGGGCATCCCCGGCGCGGTCATCCGCATCACCAGCGTAAAGCTGGATGACGGCGGCAGCTTCTTCGGCGAATATGTGACCAAGGACGGCGGCTACATTCTGAAGGAGGACCTGGATTTTTCCAGCCTGCCCACAGGGGCATATCTCGCGGAGGAGATCACCCCGCCTGAGGGCTATATTCTGAGCTCCGACGTGTCCAAGGTAAAGCAGCCCTTCGTTTGGGACGGCAAGACCGATGTGTCCCTGGTGTTCGAAAATTCCAGCAAGGTCAAAGTGCAGCTGAAGAAAGTGGACGAGAGCAATCAGCCTCTGCCTGGGGCCGTCTTTGTCATCCTGCGGGACGGCCAGGTCATCGGTACCGAGGAAACCAAGGCGGACGGCACTATCACCGTCAGCAACGTGGTGGAGGGCTACTATCAGTTCCGCGAGGTGTCCGCCCCCGCTGGCTTTGACTGCGACCGCTCCCCGGTGGGCGTCCATGTGGAGGCCGAGGACCTCCAGGGGGAGCAGACTATCGTGGTCACGAAGATGAACCATCACAAGCGTACCCTGACGATCCAGAAGCGGGACGCTGAGACTGGCGATCCCATCCCCGGCACCTCTTTCCACGTCCGGGGTGTCAACCTGGGCTATGAGAACGACGTGGTCACCGGCGCGGACGGCAGCGCCGTGCTGGAGTCCATGCCCTCCGGCTGCTACGAAATTACGGAAACCGATGTGCCCAAGCCCTACATTTTGGACTCGAATAATCGGAAAACCGTCTGGATCGACGCCGAAAAGGACAAAGACGTGACGGTCGACTTCGTCAATTCCAAGCTCCCCGGTGTCCGCCTGCTGAAGCTGGACCGGCAGACCAACAAGCCCATCCCCAACGCCACCTTCAAAATCGAGGAGGTGGACGGCGGCTTCACCGATCAGCGCCAGACGGACAAGGACGGCATGATTTTCTGGGAGAACCTCCGGCCCGGAGCCTATAAGGTCTATGAGGTGGAGCCCGCCCCCAACTATGTCCATGACAACACCGTCCACGTGGTGCAGCTGGAGCCGGACCACACCACCACCATCGAGCTGACCAACATTCTCAAGCCCACCCTCAAGGTGCTGAAGGTGGACAGTGTTACCCACAGCCCCATCGCCAACGTGAAGTTCCAGATCTGGCGGGGCAGCGACGACACCATCACCGGGGAGCTCAACGACCTGGGCGTCTTCCAGACCGACGCCAGCGGCGAGATCGTGCTGGAACACATTGACACCGGGTGGTACCGCATCCGCGAGCTGGAGAGCGCCCCCGGCTTTACCATCAAAGCGCCCGATACCCAGGATATCTACCTGAAAGCGGGCGAAACCCACACGGTCCAGTTCGAAAATGTTCCAAAAAATGCTATTGCTGTGGAAAAATATGATTCCGTCACCCACCAGGCCCTCCCCGGCTGCACCTTCCAGCTGCGGTATCTGGGCGGCGCGTCCGGTACGGGCGGCACCGTCATCGGGCAGAAGGTGACGGGCAAAAACGGCATGGCCATGTGGACCGGACTCAACCCAGGGACCTATATCATCGAGGAGGTGGACCCCGCCGATGGGTATCACATCGTCAAAGCCTCCGAGACGGTCTATCTGGCGGACAGCGGAGAGCAGTCCGTGGTGACAGTGCGCTTCAACAATTCGCCGGACGGCAGTCTGTTGATCCGCAAGGTGTGCGCCACCAACCCCAGCGTTACCCTCCAGAACGCCGAGTTCAAGGCGACCTATTCGGACGGGGCCCTGATCGGCGACAGCAACGGCATTTTCAGAAGCGATGAAAATGGAGAAGTACGCATCGACGGCCTCACCCCCGGCAAGAGCGTCATTGTCACCGAAGTGCGGGCCCCCGCTGGCTTTCTGCTGGACACCCAGAGCCAGACGATCCAGGTGAAGGAGGGCAGGACGGTGGTCCTGACCTTCAAAGACCAGCCCAAGGGCAAGCTCATCATCCAGAAACGGGATTCCCAGACCAATGAGGTCTTGCCTGGGGCCGAATTCCGTGTCACCACCGCCGCTGGCTGTGAAGTCGGCCTGGACGGCGTGATCGGCACCAGCAGCCTGACCTCCAACGGCATTTTTACCACAGACAGTCAGGGAGAAATCCGCATTTCTAACCTCATCCCGGGTGCTTACATCATCAATGAAATCAAGGCCCCGGACGGCGGGTATGTGATCGACACGCCCTCCACCAACGTAGTCATCGGACAGGGCGGCGACACGCAGACGGTGATCGTGACAAACACCCGCAAGGGCGGATTGGTCATCGAAAAATATGATAAAATCACCAGACAGCCGTTGAGCGGAGCTCAGTTCAAGGTCATGAACGCCAATGGTGAGCTCACCCCAGACAATGAGGGCCTCACTTCCTCCAACGGTATTTACACCACCGATGCGCGCTTTGTTCCTTGACAATCTGCGTAGAAATACGCAATAAAACAAGGCAGATTTTTATGAAATCTGAACTCTATGCTTGATTGAGCAGGGGAAGAACCTGCTAACCCCGGTGTGACGGGTAATCAAAACTCTAATGCTCCGACGTGCGCCCATAGTGTCATATGGGATGTACGAAGCTCGGTGAAGTGGCGGATACGCAATCTGAGACGGTTGTATCCGCTGGAGGCTATAAGTCGGTCATGTCCAGTATGTTTTGTTGCAACAGACATAGCTCTCGAATGTACAGCTCGTAAGTGTAAGGATGATAATACAGCCATCCGCCCCCATGAGGGGTGCTGTCGCCGTTGAAATTTGTTGGTGTGGAAAACGGCAGAAAACCTGTAAGGTCGAATGTTTCCAGCATAAAATCACACTGGCTGGAAATGGCAGCCGGGCTACAGAGACGGGCTAAAACTGATATGGAAAGCTAAAGCATAGGGAACAAAGGAACCATGGACGGCTCTTCAACTTGTTGAAGTAAGTGGAGTGACACCTCCGCCGCGCGGGTAGGAAATGACCCGCTAATCCATGGGGCAGCAGCCCGTAGTAGCGATGATGTCCGCAATAATAAGGTGGGCGGAGCGAAGGGGCATAGTCAGTGCAGATTCGTATGTGAACAGAAAGTCGAGGAAGCCGTAGGCATACCTGACTAACACCAGAAACACCAATTCCGAAGGGAGGCGGTGCGTATGGCACAACAATTCGACTGCCCAAAAACCGAAACCCAACTACGCGAAATTCAGGACAAGCTGTATCAGCACAGTAGGGAGGCCTATGACGCGGGCGATCGCCCAGCATTCAAAGGGCTTCTTGAAATCATGTCAGCAGAAGCAACCATCACAACAGCAATCCACAATATCAAAAGCAACCGTGGCAGTGAAACTCCCGGCGTGGACTTCAAAACTATGCGCAGAGATTATCTGCAACGCTCACATTCGTGGGTAATCAGAGATATCCAAAGCGCATTTAAGCACTTTGAAGCACAGGAAATACGCCGGAAGTACATTGACAAGCCGGGAAAGGCCGAAAAACGCCCGCTGGGCATTCCGACCATACGGGACAGAATCGTACAGGAGTGTATGAGAATTGTGCTAGAACCAATCTTCGAGGCACAGTTCTTCGCCCACTCCTACGGTTTCCGGCCCATGCGGGACGCACCCATGGCATTGGAACGAGTGGAATACCTAACGTACCACACGGGCTACTACTGGATTGTCGAGGGCGATATCAGCAAATGCTTTGACCGCATTGACCACGCTATTCTTCTTAAACGCCTATATCACATGGGTGTGAGAGACAGACGGGTATTGCAAATCATCAGAGCCATGCTGAAAGCCGGGGTTATGGATGAATGCGAGGTAAACAAGGAAGGAACGCCGCAGGGCGGGCTTATCAGTCCACTGCTGGCGAACGTCTATCTAGACATTATGGATGAATGGATTTCCAAACAGTGGGAAAACAAGGAAACCCAATTCCCCTATGGACGCCAGGATACCAAATATAACGCGCTTCGCAAGAGAACGACCCTTACTCCCGGCTATCTCGTCCGCTACGCGGACGATTTTGTCATCATCACAGACACCCGCGCCCACGCTGAGGAATGGAAAGCCCGGTTGCAAACCTTTCTCCACAGCAAGATGAAGCTGACATTATCCCAAGAGAAAACGCTGATAACAGATATCCGAAAGAAGTACATCAAGTTCCTGGGCTATGAGTTCAAAATGGTTCGGGGCAAATCCCGCAGAGGCTATATTTCAAGAACGATTCCGGACAGAGACAGGCTCAAGCGGAAGGTTGACCAAATCGCGGAAGAAATCAAAAACATTCCGGAATGCTACAGCCGGGAGCAGTTGATTGGTGAAATAAACCGTATCAACAGCAAAGTGCGAGGGATTATCCAATATAACCAATGCTGTACGTGGGTGAACATTGCTATGAAAAAGCACGGCAGACGGTTGCAACTCACAGCAATGCACCGTTTGAAGCAATACAAGGGGAAATGGATTCCGGCAAATCAAACACAAAATCTCCCTCATGTTCACCAGCAGTACAAGCAGAAAATTCCCTCAGTGAAATACCGCGATATTTATGTCGGCTTTACCGCTCTCACCTTTTGCAGGTGGGAAAAGGCGTGCTCAAAAAACCAAGCTGAGACGCCCTACACCGAGGACGGAAGACAGGCATATTTCCAGCGCACGAAAAAGAAGCGCATTAATGCGCGTCTTGATGAAATGTATCCCGACAAGACGGCAAGGGCCGCCAGATATGGACAGTGGGGAAAACTCAATAACTTTGAGTTCATCATGAATCGGGCCTATGCCCTCAATCGTGACAAACTCAAGTGCCGTGTTTGTGGAGGATGGCTGATTTCAGCCACACCATGGGCGCATCGCATTAACCCAAATCTTCCACTGGACAAGGTGAACCGCGTTAACAATCTGGTTTCGCTCCACAAGAAATGCTTCGACGCAGTTAATGACCCCAATTACGACCTCAGTGAATTTGATGAAAAAGCACGAAAGAAAATTGTCGGTTACAGGGAAAAACTGGTTCCTTCACATACACGCAACAATAAATCTGCATTGATGGAGCGCCGTGTGCGGTGAAAGTCGCATGCACGGTGCGAAGCGGGGGAAAATCCGTTCTGACTGCTGGACGTCATTTGTTCAGTAAAAGCGGCGGATTACCTATCGCTATAGCATCCGGCTGGAGGACGCCAGCATTCTGGATTTCCTTCGGTACGCCATGTGCTTTCTCTTCATCAAACAGCAATATTACGAATGGGGGCTGCGGAAAAATGACTGACGCGGAACTGAAGCAGTGGCTTGCTGTCGCAGCCAACAGCCAATATCAATGGACAGAGGATGAGATCACCCGGCTGAATGGCCGGGGCGCGCTTTACTATTTCGGTGGAGAGGACGGAGTCTATATCCGGATCAAGCCGGATGGGGAACTCTGTGTCGGGACCTATGAAGGGGCGCTTCCTCACATTGGGGAGGCAGCCTTTACCCGGAAATCGGTCATGGCCTGTGACAGCTTCGACCAGGCGTTTCAAAGAGCCATAGAACTGGGCGGTCAGCAGTTTTTGCAGGATATGTTCTCCAGCAAACCCTCTCAGGTGCTGTTTGAAGGCCCCGCATCTCCTGGCATGGAGATGCAGACAATATAAGGAGGTACCACCTTGAATCGAAAACAGAAAAAAGAGCTGCGGGAGCACCAGTCCACCCGCCAGCTCATGGGGATCACCCAGCTCACTGATCACGGCGTCAAGACCGCCAAAGGGGAGCTGGTCTTTTTTATGCTCAGGCCGGACAACCTGTCCGTCCTCTCCCGGGATGGAGTCCACAGCCGGGTGAACGTCCTGGCGGACCTGCTGCGCACCACCCCTTCGGTCCGCCTTCTGGCCATGGACTCTAAGGAATCCTTCCTGTCCAACAAGCACTTCTATCAGGAGCGGTTGGCACAGGAAACGGACCCGCACATCCGAAAACTGCTGCGGCAGGATATGGAGCATCTGGACGCCATCCAGGCGTCCACTGCCTCGGCCCGAGAGTTCGCCCTGGCCTACCCCGTAGACAAGGAAAACCCCTTTGACCCCAGGTATCTGGAGAAAAGCCTCCTGGACCGTGGGCTCAGGGTGCGACTGGCAGAGCAACAGGACATCAAGCGGCTGCTGGCCGTCTACTACCAGCGGGACGCGGTGACGGAGCAGTTCCCCGACTTTGACAGCGAGGAGGCAGTGTGTGATGGCTAAAAAAGTTCAGAAGAAGAAAATGACGGCAAAACCCGCCGCTGTCCCGCAAATCAAGGACTTCCTGGACATGGCTGCGCCCTCCGTGGTCAAGTTCAACTCGGACCACGCCGTCATCGGCGGCACATACCACAGCTTTATGGCCCTGCGGGGTTACCCCGCCGCCACCGAGGAGCCTGCCCTGCTGAGCCGCCTGGGGGCGGAAAAGGGCGTGTACATCCAGCAGTATATCCGGCAGGTCACTGCCGCCGAGGAGCGGCAAATCATCCAGAATGCCAGCAACCGGAGCCGTCTGAACCGCTCCAACACCAACGACCTGCAGCAGTCCGTGGCGGCGGAGAGCGACCTTCAGGATGTGTCCACCCTGGTCACCCAGATTCACCGGGACCGGGAACCCCTGGACCATTGCGCGGTGTACATCGACGCCAGCGGCGCCACCATGGAGGATATGCGCAAGTGCAAAGACAAGGTCATCGCGGAGCTGACCCGCGCCAAGATTGCCGTGGACCCCCTCCTGCTCCGCCAGCGGGAGGGCTTTTTGTGTACCAACCTGGCGGGTTACAACGCCTTTGGCACCCAGTTTGAGCGGGTGTTGCCCGCCAAATCGGTGGCTAACCTCGACCCCAACAACTACTCCGGCAAGACCGACCCTTATGGGTTTTACATCGGCAAGGACATCTGCGGCAGCAACCTCATCGTGGACCTGAATCGCCGCGCCGAGGACAAGACCAACGCCAACGTCCTCATCTTGGGCAACTCCGGCCAGGGCAAATCTTATTTGATGAAGCTCCTTCTCACCAACCTGCGGGAGAGCGGCAAGACGGTGATCTGCCTGGACCCGGAGCATGAACTCCCCGAGCTGTGCGGAGAACTGGGCGGCTGCTTTGTGGACCTGATGGGCGGGCAATACCGCATCAACCCCCTGGAGCCCCGGCTGTGGGCAGACGATGCCGGAGATGACAACGACATTCCTGCCGCTTTCCGGCAGGATTCCCGCCTGAGCCAGCACATCTCCTTCCTGAAGGATTTTTTCCGTGCCTACAAGGATTTCACCGACCGGCACGTGGACGCCATCGAGCTGATGCTGGAGCGGCTGTACGCCAAATTCGGGATCACCGACGCCGCGGACTTCTCCTGCCTGCGTCCGGTGGATTACCCCATCCTCTCCGACCTGTACGCAGTGGTGGAGGACGCCTATCAGCACTATGAGGACGAGGAGCATCCCCTCTACCCCAAGACGCTCCTTCAGGAGATTTTGCTGGGCCTCCACTCTATGTGCAAGGGCGCGGAGAGCAAGTTCTTCAACAGTCAGACCAATGTCACCAGCGCAAAATTTCTGGTATTTGGCTGCAAGGGGCTCACTGACGCCGCCGCCAGCGTGCGCAACGCCCTGCTGTTCAACGTGCTTTCCTATCTCAGCCACCGTCTGCTCACCGAGGGAAACGCCGTGGCCTCCATCGATGAGCTCTACCTGTTCCTGTCCAACCCCACCGCTATTGAGTATATCCGGGGCTTTATGAAGCGGGTGCGCAAAAAGGATTCGGCGGTGATGCTGGCCAGCCAGAACTTGGAGGACTTCAACCTCCCCGGCATTGCGGAGCTGACCCGGCCCCTTTTCTCCATCCCCACCCATCAATTCCTGTTCAACGCCGGGTCTATCGATTCCAAATTCTTTCGGGACAGCCTCCAGCTGGAACGGTCCGAGTATGAGATCGTCAACAACGCGACCAAGGGCGTGTGCCTGTACAAGTGCGGCAGTGAGCGGTTCCATCTGAAGGTGGAGGCCCCGCTCCACAAGGCAGAGCTGTTCGGAACGGCGGGTGGTAAATAATGGTTGCAGTCGCGTATGGCGGCGGTGTCGACAGCACCGCTATGCTGATCTGGATGCATCAAAATCAGATCCCTGTGGACCTGATCCTCTTTGCAGACACCGGCTGTGAGCAGCCCTACACCTATGAATATCTGTCTATTATGGATGATTGGCTGGCCCGACACGGGATGCCCACGATCCAGAAGGTCTGCTACACCGATAAAAATGGGCAGCGGCTGACGCTGGAGCAGGAGTGCCTTCGTTCTGGCACCCTCCCGGCCCTGGCCTACGGGCACAAGAAATGCTCCCTCAAGCACAAGGTCGAGCCGCAGGACAAGTTCTGCAACAATTACCAGCCCTGCCGGGATGTATGGGCCAGAGGGGAAAAGGTGGTAAAGTACATCGGCTACGACGCCGGTGAGGAACGGCGCCGTACCAATGCCATCGTCTATGATATGCAGGACCAGAAGTACAGAAAAGAATACCCGCTCATTGACTGCGGCTGGGGACGTGAGGAATGCGTCGCCGCTATCAAGCAGGAGGGCCTGCCGGTGCCCGGCAAGTCCTCCTGTTTTTTCTGCCCCGCCATGAAGCGGCACGAGATCCGCACCCTCTATCACCAGCACCGGGACCTGCTTGACCGGGCCATCGCCATTGAGGATAACGCCAAGCCCAATCTCATTTCCGTGAAAGGGCTGGGGCGGGACTCCGTCCTCGGCCACTGAAACGCCCCGTTGTTCAGCTGCTTGTACAACAGTACATACCCATCCCCGGAATAGTACAACGCCTTAATTCGATCTGTTCTCCGGCCGCAAAACAGAAACAGGCTGTCCTCTCGCAGTTCGCCCCCAAACTGCTGTGTTACAATCGCTGCCAGTCCATCGATCCCCCGCCGCAAGTCCGTGTACCCACAGGCCACATAATACTTGCTCACACGGCTCAGATCCATCATAGCTGCTGCAGCGACCGAAGAATTGCCGCTATCGCCTCTATATCTGTCCCAGCTGGCAGCCTCAGTTCCGCCCCACGATATCGAATATACAGCTCTTCTGCCCGTTCTTCCCGCTCTGGTTCCAGCTCCATGATCTGTGGCGCCGCCTGTTCCATCACCGCCCTGCGCAGCTTTCCCAGCCAGTAATCATACGTCTTTTCTGAGATCCCGTGCTGCTCACAGTATGCTTTGT